>Ga0126304_10000950_pt1 | contig 12938 bp, 14 predicted proteins | sample Plot25_FD_92538 | JGI IMG/M metagenome (GOLD analysis project Ga0126304, IMG submission 92538) | Serpentine soil microbial communities from UC McLaughlin Reserve, CA, USA - Plot25 | ecosystem: Environmental > Terrestrial > Soil > Grasslands | place: USA: UC McLaughlin Reserve, Lake County... | reverse complement strand
GGACGGCGGCGGCTTCGGCCCATGCGGCGCGCCGATTTCATACCTAGGGCTTGGCGACGGCGTCCACACGTTCATCGTCAAGCCCAGGGACGCCCTCGGGAACACCGGCGCATCCGCCTCGTATAGCTGGAGGGTCGACGGGACGGCTCCTGAGACCGTGCTCGCCTCGACGCCGGCCTCGCGAACGACTGCCGTCTCCGCAACGTTCACCTTCTCGGCTAACGAGCCGACCGCCTTCGAATGCAAGCTCGACAACGCAGGGTTCACCCCGTGCAGCTCACCGAAGACGCAAACCGGGCTCAGTAGAGCAGCCCACGTGTTCGAGGTACGAGCGATCGACGCCGCCGGCAATTTCGACGCCACCCCGGCGGTCCATCGGTGGACGATCGCCGCTGCGCCCGCTAGGACGCGAAAGACGAAAACAGCCTCGGCTCTACTCTCGCCACGCTCCGGCGCCCGGGTGACCTCGGCGCCGCTCCTTCGCTGGCGAAGAGTCGCGCGGGCGTCTTACTACAACGTCCAGGTCTTCCGCGGATCCACGAAGGTCCTGAGCTCTTGGCCCGTCCGGACGCGTCTGCAGTTGCGCGCGAAGTGGACGTACCTCGGCCGCCAGCGCCGGCTCACTGCCGGCAAGTACCGGTGGTATGTCTGGCCCGGATACGGCAAGGCATCTGTCCAGCGCTATGGGCGTCTACTCGGCGGGAGCACATTCACGGTGGCGGCTCGTGCGCATCGGTAGGGCTGCGAGCGTGCTCGGCCGCCGGCAGCTGGCGCTGCTGATCACTGCGGCATTCCTGCTGCTGGCATCCGGCGCCGCGGCTGCCGCAGCGCGCACCTTCACTGCGACTATGACACCTGGGGCCGTAAAGCCGAACACGTCCACCACCTACACGATCACGATGACGAACACCACGTTGGACGACCAGAGAGCCGACCGGGCAAAGATTCTGATCCCACCGGGGTTCGCGGTCGACGCGCTTTCGGTGAAGGCAACGGCGAGCGCGGCCGGGGACTGTTTGAAAGTCGACTGGGTGCCGGACGGGACGCTGATCAGCTCCGATGGCAAGATCAACCTCAAATCGCCAGGCGGGAACACAAATCGCCTCTGCCCTGGTGGGACGCTCACCGTCACCTTCACGGCGACTTCGCCGTCGGGTGACGCGACCTATACCTGGTGGCCGGAGCTCCTTCGGGGCGAGGGCGACCAGAGCGAGATCTTCGATCTCACGGTCAGTCCGCCCAGCGTTCGGGTCGACGGCACGGCTCCGACGCTCAGTATCGGTCTAAAGCCCAGCAACCCGAGCAACTCCCGGTCTGCGACCTTCTCGTTCACAGTCGACGAGCCTCTTGGCGCCTTCTGCAGACTCGACAACGCGGCCTTTGCGCCGTGCTCCAGCCCAGTCACCTACGCCGGGATCCCCGATGGGCCACACACCTTCACCGTGGCGGCGACGGACGCTGCGGGCAATACGGGTCAGGTCAGCTATGCCTGGACAGTGGAGACGGGAGCGCCAGCAGTGGCCGTCTCTACGGGACCGGCCGCCCTCACCAACAACAGGTCCGCGACGTTCGCTTTCTCGGCCGACGAACCGTCGTCGTTCCAATGCCAGCTCGACGGCGGCGCGTACCAGCCCTGCAGCTCGCCCGCGTCCTACCATGGCCTCGGCGACGGCGCCCATACGTTCACCGTGCGGCCGACCGATGCCGTCGGCAACGTCGGGAACTCTGCGTCCTACAACTGGACGATCGACGCGACCGCCCCTGAGACGACCTTCGCGGCGCGACCGGGGTCGCGGACAACCGCCGTTTCCGCAACCTTCAGGTTCGCGGCAAATGAGCCCGTGACCTTCGAGTGCAAGCTCGACGGCGCAGCATTCGCGCGGTGCACCTCGCCGAAGAGTTATGCCCGTCTGAGGAAGACCCGGCACACCTTCCAAGTGCGGGGAATCGATGCGATCGGAAACATCGACGCGACGCCGGCAGTTCACCGCTGGACGATCGCGGCTGCGCCACGGACGGTGAAGAAGGCGTCGGCGCTGTTCGCGCCGCAGGCGGGTCTGCGTGTCAAGGCGCCGCCGTTGCTTCGCTGGCGCCGCGTCACCGGCGCCGCGTACTACAACGTCCAGCTCTACCGAGGACGGGTGAAGGTGCTGAGCGCTTGGCCTACGCGCCCGCGACTCCAGCTGCGCGCGCGCTGGACCTACCTCGGGCGGCAACAGAAGCTCTCAGCCGGTTCCTATCGATGGTACGTCTGGCCCGCTCGAAGTCGCGACCGTTACACCCGCCTCCTCGGCCAAAGCACGTTCATCGTGGCGGCTCGGTGATGACTGACGTACGTGATGGGCGCTGGATGAAACGCGCAGCCAGCGCAGCGCCGAAAGGCTTGCGGCCGCTCGCGCTCGCAGCGCTCGTCCTCTCTGCGATCGGCATCCTCGGCTTCGTGTCGTCAGCGGCGATGGCCGGGACGAAAACCAGTGCCACGCCAGCGCAGGCGGCTCCCGACCCGAAACCGCCGCCACCCCCGAAACCGGATCCAAAGCCAAAGCCGCCCCCAGCACCGCCTCCTCCGGCCCCACCCCCACCTCCGCCTCCACCGCCTCCGCCGCCGCCGTCGCCGGTGCCGCAGCCGAGTCCGCCGGCGGCAGTAACGCCAGCTCCTCCGCCTCCGCCGCCGACTCCTCCAGCCGCTGTTGAGCGCAAGAAGACGAAAGTGGCGCCGCCGGCAAAGCGACCAAAGCCCGCTCAAACGCACGCGCAAAAGACGACGGCGCCGGCGAATCCGGTGCCCAACGGTGCGCCGGCGAATCCGGTGCCCAACGGTGCGACGGCCTCGGGCGTTTTCGTCGTGGTCCTCATGCTGTTCGCCCTCGGCTTGCTATTCGTCTCCGCGTCGGCGGTGCCGCCGGGCCGCGTGCCCTGGCCGGCCGTCTCCGAATCCCTGTACCTGCACCGTTCCGATCTCACGGTGCTCGGGATCGGGACAATGGCCCTCGGGCTCGTGTGTCTGAATTTCGCGGTCCTGTTCTGACCGCGCCCTGATCGGCCAAAGCACTTCAGCCGCCTCCGCTTGCGGCTGCTTTGAGTAACCACTAAAGTACCTCTTAGTGGTTAGCGTCGATCCTCGGTTCCAGCAGATCGCCGACGGCCTCGTTCTCCCGGCGTTCGTCGCCGGCCACGGAGCGCTCGACTTCTGCAACACACGCGCGGGGTGGGGCGAGCGCGAGCCGCGCGAGTACCTGACGAGCTACGACCATCTGGTCGTCTGGGCGCGCGAGGCCGGGCTTGTCGAGCCCGCTGCTGCCGAGCGCCTCCGAAAGGCCGCCGGTGGTGAGAAGGCGCTCTCGCGCGCGCTTCGTCTCCGCGACGCGATCTACGGAGCTTGCACCGACCCCAGCGACGAAGCCTGGGATCTGGTTGCCGCAGAGGCCCACCGCGCCGCGACTGCCGCCCGTCTCACTCGCGGCGGGGGCTGGGTCATCCCCCAAGAGGTGGGCGTCGAGCTGCCCGTGCTCGAGGTCGCGCGGACCGCAGCGACGCTCCTCTCCTCGGAAGAGGTATCGAGGGTCGGCCGCTGCCCCGGGCACGGCTGCGGCTGGCTCTTCAAGGATCCGCGGGGTCGCAGGCGCTGGTGTGTGATGGCCGTCTGCGGAAACCGGGAGAAGGCGCGCCGCCATGCGACGAAGGTGCGCGGCTGATGCTGGCCTTCGCCGTCAAGCGGATCCTCTGGACGATCCCGGTGCTCTTCGTCTGCGCAACCCTCCTCTTCGGCGTCATGCAGGCGATGAACGCCAGCCCGCTGCGGCACGGGCCGCTGCTCGGGCTGTCGAATACGCGCTGGGTCAAGTACGGCGACTACCAGCCGCAGGGGATCGAGCGGAACCAGAAGCGGATCTTCCACCTCAACTCGCCGTGGTACGAGCAGTACGTCCGCTACCTCAAGATGATGGCGAAGTTCGACTTCGGCCCCACCTTCACGTTCCGCTATCGGTCGGTGAACTCGATCCTGCGCGAGCAGGGCCCGATCACGCTCCAACTCGTGGCCTTCGCGCTGTGCTGGGCCTTTGCGCTCGGGATCCCGCTGGGCGTAATCGGAGCCCTCGGCAGCGGGACATCCGTCGACCGCGTCGTGACGTCGCTCATCGCGGTGACGATGGGCTTCCCGAACTTCTTCATCGCCGCGCTCCTCGGGTGGCTGTTCGCCGTGAAGGCCGGCGTCGTGCCGGTGTTCGGCTGGGACGAGTGGCGCGCGAAGATCCTGCCGTCGTTCGTCCTGTCGCTCGTGCCGATGGCGCTGATCGCGCGCGTCCTGCGGGCGCAGATGATCGAGACGCTCGAGAGCGAGCACGTCCGCGCCGCCCGCGGACGCGGTCTGCGCGGCACGAGGATCATCGGCGTGCACGTTCTCCCCACGGCGCTGATCCCGGTGCTGTCGATGACCGGGCCTCTCATCGGGCATCTCGTCACCGGTCTCTTCGTGGTCGAGTGGGCATTCTCGATCCCCGGCATCGGGCGCTACTTCGTGGCAGCCGCGGGCGCGGGCGACTATCCGCTGACGCTGGGGCTCACCGCGGTGCTGACGCTCGCGATCGATCGTGAACCTGCTCTCCGACCTCGCGCTCGCAGCGATCGACCCGCGCGTCCGCCAGGCCTAGCCGGCGCGGCGCTGTCCCCTTCGGCCGCCCGTCGGAGCGCCCCAACCGTCTCGCCGGGCCGGTTCCGGGTGCCAGTTCCGGGTGCCAGGCACGCGGACCTGTCCCGAAGATCCGACGCGAGGCTCGCGAAGTTGCGCCGTAGCCGCGAAGTCATGCCGGGCCGCCGGCTCGGCAGGCCGTGTCCCGTCGGTAGGGCCAGCCGCGCACGCGACCTCGACGTTTTCGACAGGGCTAGGTGCCAGGCACCAGGACATGTCCGAAAGGCGCGGGTTTCGCGGCGACGCGCAGCCGCTCTGAGGACGTCGTGCCTACCATCGCGAAGTGCTCGCCGAGATCGCCACGGCTGCCGCGTTGATCTGCCTCGATCCCGGCCATGGGACGGTGCCTGCCGTTGGGCGGCAGTACGAACCGATCGGACCGGGCTCCTCCGCGACGAAGATCAAGGATCCCGGCGGAGCTTCGGGCGAGGCTCCCATCGTCCTCGCGATCGCGAAGAAGACTCGGACGATCCTGCTGGGGCGCGGCTACCGCGTTGCGATGACGCGCACAGGCCCGACGTATAGCGGCGGCAACATCTCGCGGGCGCAGTTCTGCAACCGGCGACGAGCGGCGCTGATGCTCCGGATCCACGCCGATGGCGCCGCCGACGCGTCACAGCGCGGGATCCACACGCTCACGCCGGCCTTCCACCGCGGCTGGACAGACGACGTCTACGCGGCCAGCCGGCGGGCGGCGCGCGCAATCCAGCGCTCGCTCGTCGCCGCGACCGGCGCCCCTGACCTCGGCGTGCGCCAGCGCTCGGACCTCACCGGCTTCAACTGGGCGAACGTCCCCGTCGTCCTCACGGAGACGGGCTTCCTCACGAACCCGACCGAGCGGCGGCGGCTGCGCTCGAGCGCCTACCAGTGGCGCGTCGCCCGCGGCCTCGTCAGCGGTGTCGCCGCGCTCGGCCTACCCCGACAGGCGGAAGACGAGGATCTGACGCAGTGGCCTGCGCGTCGTCCGGATCACCGTGAGCGTCCCGCGCGCGTTGTCGTAGAGCCGCGTGCCGCCGAGCACCGCAAGCTCGTACAGCTCCTGGTAGCGGATCGAGCCGCCCGCCATCAGCCGGCCGCGCGGCAGGAAGAATGTGACCGTGCACGCGCGCGACAGGGAGGTCGTGTACGTGCACACGTACTCCGCCTGGCCGAATGGCTTCGTCTTCAGCCGCTTGTTGAACAGGTTCTGGCGCACGATCTCCGTGTCGCCTGCGCCGCGCCCCGGTCTCCCCAGGTCGACACGGACACGGCTGAGCTCCCTGCTCGTCAGGCGGATCTTGCCGGGCCCCGTGGCTGCGCTCGAGTTCAGGCCGAAGGCGAGCAGCCCCACCCCCAGAGCCCCGGCCAGCATCAGTGCGTGGAACGAACGAGACATTGCCACTCCTTTCAGCCGCCGCGGCGTCATTCGTCCGCCGCGGCAACAGGCAGCTCCAGCCAGAACATCGAGCCTTTTCCGCGCGCGCTTTCGAAGTTCATTCGGCCGCCATGGGCTTCGACGACGGAACGGGCGATCGTGAGGCCGAGGCCGCTGCCCGGAATGCCGCTCGCATCCGCGTCGCCGCGGAAGAACTTCGCGAACACCCCCTCCTGAAGCTCCTCTGGGATCCCAATCCCCTCGTCGCGAACGCTGACACGGACGATGCTGTCGACTTGCTCGGCCATCACGTGAACGGTCCCCCCATCCGGTGAGTATTTGATCGCGTTCGACAGGAGATTGCCGATCACCTGCGCCAGGCGGTTTGGATCTCCGTCGACCCTTAGCTCTTTGACGGGCAAGAAGGCGTCGAGTTTGTGCTTGGCACTCTGGCCTTCGAAGAGCTGAACCTGCTCGGCGATGACGATCCCGAGGTCGATCACGCGCCGGGAGAGCTCGAGCTGCCCTTCCTCGAGCCGGTCGGCGTCGAGGAAGTCGTTGACGAGCGTCGAGAGCCGGCGGCCCTGCGCGTTGATGATCTCGAGGTAACGGCGCTGCTCATCGGGACCGACGTCCCGCGTGAGCAGGACGGACGTGAAGCCGAGGACACTGGCGAGCGGCGTGCGCAACTCGTGCGAGACGATGCGGACGAGGTCGGACTTCCGCCGTTCGCTCTCGCGTAGCTTCTCGTTCTGGCTCTCGAGCTCGCTTCGGTTGCGCTCCAGCTCCTCCGCCATCCGGTTGAACGCCACGGTGAGCTCTCCGATTTCGCCCGGGCCGCCTTCCTTGAGCCGCGTCGAGAAGTCGCCCCCGGCCACGCGGCTGGCGCCGGACGCAACGTCGCGGACCGGTCGCGCGATCCAGCGCGCCAGATAGACGCCGAAGAGCACGATCAGCGCCGCGCAGGCGGCAAGCCCGGCGATCGCAAGGTTCTTCGCGCGATCGGATTGCCGATCCGCGGACGCGGCGCTGGCTGCGGCCAGCGCCCGTTCCTCGTTCAGGAAGCTTTTGATGCGATCGCCGATCTCTCTGGTGCGTGCCCTACCCTCCTCGGTGGCGACTTCGCTGCGGGCCGCAGCCGGGGCGTCCCGCGCGAGGTTGACGACCGGGATGGTGTAGTCCTTGATGTAGCCGTTGATCTCGCTAGCCAGTGCGCGAGCCCGCCGCTGCTGCTTCGGATTGTCGGCCGACAGCGTCTCGAGAGCCGCCAGACGCGCTGGAAGCGCCTCGCGCGCCATCACCCACGGCTGCAGGAAGCGTTCGTCGCCGGTGATGACCAGCCCGCGGACGCCCGTTTCCAGGTCCACGACGAGCTTCTGGACGGCAAGCGTCTCGACGACGACATCTTGGGAGTGCGCTTCACGCTGCTTCGAGTCCTCGAGCGCCGCCATCGCGTCGATCAGGACGACGAAGATGAGTGCGACGAGCAGCGCGAGCACGACGCTCGCCGCGATCATCCGTGCCGAGAGCGACGGGGAACGCGAGCCAATTCTCATGCGTCGCTGAGCATGTTTCGGACGATCGCCTCGAGGTGCTCCGGCTCGAACGGCTTCGGCAGGAAGGCATCGGCGCCGGCGGCGACGGCCGCCTCGTCGGCATCGGGCCAGGCGCTCACGACGATCACGTGGGTCTCCTCCGGCGGAAGCTCGCGCCGGATGGCGGTGAGGACGTCGGAGCCGCTGCGCTTTGGAAGCATGAAGTCGAGGATGACGAGCTGCGGGCGGTGCTCGAGCGCGAGCTCGACCGACTCCTCGCCGTCGTGCGCCTCCACGTATCGGTAGTCCTCGCCGATGACGACGCGGATGAGCTGTCGCAGATGCTGATCGTCCTCACAGATGAGGATCGTCTTCCTGGATGTCGTACTCAGGCTCGTTCAGCCTAGCGAGGCGAGGGGAGAGCGCCCATCAGCGCGGGAGCTAGTACTCGTCGTCCTGGCGCATCTGCTCGACGGCGGCGCGTCCCTCCGCATGGACCGCCTTCCGTCGCTCTGCCGGGTCGTCTGGAACCGCCTCGACGGTGTCGACCGTCGTCTCCGCAGCCTCGAACTCGTCCCGTTCCTCGACGACGGGGCGCGACTCCTCGAGCCGCCGCCGTAGGTCCTCCGCGCGCGGATCGATCGGCTCCAGGTCGACCCAACCGGCTGGTCGCCGCCTGATCGTGCGCCAGAGAGCGGCGACCGCCACGGCGATCCCTCCGGTCAGGAGCGCGAGGCGGCGGTCCACGAGCCCGATGCTACACTGCCGCCCGCTTCCTGCCCCGCTGCCGCGCAGCGTGGCCGCCCAGACCGAAGGAAGGAGACCGGGGACACGTGGCTCCCTACGAAATTCTGCTCATGCTCGACCCGGAGCTGCCCGACGACCGGCAGACCGAGATCGTCACCCGCACGCGCGAGTTGATCGAGCGCGGCGGCGGCTCCTGGAGCGCCCACGACGTCTGGGGCCGCCGAAAACTCGCGTACGAGATCGACCACAAGACCGACGGCGCATACCACCTGCTGACCTTCGACGCCGAGCCCGAGACGCTCGACGAGGTCTCGCGCGTGCTCAAGATCACCGACGGCGTCATGCGCCACATGGCGGTGCGACGGAGCGAGCGCAGTCCCGGCGGGACGGTGGCGCCGTCCTCCCGGGATCGTCAGGATGAGGCGCAGCCCGCAACTGTCGCCGTAGAGGAGGAGTAGGCATGGCCAACATCAATCGCGTCGTTCTCGTCGGGAACCTCACCAAGGATCCAGAGCTCCGGCACACGCCGAGCGGGACCGCCGTCTGCAAGCTGCGGCTCGCCGTCAACACCCGCCAGAAGGATTCCGCCACGGGCGAGTGGGGCGACAAGCCGAACTACTTCGACGTGACGGTCTGGGGCAACCAGGGCGAGAGCTGCGCCCAGTACCTCGCGAAGGGTCGCGCGGTCGCCGTCGACGGCCGGCTTGACTGGCGCGAGTGGGAGGCCCAGGACGGGACGAAGCGGCAGGCGGTCGAGATCATCGCCGACACCGTCCAGTTCATCGGCGGCCGCGGCGAGGGCGAGGGCGGCGAGCGCCAGTTCGTCCCTGCGGGCGCGACGCAAGAGAACGCCGACTTCCCGTCGTCCGCTGCGGACGACGACATCCCGTTCTGATGGCGAAGGCACGCAGAGGAGCGGAGCAGCGAAGCGGGCGGCGCGGCCCCCCGACCGGGCCGATCAAGCGGCGGTCGTGCCAGTTCTGCCGCGATCACGTCAAAGACGTCGACTACAAGAACGTCAACCAGCTCCGGCGGTTCGTCTCCGAGAAGGGGAAGATCCGCTCGCGGCGGATCACCGGCGCCTGCCGCCGGCATCAGCGCCAGGTTGCACTCGCCGTGAAGCGGGCGCGCGAGATGGCGCTGCTCCCGTACGCCACGACCTAGTCGCCGCCGTGCAGGTGATCCTCCTCCAGGACGTCGACAAGGTTGGGCTGCGCGGTGAGGTCGTCGACGTCGCACGCGGTTACGCACGCAACTACCTGCTGCCCCGGAAGCTCGCGCAGACGGCGACGCCCGGCGCGCTGCACGACCTCCAACGGCGCGACGACCTCCGCGCGCGCCAGGAGGCGCGGACGCACGAGGAGGCGCGCGACATCGCCGCACGGCTGGAGCAGACGGTGCTCCGGTTCGACGTGAAGGCCGGTCCCACCGGTTCGCTGTTCGGGTCGGTCACGGCAACGGACGTGGCGGACAAGCTGTGGTCCGACCACAAGATCCGCATCGACCGGCGCAAGGTGGAACTCGGCGAGTCGATCAAGCGAGTCGGCCGCCACGAGGTCCCCGTCGAGGTCTTCACCGACGTCGAAGCGACGCTGCGGCTCGAGGTCGTCCCCGAGGGCGGAGTCGCCGAGATGGAGGCGATGGAGGCGGCGGCGAGGGCCGAGGAAGAGGCAGCGGCCGCTGCCGTTGCGGAGGCAGCCGCCGCGGAGCCGGAGGGCGCCCTCGAGGCCGAGGCAATGGTCGAGGAGCTGGACGCTGAGGAAGCACCAGCCGCCGAGGCGGAGCAGGAGCTCGAGGGCGAGCAGGAGCCGGACGCCGAGCGCGAGCCGGCGGCAGAGCCCGAGCCCGAGCCGTAACGATTCCGAAACAACTCGTCCACAGCCTTGTCCAGAGGCTGGGGACGAGCCTTCCGAAAAAGCCGCACGGAGCGAGAAGTCCGTAACCCTCAGCGGTCGGTGAGGCTGGGCAGAACGTCCGCCCGCGTGTGGAAACTCGGGGCGAACATGTGTTCCTCATCCTGCACAGAGCGCGCTTTTTTTCCTCAGCCGCGTCACTTTTGCCTCGAAGAGCGAGGACCGGAATGAATGTGGCCGTGAGCGCTCAGGTCGCCCAGGCTGTCCCTGCCCCGCCGACGGCCCCGGTCCCGCCGCAGAATCTCGACGCCGAGGAGTCCGTCCTCGGCTCGATGATGCTCTCCCCCGGCGCGATCGGGGCCGTCAGCGAGATCGTCGACGCGGGGGACTTCTACCGCGAGAGCCACGCGAAGATCTACCGCGCGGCGCTCGCCCTCTACGCGAAGGGGGAGCCGGTCGACGCGATCACGCTGATCGACGCGCTCGAGGAGCGGGGCGAGCTCGAGGACGCCGGGGGGCGGGCGCGCATCCACGAGCTGGCTGCACTCGTGCCGGCGACGGCGAACGCGGCGCACTACGCGCGCATCGTCCGCGAGACGGCAACCCTTCGCGGGCTGATCCGCACCGGCCAGGAGGTGGCGCGGCTGGGGTGGGAGCGGCCCGGCGAGACCGTCGACCTCGTCGACCGGGCGGAGCAGCTGATCTTCGAGCTCTCACAACAGCGTGTGTCGAGCGAGTTCGCGCACATCGAGGCGCTGCTGAAGGAGAGCTTCGAGCGAATCACGGCGCTCTACGAGGCGGGCGAGGAGGTCACCGGCGTCCCGGCGGGCTTCCGCGACGTCGATCGGCTGACCTCGGGCTTCCAGCCGGGGAACCTGATCATCGTCGCGGCACGTCCGAGCATGGGGAAGTCAGGCCTCGCGCTCTGCATGGCGGCAAACATCGCCGTCCGTAAGGGGCTGCCCGTCGCGCTCTTCACGCTCGAGATGTCGAAGTCCGAGGTGACGCAGCGCCTGATGTGCAGCGAGGCAAAGGTCGAGTCGCAGCGCCTGCGCACCGGCAAGCTCGGAGCGGACGACTGGCCGCGGCTGACCGCGGCGTGCGACAAGCTCGCGAAGGCGCCGATCTACGTCGACGACACCGGGTCGATCACGATGATGGAGATCCGCTCGAAGGCGCGGCGGTTGAAGTCGAAGGAGCCCGACCTCGCGCTGATCATCGTCGACTACCTCCAGCTGATGACGTCGGGTGCCTCGGTCGAGAACCGCGTCCAGGAGGTCTCGCAGATCTCGCGCAACCTTAAAGTGCTGGCGCGCGACCTCGACGTCCCGGTGATCGCGCTGTCCCAGCTCTCGCGCGCCGTCGAGCAGCGCCATGACAAGCGGCCGATCCTCTCCGACCTCCGCGAGTCGGGGTCGCTGGAGCAGGACGCCGACCTCGTCTTCTTCATCTACCGCGACGAGTACTACAACGACGAGACCGAGGCGCAGGGGATCGCGGAGGTGCACCTCGCGAAGCACCGCAACGGGCCGACGGGCACCGAGAAGCTCGCCTGGCTCAACCGCTACGCGAAGTTCGCCGATCTGGCGCCCAGCGGCTGATGGTCCTCGCCGTCGAGCAAACGGTCGTGTTGCTGGGGCGGGCGACGGGATTCACCGCCGTGTGTGACGCGTGCGTCGCGGAGCAGGCCGGCGAGCTGCTCGATGATTCGTGGGTTGGCGCCAGCGTCTCCGGCTCGCTCGAGCTCGACCACGACCGCGGCTGGGCGACTTGCGCGCGCGGCCATCGCATCCGGGTCATCCGCGCTGGGCGTTCCGCGGAGCCCGTCCTCGACTCCTAGCGCGGCAGCGGTCAGCCGACAGATCCGGCAGACTCAGTTCACGTGCCAGCGACCGTAATCGTCGGCGCGCAATGGGGCGACGAGGGCAAGGGCAAGATCGTCGACCTGCTCGCGCAGCACTCGGATCTCGTCTGCCGCTACCAGGGCGGTCCGAACGCCGGGCACACGATCGTCGCCGACGGCGAGACCTACAAGTTCCGCCACATGCCGTCCGGGATCCTCTGGGGCAAGGAGTGCGTTCTGGGCGCCGGCTGCGTGATCGATCCGCAGGTCTTCATCGAGGAGCTCGACGACCTGGAGGCCCGGGGCGTCTCGACCGACGGCGTACGCGTCTCGGGCAACGCGCACCTGATCATGCCCTGGCACGTCGCTCTCGACCGCGCATCGGAGCGACGGCTCGGGAAGCTGCAGATCGGGACGACGCGCCGCGGCATCGGGCCTGCGTACGGCGACAAGGCGGCGCGGCTCGGGATCCGGGTGCAGGACCTCTTCGACCCGAAGATCCTGCGGCAGAAGATCGAGGTCGCCCTGGCGGAGAAGAACCACTGGCTCGAGCGCGTCTACGGCGCGGAGCCGTTGGAGCTGGACGAGGTGTCGCAGCAGTACGAGGGCTCTGCCCAGCGTCTGCGGCCCTACATCGCCGACACGTCACTGCTGGTCGATGCGGCGCTGCGCGAAGGCAGGTTCGTCCTCTTCGAGGGCGCACAGGGAACGTTGCTCGACCTCGACCACGGGACGTATCCCTTCGTCACCTCCTCGAGCCCGATCGCTGCCGCGGCGGCTGTCGGCGTCGGCATTGGTCCGCGCCGGATCGACGCGGTGCTCGGTGTCGCGAAGGCGTACGTCACCCGCGTCGGCGAGGGGCCGTTCCCAACGGAGATCGCCGGGGCAGACCAAGAGCGCGTCCGCGAGCTCGGCG
>Ga0126304_10000948_pt1 | contig 12944 bp, 14 predicted proteins | sample Plot25_FD_92538 | JGI IMG/M metagenome (GOLD analysis project Ga0126304, IMG submission 92538) | Serpentine soil microbial communities from UC McLaughlin Reserve, CA, USA - Plot25 | ecosystem: Environmental > Terrestrial > Soil > Grasslands | place: USA: UC McLaughlin Reserve, Lake County... | reverse complement strand
CAGGATACATATTCTCTGTATCTTATATCTCATTAAAGAGATCATCTCTTATACTTGTGGATTCATGGCAAAATCCTCAACTAACAGATATGATAAAAAAGATAATTTCTGAGCAGTTTGTGGAGGAAAGATTCAATATTAAAAACGTATTACTACGTTCTTCAGGTATGGTTGACCAGGCGGAAATCCATATAGAATTAAGCGGTGATGAACCTCTCTCAGATATCGAAATGTTATCATTAAGAATTGAAATGGCAATTCGGTCGAAAATTCCTTCTCTAGAAAAAATATCCATCATACCTCATTCATCTTCGGAGCTAGTAGGTAAGTCTCCTACATCAAATAAGATGAATGCTATTCGTAATATAAAATGGAGGCAATCAGCTTTTAGAATTGATAGAAATAAACAAAGCAAAGAAAATTAATTGAGATATTTCAAATATATTTAGTTAGATATTTTATATAACTTGAAAAACATTTACTAACTAGTTGAAATTTACGCAAGAGATAGTATCACAATATATCCTAGCTAATGGATATGAGAAACCAAAAATACAAATTGGTAACTACTATTTAAAATGGAATGAAAAATGTTACGGGATATACCCTAAAGAAATAGTTGAACTAAAAGAATTTGTAACAAACCTTATTCCATATTTTGAGGTAATTTATAAATTAATAAATAGCTTAGAAAGACCAAGAAGTAAAGAAACATTTTTCCTAAATAAAAAATTATCACCAGACATACATTTTTCGCATCGTAATAAAGAGCATTTAGTTAGTTACGATTTACATATGATGTCAGATGGTGCAACATTCATAGATAGAACAGAAAAGATTGAAATAATAACTAAAGATTACAGTACCTTCTCAATAGGGGTTAATGTAGCCAAAGGTAATTTTGACAAATTGGAGCTTTTTTTGAAGTCGAAATTAGGTCAATTGTTATTTAATCGACAAGGTAAAGGATAGAATTAAAGACGATTAAACTATAGAAAGGTTCCTCAAACAATATTATTAGAAAGAATCTTATTTTTGTTCATTATACTGTATACTTAAAAAAGAAAATTTTCCTATTCAATCTGCTAGTGGTGTTACCAACGTAATAGTTTAATAAATTAAGGAAAAATAATATACTGTTAGTCGCGTTTATATTGTTTTGCTTCTTCTTTTGTTACTTTAAAATAAACCGTTTCGCCATCAAAACGTTCCACTAAGCTCTTGGGAATGTAATATCTCTCTTTATCTACAGTACCTTTTTGAGTTATTATAAATTCTCCTAAAATTTCTTGAACTTCCCCAAAATCAGTATCATCACCTAACCCTCTTGCTTCTTTTTTAGTAATATCTTCAGAAGTAAAATCAGTAATATCGTTTGACATATAATCGCTAGTATTCCATCGTATTTAACTTATTTCTTATTTAACAAAATTTGAGTTTCGAAAAATAAAGATCATTAAAAGCACTTATCGATTTAAAATATATGTTAGATAATAAAAATCATTTCTACTAACACAAAGGTCATCTGCAGTAGCAAAGCCGTAGCCATTAAAAAAGAAGATAATATAATTAGATTTTATTAAAACATGAGTTAAATCTTATCAGAAAAAATGTGAAAAGATAAAAATTGAAGAATCTAAAGTTTGTCTTTACTTGCCTAAGTTTTCAAGTCCTTCGCCGATCTTTCCCAAAGTATCTTTTGCTCCTTCAGTAACCTTGGAACCTACATCTTTTGCACCTTCAGCCATTTCTGACCCTACATCACTAGCATTTTTTTTCATTTCTCCACCTGTCTGATTTGCCGATTCACCTGCATTTTCTAGTGTTTGGTTTGTTTCTTGTGATTGTGCAAATCCTGCAACAGTTAATGCCGAGAAGCCGAGCATAAGTGTAAGAAATGCGGCTGGCAGTACTACAAATAAGTTAGTGTATTTCAATGTAATTTTGTTAAATCCTTTTTTTATATAAAAATTTTTGTTAGAAAATTTCCTATAAAAAAAATATAGAAAATTGTTTTGTTATTTTTTCAACTCTTCGTCTTATTAAATTATTATAGAGACAAATGATGTTTTTTGAAAATAGAATTGAATCATTGACTTCAGAACTTTCTGTCTGAAATGATATCTTGACACTTTATGCCATAACTAGGATATTGTGCCAAGCATGGCATTTTAGCATAAGGAACTTTTTGCTAAATAGTTTGAATAACCCTAATAGAATGAGTCGAGCGGACTGGCATCTTGCCCACAGTAAGATTGTATACAATCTGTAAGTATTAGAAATCTATTGAAGTTAGTAATCGCTATAAAAGGCTATTGCAATAAATCTACATACGCATAATACTATCTTAGTTTAGACAGGTCAAAAAATATGTTAATAATTTTAATTTCTAAAAAATAAAAAATGATTACTTTGCTAAATCTTGTAATCCTTTACCAATAGTTTTAGCCAGTCCCTTGGCACCTTCCGTAAGATTTGAACCTAAATTCTTTGCACCTTCACTAATGTTGGATCCTACGTCACTTGCGTTTCCTTGGATAGCTTCACCAGTTTGATTGGCACCTTGTTGCATGCTGTTCCCAGTATTATTAGCAGATTGATCTATACTCTGAACATTTTTGTTTGCTGAATCAGTTGCATTATACATGGATTGATTCATACTTTCTGCTTGGGCTAATGCAGATCCAGTGAATGCTGAAAAAGAGAGGACCGATACAAGAAAAATTGTTGTTGCTACTAGCGTAACTGTTGGAATCAATTGATTGTATAACATTAGTAATTCATTTATATGTAATTTTTATATTAAAATGTTTTAAAACATCTATAGATATAAATAATCAGAAAAGTCTTCTATTTTAGCTAATTAGAGTATTTAGAATTCTCGTTTTATAATTTTTGATGAATTGACTTATCATTATTTTAAAAATAGAATTCATTTCTTTAGCTCGACTTTAGAGATTTCTTAAAAAATCGGTACAAGGCCAAATCATAATAAGAGGATAATTAAAGTAGCTTTATTAACTTTGAATGCCATTAACTCACTTTACCCCAATTTAGAGTTCACAGTTAAAATGACGTAATAATTATGTAATCATATTAGGTGTATAGAGTTAAAGAGGGGGTTAATTAATCAAAAAATTCTATTAACAAGGAATTATCGTCTATTTTTTTATTAATACTTTATTTTTATTGCAGTTTAGGATGCAATGACCGATGAATTTTAAGAACACGAGAAGAATATTGTGTAATCTATCGTGTTTTTTTAAGGTAATCTATTTTTTGGTTCTAAAACTATTCGTCATAAAAAAATTGTGTGTAACGCATTTTGATGGTTACTTTGAATTATTTGTTTCCTTATTATTTGCATTATTATAATCGAGATCATTCAACTTTGTCCAACTAAGTTGACTCATAAATTACATACAGGATGTGGCTTCATATTATAAAAATATTAAAAGTTAAGTGTATCCCGATTTGTAAGATATTGGATCAGGGAATAGTAGTATTGTTAGTAGGAGCTAAAATAATGTGCTATTGCTATAGTAGTATTGATAATAATTAAAATTTACATGTGTATATGACAAATTCTTAACGTTATAAAAAAAGTTATTGTCCGAATGGAATAGGCAATTTAGCCCCCACCACCACATCGGAGGGTTTTGGGTCAGGGTCATCAATAGGTTCAGCAGTAACAAAGAATACCGTATATGTGTACGGATTAACCATTGTTTGATTTAACGCCAGAGTGTTTTCATTTTCCTTGAATTTTCCTACACTTAAAGAATAACCTGATGCGTCTCCTTTGTCTTCAAACCAGCCTTCGTATACCTTTCCATTTGCTGGTTTTTCATTCATTTTAGCAGTACCAATTACATTATTATTTTGAAATGAAAAGTCAATGCTACCTTTTTTGTCTCCACCATACATCTTACCCGTAGTGGGTGTAGTCAAATCTAAAGATACACCTGTATCTTGAATTTTTTGTTGTGAAGGTTGTTGTTGTTGAGGTTGTTGTTGTTTTTGTTGTTGTTGAATTCCTGTTTGTTTATTATCTCCAAGAATTACATCTTTTGCTAATCCATATTCATAATCGCTCATTAGATTAGTATGACAACTTTTGCTGTGTCCAAGATTAATAAAATAATCTTGTGACTCTACACTTGATAAAGGCACCATTCCATCATTAGGTTTGGGAAGGTCTGAGGATCCTGATTGTTCCATAGGTAGGAACGGTGTTAACTGACAGTTTCCTAATTGAGGATCCCATTCACCTGCAATTGTATAGTATTTGGTGTTTGGATTCATTTTTACTTCAGTAGCTGCTGCACCCGGCCTTAAATCATATACAGCAGGGGTACAGACTTCGCTTGATTGGGCGAGAGGGGAACCTGCATTAGGGGTTCCAATCATAATTAGATTGGCAACATCTTTTGTATTGTTAGCCAGGTATACTCTGGCATCCAAACCTCCCTTGCTGTGTCCCACAATATTCACCTTGTTTTGTCCTGTTTCATCTTTGATTTGTCCAATTATTTTTGATAGTTCTTTTGCATGTTCTGCCGCTGACCCACATTTATCATCTGATTGTTTGAATGTTATAGGATATACAACAATGCCATCTTTTTTGAGCAAATCTACCCATTTATTCCAAACAGTAGCATCTGCCATATACCCATGTATTAAAAGAACAGGGAGTGTGGAATTATTTGATGTATTACTATTTGTAGTCGTATTATTAGACTGACCATATACCGTCGTAGTAAAAGTAAAAAATTGTCCTCCATTACTACTACTAGATACCATTATAATTGCAATTAAAGCAACAACAATAACAATAGGAGTAGTAGTGAGAGTTGTAATGATTCTATCAGTATTTATCATCAATATTTATTGGTATTATCTTTTATTAGTATTTCACGTCCACAATAAATTGTGAGTATAAACATATTAGAATATCTCGCTTTAACTATCTGCTATTACATAATTTCTCTTTATATTGAAGTAAAATATACAAAAAACACTAAAATTTACATATATTACATCTAATAATCTTACTTTTCTTAAAGTTAAAAAAATTAAAAATTGAAATATAAAAATCGGAGATTAAGTAGTCTTGGTTGGTGGTATTGCTTATGATTATACCTAACTTGTTGCTTATTGTTTTATTACGTACTTATGTATTTGAAGAATTTGTTGTTTTATTATGAATATTTTCGTTTGAAACCTGTTGAAAGGTTTTTACAGTATTAGCTCCTATTTTTGATAGCTCCTTTACATTCTCTTTTGTATGTTGAACTGATGTATTGACAGAATCTAAATTTGCAAATACAGTATTATTTATTACTCTAGTTGCTGCTACGGCATTGTCCGCAAAGCTACTAACTATCTTTCCATAGCTTTCAGCCATTTGTCTAGGAGATACAGTCCAATTAGACCATATTTGAAATGAATTCATTAGAATATCTTTTTGTGATTCTACATAATTATCTGTAATTTCTCTAATAGCTTGAATTGTATTTTCTTGATAATCATTAACAATTTGAGTATAACGCGGAATTTCTTTTCTTGCTTCATTAGTTGTTTTCTTGATATTATCTCTAGTTTCATCTATTACTTTAGTAACTGCTTGATGTTGTTCTCGTTGAAATTGTTGTTCTGTTGTTGATTGACTTTCATTTGAATCTTCTTTTTTATCTTGTCTTTTTGTTGACATATATATTTAATTAGTGTACATAATAGCATATAACTAATAGTATCCAATGATATGGATTACCATTAACATCGATTAATAATAGTGTACAGTGATGAGTTGACTTATTTTGTCGCTAATTCAAGAGTATAAAGAAAGATTTTTTTGGTTAGTTCTTATAACCTTTCCCAATAATTTACGATCAAAGGATACATTTTTCACTGATAGTTGAATCAGAATAGAGAACATTTAAAGTTATTAAAAATTGTAAGAAAAATTGTAAGTTATACTTCAATTCCCTCAAAAATTGTTTTTAGTAATTTTATAAATGCTATAAAAAGTCTAGGGACTAGAGAAGTATACAGTTACAACTTTTTGAAATGTACCGAGTATCTTCATATAGAGCTACAAAATTTCTGATCTTTTGAAACAGGATGTAAAAATAAGTGAAAAAGATATTATTACTTATACTATGAAAATGAGATAGGAAAATTATTCTTACTCATCAATGAAAGTCATGTTATCATCATTATTCCTATTTTTTGATATTAATGATATTACTTTCAATAAAGGAAAAATTAATAGGTATTTATGAGAACACACTAAAACAGTAAAGGATAGGGCTTACACAAGAGAAGAAATCAAAAAATTAATTGATGCTTGCGATTTAAAATACAAAGTTATAGTCTCTTTCATGATATCTAAGAGTTGCCGAATAGGCGCTATTCCAATCCTAAGATTATCTGTTTTAAAATATATATAAGTATATCAGTTATAAGAGGTCACTTTTACGAAAACAGTAACAAAAATGCTTACTATTCTTTCACTACACCTGATCTGTTTCACTCCACCTTCTGCTAACTAATTGTATTTTAGAATATTTAAAATATAGAAAAAGGTGCGGTGAGAAACTAAATGACAAATCCCCACTGATAAGAGATGATTTCATAATTGATGATTTACTCCATATTGAAAATCCTAGAACATTAGCATTGATATCATATGTTATGCATTGGAAGACTGGAGAAATTGGAAGGGATGGATTTGAGTTATATATTCAAGATAGAGAATAAAAACGCAAACGGAAGCAAGAACCAGAACAACATTTACAAAAATATACTATACAAGAACAACAACAACAACAAGAACGTTGTTAAAAAAATTAAATGGGTGTTAGATGTGTAGCAATAACACCCATCGTGTTAACTTCTTTTTCAAATAAGGGTTTGTGTAATATACATATACACAATCAAAAATAAAAGGATTATGTTTGATTTTCAATAGAATGTTAAATTATTAATTTGTCAGAACAGAAAATAACATCAAGATTTATTGGTTTGCTATTACTATTAACATAAACATGCAAGAAAAAGTTGTCTGCCCTATTTGTAAACACCTTGGGTTTAAAAGCCTCGTATATAACATTGATTGGAAAAGCCATTTTCAAAAATTTGCAGGATATTATGATGAAAATGGTAACTATATAGAATCTAATATTGTCCCTCCAGTTAGTAAAACTTTTTGGTGCACCTATGGTCATTCTTGGATACAAACCTAGTATAATTATTTTTCGAGAGATAGTAAAAGGAAGAAATTTGGCATTTCTCTTTCTTTTACTTTTCCAGACTTGACATATGAAGGGAATAGTAATGATATTATACTAATCAGAAGACTTGAACATTTAATGATAGATGAGAATAAGACATTAACTCAAATAATCCAAGAAGCAGTTGATGAGTATTTAGAAAAGAGGTAATAAGGGTTGAGAATAAGAAAATAATATGACTTTAAGAGTAATATGTAATATCGTAGAGAAATTAGGTATGTAAACTAGTAATAACATAATCATTTTAGCTTGAGATTCTAATAATCTCTATAGCAACAATAATACTAACATTAACAAATAATATCTATGTTATGCAGGAGAATCCAAATCTTAATCTTACAACTACTTTTAATACTTATTTTTCTATTTCTACTGCGGCTGCTGAAGAAGAAGATGATGAAGATGATATTTCAGAATATGATAGAAATGCAGATAAAAAACATAAAGATGATGATATGATGACTAAGATGAATATAATTTATCAAATAATAATCATAATCAATCACAAATAGGAACTACATTAACCAAAATAAGAAGAAGAACGGGTTAAGCGGCGGTGTTAATCTGGGAGCATAAGTAGGAACTCGAGAAATGAACTCATCAAATTCAAACTTATACAATCAACCAGCAAGCCACCGTACACTCTTAACTTTTATGATAATGCTGAAAAAATTATAAATGCAATCTTTCATATTGAGAGAAATGGACAACAAGTTCTTGAATCTGGACACTAGAGTTTTCTGCAAGTCTTGTGAAGCAATATTCAAGGAGATTTAAAGAGATGACTTTAGTAGATCTAAATCCTGTGGAAATTAATATGATTATCGATCTCTTAAAATTTAATATTGACGACTTATGCCTAGGATCTCCCAATAGACGTATTCCAGAACAAACATTGAAAGAATGGAAAAATCAATTTCAATCTCTTATTTATAAATTGGAAAAAGTAGTCGAGGTATGAGTGGCTGTAAACATTCTCCATATTTATATCATGAAAAGATAAAAGCAGTTCAGGCTATGACAATATAACTATGTGTTTTCTAATACTAAATAAACAAAATTGTCGCCAATCATTAAATATTATGTCAGATGAAGGATAATACACTCCAAAAGTCATACCATATCAGATAACCCATTTTCATAGCCTTCTATTGTTATGATAAAATCCTTAGAGGGCTACGACAATTAAGTAGTATTATTATTAATTCATTAACTTGGTTTACCGAATTTTTAAATACTAATTTGCCTAATCATTATTGTTAGGCATAATAAACTGACTGATGATATTATTGAAAATAATAATAATAATAATAACAAAAACAAATACATATTATTAGTTGATGATGACAAAGATACTATATTCACGTTTGAGCTGTATTTGAAATCAATTGGATATACAATAGTTTCTTTTGTTAATCCTGTTGAAGCGTTAAACTATTTTAATAAAAATTTTGCTGATTGTTCTTTAGTTATAACAGATTTTGGTATGCCAAAACTGTCAGGAATTGATTTAATTAAGAAGATAAGAGAAAAAGATCAAAACTATACAAAAAAAATAATACTTATTAGTGCAACTATTAAAGGTAACATTCTTACAGACTATAATGATGAATTATCTAATCTTAGAGTAAATAAAATCTTAGAAAAGCCTATGGCTTTAGAAATATTGAAAAATGCAATTAGAACATTAATAGAATAAGAGATTAACGTAACTTACAAATTAATGGCTTGCCTATGATCATTAATAAATTATATCCATTTAGTAAATACTACAAAATTGATTGATATATGAAATCTTATAGGCAAAATAAGATTTTATCTTCCAAACCATAGCCTTCAATATCTCACCCCAGACAGGAGGCTATCGCTTTACAATTAATTTATTTCAAATGTTTAAATACTCCGTTGCATCAGAATGAATACAGTCCAAAGAAGAATCAAAACTAATTTTCATAGCCTTCTATTATATTGATAATATTCCTCAATAATAGTAGTTGGTTATGGCTTTTATTATTAACTTTCTAAGATTCATCTTTTATTATTATCAATTTCCTTCAACATATCCTGAGTGAAATTGTTATTTCATATTCTACCTAAACAATGCCGTGTTAGAAATATTTATACTGGTCTAATAATTTTATTTTATTTTCCTATTTAAATTAAAAAATATTTCTCAAGACCATAAACTATAATAATAATTAGTAACTTTCTTCTAGTAGTAGGTCATGGAAGATAAATTCAAATTTGTTGTCAGAGGAAGAAAAGATGGTAATAAATTTATCTTAGACGAAATTACCAACTATATATTAAAAAATTTAGAATCATTCGATGATAAAACCATTATAGTAACATTTGAATTGCCTATTACACCCAATGAGATAAAAATTGATAATGGTATTCTAATCAACTGATGAACAATTGTGTCATTAACATACTACTACAGTAATATAACAATGTATTACATATCTTACTCTCATGAAATCTATAAAAAATAATGGATGTAAACATACATTTCATTAGTAAGATATCTTACCTTTTGGTAATTACATTCTAATAGCATTTTAAAATTAATCAACCTCATCTATAAGATCGGTTCTAGTAACTAATAAAGAAGGATTTTCACAATATGATTATATTCCCTTTATTAGGTTACGAAAATAGAACCCAATGAGCCATTGTTTTTAACTTTAAAACAGACTATATATAAATAATGAAAATAATAAGATGAAGATGAATAGAAATATAATACAAAATGCAAAAAAGATTGAGTCTATAGTATCTGAAATATTTTTATTTTTACTTGCAACTCTAGAATCCACTTTTTTAGTATAATTCTCAGCAACTAAAGCTACAACAGAGTTATTAAATTACTGGATACTTTAATTGCTAAAGTGATTCAATGAGGGATTTCGGCTTTGTCTATTACATTAGAAAAAGTTTATCTCCAGATTATTAAAAAAGATAAAGAATTATGAAATAATTCCATCGCATTAGTTGGAAACCATGAGTATTGTCACATTGCTTAAAAAATAATTGATTTCATTATGAATGAAATCTATATAATTTTACTAAGATCCTTTGCTAATTTAATTATATAAAGAATTTATTTTGTTAATAAATAATCCTTCTGTCTTATAGTAAAAAATACAAAGATTCACATAGTGCGTTTAAAAAATTTTTGATGATAATAAGAAATTCTTTTAGAATATAAATAAAAAAGAAGAAAGAAGTTATTTGTTGTTGTTTTTGTTTAGAAGAATATCATCTTTTCCTTCTATTTAGTATTTTGGATCGTCTTGACGATATTCCTCAGGGTAATACGATTTTTCATTTGCCTCAGGGTAATACGATTTTTCATTTGCCTCAGGGTAATACGATTTTTCATTTGCCTCAGGGTAATACGATTTTTCATTCGACTGAACATCTAGAAAATACGTGGCTCCTGCTTCAAAAATAAATCCTGGGTGAGTTACACCTGTAAAGTTAATTTTTCCGCTAAATGTAATTGTATGTTCTCCTGGTTTTAATGGTTTCAGTAAAATCCAATATCCATCAGAAACTCCTGTGCCATTACCTGGAGGAATAGCTACTGGATTGTTCTCAACTGCAGTAAAATTGAACCCTCCAGCTGGGGAATCGATTCTATATTGTTCTAGATTTTTTACTTCGTATCCATCAATCTCTGCATGTAGATCAAATGCTTTGTCGACCAGATTGTTAGCACATATTCTTTGGTCGGTTTCATTGTGACCAAAGAATGGAGGTCCTTCAAGATTATCGCATAATATATTGACTATAGGAAATAGAATAGATGTGCCTTGTGGAACTCCGCATTCATGTTCTGGGAAACCGGTGACGTTATCTTTAGCTGAACCTACAAGGAACAATAACCTATCGTTATCCTGTAACCCTATATCACAACCCTCTTGACCTAAGTCTGTAAATGGATTTACTACAGTAGAATCTATGCCACTAATCCATTGCCACCATCTATCTCCGAGTTCTGATACTTTGTTAGCTGGAAATATTTGGGGAGCTTTATTCTTCTCATTGTATCCATAGCCATCATTGTATCCATAGCCATCATTGTATCCATAGCCATCATTGTATCCATAGCCATCATTGTATCCATAACCATTATTGTATCCATAACCATTCTCATAAGTGTATGGTTGAGAGGAATTTGCTATATAATTGTCATTATAGTCCTTATACTCTTTTGAATAGTGTGAATTGTGTGAATTGTCATAATTGTTATACGAATTCTCTTCTAGAGCCATTACATTTGAAAAAATCTGTAAGTTAACAAAAGGTGCTGCTAACATTACTAATGAGCCCATCAAAAAAAATAGAGTTATTGAAGTGTTCATGAATACCTAAAACCTTTTACATATTTTTCAAATTCTAAAGTATGTATAATAATACTATTTTACTGAATTTTATTAGTGAATGCTTAGTGTATTTTTCATTTAGGAATTTTTAAGATGAAATCAATTCTGAAAAATGGTACTTAGATTTAGTTTTATAATAGAGATTAGGTATTATATTTATCATTCTTCTATAATAACCCCATCTAATATTATAAAATATGATAAATCATTTAGCTCGCTTTAGAATATCACTTTTACCATTAGATAGCCATTGAGAGAAAATTTCTCCATGGGTTAAGACCCTTTCTTCTTGGTAATTATTATATTGATAATTATTATATTATACACTATTGCAATAGACATAATGTACTAGTATACATTCTTAAAACTTCGTTCGATGTTTTCATTTGGTACCTTTCGGGTTCAAATACATTGTTACTCTGTATATAATATTTTAAAAACTTATTTTTCTAAACTTGTTTTTTCATTAGTATCTTCTGGAGGGGATTTTCGTTTTCCTTTTGTTATTTTTAAAAGCATCTCTCTCATTTCCTTCTTTTCTTTTTCATTTATTTTTCCTTCTACCAGATCAATAACAAAAAGCCACATCATTGCTCCAACTTTATTCTCTTTAAATAAGGCTTCGACTTCTACTGTCCATTGGCTCTTTCTATGCCAATATCCTATTATGATTGCAAGAGGTACATATAATGCTATGAATATTATTGCAAATTCTATTATATTTGCTCCTAAGAACGGATCTAAGAAAGGAAGTCGATCAATCAACAAATTATATTGAATAAGGATAGTATCAGCAAAATATATAAAAAAAGCAAGGTATATACCATGTCCTTGTCTAAAATCCAACCATCGTATTCGGAAAAAATTATTCTTCATCATCATTAAATTATTAATAAATAAAAAAATTATATCAAGTTCGTCTCGTGTTCTTTGTACTGTTTTGCCTGTTCATTTGTAACATTAAAATAGACTATACCATCCTCAAATCTGTCTACCAAATTCTTTGGAATATAGTATTTGTCTTTGTCCAAAATACCTTTTTGTGTTACTATAAATTCTACACCAACTTCTTGTACTTCACCAAAGTCTGCAGCCTCCCCTAAACCTCTGGCTTCTTTTTTTATAATATCTTCTGGATTATAGATAGTAGAATTACTTGACATATAATAGTAGGATATGCATTTTATATAACTAATTTAGTTCTATTTGGTTACCGTATAATTTTAAATCAGTATGTTAAAGCACTAAGATATTATTT
>Ga0126304_10000946_pt1 | contig 12948 bp, 7 predicted proteins | sample Plot25_FD_92538 | JGI IMG/M metagenome (GOLD analysis project Ga0126304, IMG submission 92538) | Serpentine soil microbial communities from UC McLaughlin Reserve, CA, USA - Plot25 | ecosystem: Environmental > Terrestrial > Soil > Grasslands | place: USA: UC McLaughlin Reserve, Lake County... | reverse complement strand
TGACACCGGGGCTGGCCGCGCAGGATGACGAAGCTGAGGTTCACCCCGCTCACATCCACAGCGGCAGCTGCGCCGAGCTCGGTGACGTGGTCTATCCGCTGACCGATATCACCGAAGTCGGGGGCGACACGGAAAGGACCGGGGCAGCCTCCGCCATTCCGGTCAAAGGCAGCACCACCGTCGTCGACACGCCGTTGCAGGATCTCATCGATGGCGACTTTGCCATCAACGTCCATCTCAGCCCCGACGAGATCGGTACCTACATCGCCTGCGGTGACATCGGCGGGGCCGTGACCACCGACGAGGGAGAAGAGGAGCATGAGCTCATCATTGGCTTGGGCGAGCTCAACGATTCCGGGCACACGGGTATCGCCTGGCTTGGCGCGGATGGTGATCAGACCCGGGTAGCCGTCTACCTCGTCGAGCCCGCCAGCGCTGCTGGCGCCGGCGCCGAATCGGCTCCAGAGGCCACAGCGGGGGCGGCACAGGAGGCTACGCCGAGCGCGGATGCCGGCGCTGACGCTGCCGCGGAATCCGTTACCGTCGACATCAAGGACTTTGCCTTCAATCCGCCCGAGATTACCGTCCCAGTCGGCGGCAGTGTCACCTGGACGAATAGCGACACCGTTCCGCACACCGCCACCGGCCAGGATCGCGCGGTGCTGCAATCGGGCGCCATCGCCCCGGGCGAATCGTTCACGCAGAAATTCGATACGGCCGGGACGTTCGACTACTTCTGCGAGTTCCACGCGAACATGAAGGGATCGGTCGTCGTTCAGTAGCGGCATCCCGAAGTATCCGACCGGGCTCAGGAGTGTCATTCTGAGCCCGCAGGCGAAGAATCTCGGCGGTATGGCGCGGTAATTCGCCAAGATCGAGATTCTTCGCCGCACCGCCCCATGGCAGGTAGATAGCGAAGTTGGCCATAACTCTGGTTCCTGCAATCTTTGCCATCTTTGCCAAGTTCGCCGAGTTCGCCGCGGCCTGAACCGTGGATCCGGATCAGGTAGCCGGCAACCGAGCCAGCATGAGCGAGTCTCAGACGTCCGAGTTTGTCCCTCAAACTGAGCCCAATGACCATGCCTGGGACGCGCCAAGCGGCGAGCCGCGCGGCCTCTGCTTCGCCTTCGCCGGTTCTGACATGCTCATCCTCGGTACGCCAGACCAAACGCCTCGCGTCCCGAGTTGGGACAATCTCCGCACCTGGGACATCTCCGCGATCCGCTACCAGTTCCTTGGCACACTTGACGGCGAGCCCTGCTGGTCGGTTGAGCTCGCCCCTGACGTGCCCGCTCCTGAGGCAGCGAGCCTCAGCGGACTACGCCCGTTGTACGACGTGTTATCCGAATTCCATTACGCGATCGCCGGTCGAGCAGCCCAGATCGTCGCCTGGGACCGCGATCATCAACACTGCGGTCGCTGCGGAGATCCCACCGAGCCCGTTGCGGGAGAGCGCGGCCGCCGTTGCATCAGGTGCGACCTCACGGCCTATCCCCGTGTCACACCGGCGGTGATCGTCCTCATCGAGCGCGACGATCAAATTCTGCTGGCACGGGGTCGCGCCTTCGTGCCGCGCCGCTTCGGAATCATCGCCGGGTTCGTCGAGCCCGGCGAATCGCTCGAAGACGCAGTGCGGCGTGAAGTGCGCGAAGAAGTTGGCATCGAGCTCGATTGCATCGACTACTTCGGTAGCCAGCCCTGGCCGTTTCCTCATGGCATCATGATTGGCTTCCGCGCCAAGCACCTGCGTGGAGAAATCACGCTCGGCGATGGTGAGCTGGCTGAGGCCGGCTGGTACGGAACCGAAAATCTCCCCGAGATCCCGGCCAAGCTCAGCATTGCCCGGCGCCTCATCGACGATTGGGCCCATCGCCGCGGTTTCGTGATCGACCAACCGTAACGAAGGTGATGGGGTGATTACTCGCTCCGCTCGTGGTGAAGGGGACCCCAGGTGACTGGGGACGGGGTGATAGGAGGCGGTCCCTCGTTCTCCCTATCACCCCATCACCCCACCACCCCCCACCCTCGTCCTCAGTCGGCCGCCGCCGTCCCCACACTCGCGTCCTGAATCGCCCGCCAGACTCGCTCCGGCGTCAACGGCACGTCGAGGTGATTGATGCCCCATGGCTCGAGTGCGTCGATCACCGCGTTCGCCACCGCCGGCGTCGATCCAATCGTCGCCGCCTCGCCGATGCCCTTCGCCCCGAGCGGGTTCAGATACGTCCGCGTCTCGGTGTGATGGGTCTCGAACGGCGGGAAATCAATGGCGCGCGGGATCGCGTAGTCGTTGAGCGTCCCGGTCAGCAACTCACCCGACGCGTTGTAGACGATCTCCTCCAGCAGTGCCTGGCCGATACCCTGCGCCACGCCCCCGTGGACCTGTCCTCGCACGAGCGTTGGGCTGATGATCACCCCACAATCGTCGACCGTGACAAATTTCACGAGCTTCACTTCACCTGTGTCGGGAAATACTTCGGCGACCGCAACATGGGTGCCGAACGGGAACGTCTCATCGTCGGGGCGGAAGTACTCGGTCGCCTCCAGCCCGACCCCAAGCTCGGCCGGAAGTTGATCCGAATAGGCCTTCTCGGCGATATCGGCAAGACTTACGCCCCGGTCCGGCACCCCACGCACCCGGAACGCCCCCTGGACGATCTCGATGTCCTCGGCCGCGGCCTCTAGCAGATGCGCCGCGATCGCCTTCGCGCGGTCCCGCACCTTGTCCATGGCCATCACGACGGCACCGCCGCCAACGGCCAGACCGCGGCTGCCCATCGTGCCGTTTCCTTGTGGCGTGTTCAGGGTGTCTCCGTGGTTGACGCCGATCTTTTCCATCGGCACTCCCAACCCGTCGGCCACGATCTGGGCGAAGCTGGTCTCCTGACCCTGGCCGTGGGGCGAGATTCCGGTGTAAACCGTCACGTCTCCGTTGGTCTCAACGCGCACTGTCGCGCTCTCGAACGGACCGAAGCCACAGATCTCGACGTACGAGGCGAGACCGATCCCCAGGTAGCGCCCGTTCTGGCGTTCCGCCGCCTGCTCTGCCCGTAACGCCTCGTACCCCGAGACCTCTACGGCGTAGTCCAGCGCCTTCGCATAGTCTCCCGTGTCGTACTTTTCGCCGGATGCGGTCGTGTAGCCGTTTTCGAACGGCGCGATGAAGTTGCGACGCCGCACCTCGACCGGGTCCAATCCCGCCGCATCGGCCAGCAGATCGATGGCGCGCTCGACGTAGTAGGCGGCTTCCGGACGCCCGGCGCCGCGGTAGGCGCCTAGCGCCATCTTGTTGGTGTAGACGCTCCGTGATCGAAACTCGAGCGCCGGAATGTCGTAGCAGCCACTCGACATCCGCCCCGTCAGCTCCGCCAGGTCAGTGCCCCGCGGGAACCCACCCAGATCCTGCACCACGTGCATGCGCAGCCCGCGGATGCGGCCGTCCAGCTCTGCCGCGATCTCCACGTCGGCCCACTGATCCCGGCCGTGGTTGGTGGCGAGAAAATTCTCGCTCCGCGTCTCGATCCACTTCACCGGCCGCTGCATTCTGAAAGCCAGCGCCGCCACGATGAAGTCTTCCTGATAGGCGCCGATCTTGACCCCGAAACCGCCCCCAACCTCAGGCGCAATCGCGCGCACCCGCGTGGCGGGCAGACCTAGCGCGTCGGCGATGCTGTTGCGATTCCAATGCGGCGCCTGGGTCGACGTCCAGACCGTGATGCCGTTGATCAATGGATCGGGTGTCGCCGCTACCGCGCGCGGCTCCATCGGCACCCCGGAAAGACGCTGCGAGCGGATGCGCGCCTTGGCCACGACAGGAGCATCGGCAAACGCCGCGGCGATGTCACCATGATCGCGATCCCAGACCGCCCCAATATTGTTCTTGACGCCGGGGTAGAGCTGCGGGGCGCCGTCTTCCATTGCTTGCTCGGGGTCGGTGACAGAGGGGAGCACCTCGTAGTCGACCTCGACCGCCTCGGCGGCATCTTCGGCCCGGTAGCGGGACTCGGCGACGACCGCTGCAACCGCTTCACCGACCCAGCGCACTGTGTCGCGCGCGATCGGCCAGACCGGTGGCGATTCCTCAGCCTCCTCTTCTCGCTGTTCGTAGTCCGCTTCTTCGCCGCTGCCGCCCTCACCCGCGGCGCCGGAGAGCGGACCGCAGTACTGAGCTAGTTCCTCCCCGGTAACGACCGCGATCACGCCGGGCATCATCTTGGCCACGGAGGAATCAATGGCTCCGATCTTGGCGTGGGGGTGCGCGCTACGCACGATCGCCACGTATGCCATGCCCGGGATCGTCAGGTCGTCGACGTACATCGACGAGCCCGTGATCAGGCGAGGATCCTCCTTGCGTCGAACTTCCGCGCCGACCAGCCGGCTCAGGACCATGGGTTCTCTTCTCCTCTGTCGCACCGTGCCGCAACCGGCACGATCTCCCTCTTGGCCAGACTGCCGAGCATTCTACAGTTCATGACAGCGATCATGACTGCCGACCTGTTCCCCACTCCCGGCTCGATGGGCCGGGTACCTAGGTGGCGGGTAGGGGGTAAGGGGCTACCGCGACACCGCTCTCGCAACATTCGCGCCCGCGCAACTGAGGGCTAGGTACCGCTCACATTCGACGACCCGAAATCTGATGCCTTCCCGAGCAAACCGAGTCGGCGCACGAGGGGAGCTATGGTCAGCCCCTGGACCAGCAACGTGAACAGCACCGCCCCGTAGGTCATCGCCAGAAGCTGGCCCCGATAGGGGAAGCCTGCCGGCAGGCTGAGCGCCGCGGCCAGGGCGACCGCCCCGCGTAAGCCTCCCCAGAAGATGACGTGCCTTTCCGCCCAGCCGACGCGTAAGCCCAGAAGTGGAATAACCGGGCCAAGGCCATAGGCGACAACAGCGCGTCCAGCTAATGCCGCGGCGATTCCAATCGACACGGCGCTTGGATACGTCGTCAATCCGGCGATGTGGACCGTCAAGCCCATGAGCAGAAACAGCGCGGCATTGGCCGCGAAGGCGAGGAATTCCCAGAGATCGGTGAGCAGTCGCTCCGAACCGTCGCTATAAATCCAGCCGCGGGCCCGACCAAGATACCCGAGCATCATCGCCGCCGAGATCGTTGCCAGTACTCCGGACAGATGGAGAGTCTCGGCGGCGAGAAATGCCCCGTAGGCCATCGCGACGGACACGGTCATTTCGGTCAGATGCTCATCGATGGCGGCGATCAAAAGATGGCCAATCCAGCCGATTCCCAGACCAACGGCCACCCCGCCCGCCACCGATACGACGAACATGCCAACCGCCGGGCCAAAACGAAACTCCCCTTCGACCGCTGTCGCTAGGGTTACCAACAGTGCCAGCGCGACACCATCGTTGAGAAGGCTCTCGCCTTCCAAGAGCGCGGCCAGCCGCGGGCTCGCGCCGAGCTTGCGGAAGGTTGCCAACACGGCCACCGGATCAGTCGCTGCGATGATCGCCCCGAAGAGCAGCGCCACCGACCATGGCAACCCCAGTGTCCAGTGAACAATCACGCCCCCGACCAGCATCGCCAGCAGCACACCGGGCACAGCAAACACCAAGACGCCCGTACGCACGCTCCACAGCAGGCGGAGATCGAGGACGAAGGCGGCCTCAAACAGGAGGGGCGGCAGAAACAGGAGCAGCACGATCTCGGAGCTGAGCGTCGGTGAAGGAATGGCGGGAACGGCTCCTAGACCGAGACCCAGCAACAGCAACGCCAGCGTGTACGGCAGGTGGATCCAGTGCGCGATCACCGCGACAACCGCCGCCGCGATCATCAGAACGATAAGTCCTTCGATTTCTCCCACGGCAATCGCACCCATCCACATCGCATCCCTCGCGGCGATGCCGCTTGGAACACAAACAGGGACCGCCAATTGGCAGTCCCCTCCGTCAGCCGCGCGGGTACGGGGTACGCGGCACCCCCAATTAACTACTCAACTGGAGCCTATTCTAGCCAGCTAGCCACCAATCCATATCGCGCCTATCCGAAAGGTTCGGGATCGTACCCACCGGTCACGCCGGGGTCAGTGTCAGCGCCAAGCCCTCCCGTTTCGACTCGCTCGGTCTCGCGACCGGAGAGGACCGCCACCAGTCTGTCAATCACGCCGGCGACCGCCGCGTCGCTGATCCGCATTTCCTGGGCAATCTCCCAAACCGAAGCGCCATTGGCGGCCATCATCGCGATGTGCCGCTCCTGGGGCGGCAAGGTCAGGATATAGTCATGCGCTCCCTGCAGGAGCTGCGTCGTCTCATCATTCTGTCCCGGGTTTGGCGCGCTGTCAGCATCCATTATCCGACCCTCTCGACCATGCCTCTGGCTGCCCAGGCTCGTTCCTGACGAATACTAACGGCTCACTCGAACTCCGGCTCATGACTTCGGGAATCCCACGCACTCCGCAGCCATCCCCCTCTCCCGTCTCGACGGGCCGGGTACCCTCTGGGTGGCGGTTGGGGGTGAGGGCCTCGTGCCGCCGAATTCCGCATCACTCCGGAATACACGCCGCCGCGATCGACTCGATCAGATAGCGCGGCGTTCGCAGCTCGTCCGGGTCGAGTCGCCGCGCGATCGCCGCGACCACCACCAGATCGAGCCCCGGAACGACGAAAATGTGCTGGCCACCGTAGCCGAGCGCGAAATAGGCCGGAAATCCGGCATCGGTCGCGGTGATCCACCACTGATAGCCGTAGCCGGCCCAGGCTCCCGTCGAATCGCCGGCGCTCTGCCAGGTCGTCGCCGCGGCCGCGTACTCGGGGCCGATGATCTGCTCCCCGTCCCACTCCCCGTTTCGCAGATAGAGCTGTCCCAGCTTCAGCATATCCCGCGGCGTCAGCTCGAGCCCTGACCCAGCGCTCACCTCCCCCTGTGGCGACCGCATCCAATCACCCGGAGCAATGCCAAGAGGCCGAAACAGCGTGTCGGCGGCGTACTCCTCCAACGGCATACCGGCTGATTTGGCGACGGTCACCCCAAGCACGTGGGAACCGCCCGTGTTGTAAACGTAGGTCTGCCCGGGAACGCCAACCACGGGCAAACCAAGAGTCATCGTTACCCAATCCTGCGCAGCGAGCAATCGCGGCCAGTCACCATAGGCGTCCCACTGCAGCCCGCTGGTCATGGTCAGCCACTGCCAGAGGGTGACATCGAAGACTCGAGGGTCGGCGTCCCTCGGAACGCGCTCCGGGATGGTCTCCCCCACAGTCTGCTCGAGCGACTCGAGCAGCCCTGTCCGCAGCGCGGCACCCGCCAATGTGCCAGTGACGCTCTTGGTCACCGATCGCACGTTGATCGGTCTACCGAGCTCCTGTCCGCCGTAGTACCGCTCGAAGACGATGTACCCGTGCCGAGCCGCCAGCAACGCCGACAGCGCCGGGACCTCCTCTGGCACGCGGGCGTCGACCGCATCAAGGGCGAAGGGATCGACACCATGTTCTTCGGGATCGGCCACGCGCCAGCCGTCTGTCGGCCAGTAGTCCGGCGCCGCTTGCCGCGCGGCCGCGGTCGAACCGCCGACCAAGGTCAGCGCGGCTCCCGAGATGCCGGCCAGGAACGAGCGCCGCGACCGACGCCCGTCATCCATCACCCACGTCATCGCACCAGGAACCCTCCTGCGGTCACATCCTCGGGATCGACCACAAACTGCTGAAAACCGGTCAGAAAGCCCCGGCCGGCAATCTCGGTCTCAACGGCTTGATAGGGCCCGACCGACGTCTCTTCCAAAACACGACCCGTAAAAGTCGTCCCGATCACGCTCTCGTGGACGTAGGGCTGGCCTCGCGAGATGCGGCCGTCAGCATAAAGGCAGGCGAGCTTGGCCGACGTACCGGTTCCACACGGCGATCGGTCGACCGCACCCTCCGCGTAGATCGTGATGTTTCGTCCGTGTCCGTCCGCCGTTCGCGGCGGCTCGGAGATGATCGCGCCGTAGATGCCGCGCAGCTCGGGTTCTTGGGGATGGACAACCTCGATCTCACGCTCGACCGCGCGCTTGATCTCCATCCCCACTCGCGTCAGCGTCGAAACATTCCCTGTCAGAACCTCGATTCCGAGGTCTGTGGCATTGACTAGCGCATAGAACGCGCCGCCGTAGCTCACGTCGGCGCGCACCGGACCGACGCTCGTCGCCAGATCGAGACCCTGGGCGTAGCGGAACGAGGGGACATTCTGAAACGCCACTGAGGTCACGCGACCGTCCGCGATCTCCGCGCTAGCCCGAATGAGGCCCGCCGGCGAGTCATAGACGACGTCCGTGCGCGGCTCACAGTGATCAAGCATCCCGGTCTCCAGCAGCACCGTGGTCAAGGCGATCACACCGTGCCCGCACATCGTTGAGTAACCCTCGTTCGTCAGGAACAGCACACCAAAGTCGGCGCCCGGCGTGACAGGGGGCGTCAACACCGCACCGTACATGTCGGCGTGGCCGCGTGGCTCGAAGAGCAGCGTGCGACGAATGTCGTCGAAGTGCTCAGCCATGTAGCGGCGTCGCTCGAGCACCGTCTCTCCCTGCAGCGGCGGTAGCCCGGCGGTAATGATCCGCAGCGGCTCGCCCGCGGCGTGCGCGTCGATTGTCGAGATGACCCGCTCGAACCGCACCATGTCGTCTCCATTCCAGTCAATCTTGGACGAGTGCCGCCTATACTATTCTGGACGGCGCGTTCAACTTCCATTCCTTTCCGGAGAAAAGGCGTGCAACGTACCGACGAGGCGCCCCCCGCCGATGGGGACGGCTCCCCGATGTCGCTTCATGAGCCAAATGCCTCCCCCACTGAAGCGAGCGCGCTGCCGCAGAAACTGCGCTACAAGCTCGCGGCATGGCTCCGAGCCAGTGGTCAGCTCGCTGCCGCTGGGCAGCTGCTTGATCTGATCGAACACGAGGCCGGCGAGTCGGCCACGCTTCTCGACGAGCGAGCCGCCCTGGCCCTGGCAGCGGGTGATCTAGAAGCAGTCCGCGCCTGCTGGCAGCGTCGCCTTACTGGCAATCCTTCGCCCAGCGCCCGCGCCAGCTTCGCCCGCGCGCTCTTGGAGCTGGGCGAATTGGACGAGGCGGCCCAGATCGCGGACGACCTCTTTGCCGAGCACGGAGAGCTCGCCACGGTCCAATCCCTGGTCGCTGACATCGCTCTCCAACAGGGCGATCTACCCACCGCGCACGATCGCTGGTCGGCTCAGTTGGCAGAAGATACGTCTCGCATCGCACCGCAGCTGGCGATTACTCGCATTGCCATTCTCAGCGGCGATCTCGACGAGGCTCGCTCGACGCTCGCCCGCGCCGTGGCGGATCCAACGCTATTGACCGCTGCCCAACTGGCGTCCGCCGCGGGACTGTCAGAGCTCCTTGCCCAACCGGCACGAACCCAAACATTGCGGCTGAGGTATGCCCGGCTCGAAGCGATCCGTGCAGCCTCGCTCGCCACAGAGATCGATGCCGCCCTCGGTCGCACCGTAGCGACGCAAGCCAATGGCCGACTCCAAGTCCACGAAAGTGGCGCTTCCTCAATGCTCCCTGATGAACCGCGATCGCATGGGGAATCAGTGACAGAGCTTCAGGAACTGACGTCGCTCCCACCGGATGAGGTGCTCGCCGATTCCCGCGTGCTGGAAACGCTGCGCGCGGTATTCGGCCATGATCGCTTTCTCCCAGGTCAGACCGCCGTCATCAACCGAGTCCTTGCCGGCGCCGACACGCTGGCCATCCTCCCCACCGGCGCCGGCAAGTCGCTGACCTTCCAACTGCCGTCATTGCTCCTGCCGGGCACCACGCTAGTGCTCTCGCCGTTGATCGCCTTGATGAAAGACCAGGTCGAGAGTCTCCCACCCGCTCTGCGCGAGCGGACCGTCCTCGTCAACAGCACCCTCACTCCCGCCGAGCAGCAGCGCGCGATGAATGAGATCAGCGCCGGCTCCTACAAGCTCGTCTACGCCGCGCCGGAGCGTCTCCGTCAGCATGGGTTTCTGCGCGCGCTGCGCCAGTCTGGGGTCTCGCTGGTGGTCGTCGACGAGGCCCACTGCATCGCCCTCTGGGGCCACGATTTCCGACCCGACTACCTGTCGATTCCCGCGGCATTGCCGGAACTGGGCAATCCCCCGTTGCTGGCGATGACCGCTACCGCCTCGGTCGAGACAGCGTCTTCGCTCTCCGGAGCGTTCCGGCGCGAGCTCGACGTCGTTCGCACCAGCGCCTTCCGTCCCAATCTGTTCTACGCCGCTGAGCGACTTGGTTCCAAAGAGGAGAAGGCGCGAAGGGTGGTTGCGCTTTGCCGGGAGATGAGCGGGCAAGGCATCGTTTATGTCTCCTCCCGCCGCGATGCCGAGAACCTGGCCGGGGTCCTGGGCGACAACGGCGTGCGCGCCGTGCCCTATCACGCCGGACTCGAGCCACGGCTGCGCGCCATTAACCAGGACCGCTTCATGCGCGGCGACGCGCGCGTCGTCGTTGCCACCGTCGCCTTCGGTATGGGTGTGGACAAACCCGATGTCCGCTTCATCATCCACTTCAGCCCCAGCACGTCCTTGGAGGCCTACGCCCAAGAGTCGGGAAGGGCAGGGCGGGACGGCAAGCCCTCTCGCTGCGTGCTGCTCTACACCTCATCCGACCGGGCGACCCAAACCCGGCTGGCCCGGCGCGATGCCATGAACCTCCCCACGCTGCGTCAGGTCTATGCCGGTATCAAGCGGCACGCCGCCGGTTCGTGGGCCATCTTCGACCCCTCTCGCATCGTACTCGGCGGAGACCTGGACAGCGATCTCGATGAAACGCCCGATCCGCGAATTGGCATCGGCCTGCTCGTCGAAGGCGGCCTCCTGGAGCGCCATCCCAACGCACCCGCCACCTGGACCCTGACACCTAGTCGCAATGAAGAACCGTCCCTTGGGGTGCTTGACGATGAGGATGCTGCTCTGTGGCGGAAAATCGCCGAATGGGCTGGGCTCGACGCCTCCCAGGGCAGACCGATCACCATCCAGACAGCCGCGATCTGCGATGCCCTGGATATTCCACCGGAGACGCTTGCGCGAGTGCTCGAAGGCCAACCCAACTGGCAGGCTCAGGAAGGCAACCGGCTGCCATGTCTTCAACTCTTCCCCGTCGAGGCCAACGCCACTGTGCGCTTGCAGCGAGTGCTCGACAACGCCGCGCAACGCGCCAGAACCCGAGTCAACCGCACCATGACCTACGCCGAAGGTCGCCGTTGCCGCCACGCCGAGCTCGCCGCCCACCTCGGCGAACGCCTCGATCCCTGCGGCACATCCTGCGACGTCTGCACTCGCGAACCAGCGGATGCATCCGACACGATCGCAAATCAGGGCCGACCCTCTACCAAGCGGTCCGTCGCGACATCCGCAGATGCGGTGATCGTCTTAAAAGCCGTCGCAAGCGTTCCATTCGCTGTCGGCAAGACCGGGTTGATCCGCCTGCTTGAAGGCTCTATTCAGAGCCGCATCCAGGGAGATCGCTCACCATATTTTGGGGCGCTCAACGACCTGCCGAAGTCAAAGATCGACGGGTTGATCGATCGCCTCGTGGACGATGGATTTCTCTTCCGGGACCTCAACCACGAGTTCAAGCTCATTCGACTGACTAAGCAGGGCGCCGCGGCCAACCCGGGCGACTTCGTCGAATACGAGGAGACGTCCGAGCAACCGGGAACGTCTCAACCTGCTTTCGAATCGGAAGACGGCCAGGAGCTGTCACCTGAAGTGCAGCCGGTCGTGCGCCGTCTGCAAGATTGGCGGCGGGAGCGCGCCGTTCGTGACGCGGTTCCTGCGTACGTTGTCGCGCCCAACGCGACCCTGACCGAGATCGCGCGGCGTCGACCTGCGAATCCTGATGAGCTTGTCGAAATCAAGGGATTCGGACCGACTCGGGTCGAGAAGTATGGCGATGAGATTCTCGCCATTCTTGCCGAGCTGACCACCCCGAATACGCCTGATTAGGCACCGCCTACCGGTGTCATCCCGAGGCACGAGGGATCTCGTCGTAGTCCCCTGACGACGCGGCGAAGTCGAGATCCCGCGTTGATCGGAAAGGCACGATGTTCAAACTGCGCTTTAACACACACGCCGATCTCAGCTGGCTCACAATCCGGTGTTACACTCGCGACGCCTCACGGGGGCGGATGGGGCCCGGTGGCCTCCCCAGTCTTCAAAACTGTGTGAGTGGGGGTGCTCCCCTCACTGGTGGGTTCGACTCCCATGCGCCCTCGCCACGAAAAACCCCGCAACGACGCGGGAAGCGCGAACCGCTCGACAAACCCATTTCCTGATTGTGTTCGAAATTACAATCGGCAGCACGACTGATAGCAATAGTTTCTCCGGTTGCTATGGTCAACTAGACGTTTGTCATTCACGTTGAGACTCGTCTGTGATTGGACAGACTGCGACATCTCGTTCGCCCAAGGTGGGCCTGTTCCTTCCGACAGGTGAGATCATGCTGGGAGGTGCTACGGCGGGCTGGTCGCACTTGCTGGAGCTTGCCCGGCGAGCAGAGGACCTCGGCTTCGATTCCCTCTGGGTTCCTGACCACTTCCTCCTGGGGTCCGACGACGATTCGGATGCGATCGGCGGCTGGGAGTGCTGGTCCGTGTTAGCCGCGTTGGCCGCGGTAACTGAGCGCGTGGAGTTAGGACCCCTTGTCAGCTGCACCGGGTACCGGAACCCGGCCCTTCTTGCCAAAATGGCCAGCACGGTCGATGAGATAAGTAGCGGGCGACTGATCCTCGGCCTAGGGGCCGGCTGGGCAGAATCGGAGTTCCGCGCCTTCGGCTTTCCGTTCGATCACGGGGTCGGTCGCTTCGAGGAGGCAATCCAGATCATCACCGGCCTGCTCCGTAACGGTCGCGTGAACTTCCAGGGAGCATTCCATGCTGCCGATGACTGCAAATTGCGCCCCCTTGGGCCACGACCGCACGGACCACACATTATGGTTGGCGCCTCAGGTCCCC
>Ga0126304_10000945_pt1 | contig 12948 bp, 13 predicted proteins | sample Plot25_FD_92538 | JGI IMG/M metagenome (GOLD analysis project Ga0126304, IMG submission 92538) | Serpentine soil microbial communities from UC McLaughlin Reserve, CA, USA - Plot25 | ecosystem: Environmental > Terrestrial > Soil > Grasslands | place: USA: UC McLaughlin Reserve, Lake County... | reverse complement strand
TTGTTCTAGAATATTTCCAGTATTACCGTATATGACATTTTTGAGCATACAGAGACAACCAAATGATGCATCTACTGACATTTTAATCTATACAGACTTTCATTTAGAAAATAGCTTCGAAGCAGTTCTCAGAGCACAAATAGTATAATAATAATATTCGTATTATAGTTGAGACAGTCATCAATCGACAGGAGGATAAGAGGTTTTTAAGTAATAAAGGATTAAGAAGAAATTTTGACTATAAAATTATATATGTATCGTCCATACCACATCAAAACAATTACTATTTTTGGCTATCAACATCTCACCACTTCATTATCTTTCAATGACAAAGACTCCCTGATTTTTTCATTGTAGAGATTTTTAACATTAAACAAGCTGCGGGAATGATATAAATTCTGTTAGAATCACTTTATAATTTACTCCACAAGTCATTATATTTTCAAAAGGATTGTCATGACATGGAGTGAACTATTGATTATCTTCTTCTCTCTTTTGTTAGAATTACCAAGCCATCAACCTCATTAGGATTTAGATATACTTCTCCTTTTAAGGATTCTTTGATACCTACAACAGGTTCTTTACATTCAGGACAAATTTGATAATAAACAAATACGCCATTGTTCCTTCCGTTCTTGCCAATAAAGACATTACTCATCTGAGGATGAATATTCATTTGGCAAGTAGGACATAACATATTCTTTACTCTTGTTATTATAATTTCATGCTTTTAATATCTTTTTCTTCCCTACAGAAATCATAGATAGACATATGTCTGAGGTTATATCATGACAGCTTTAAAGAATATATTTTTGTTTGAAATACTAAATATAGCAAAGCATTCATAAATGCCTATGGAAGATGTCTAATTGATATATATATATATATACTCATACGATTAGAATATAACAGAGAGCAATCTTTTTTTTCGAAAATCCTTGGATTGAATCGTATCAGGACAAGGTCAAAAGAAGAAATGGAAACACAATGCGTACACACGGTATTTGTCTTCAGATGTTGTAATTATCCATATATCTTCTCACACATGTTGAAGTCATTGTCAAACTTCTATTGTATTGGTATAAGAAAAAATGTTATGTCTTCTTCATAATTAGGACTTAGCTTATAATTTGGCTATTGATATAGAATAGATGTACTGAAGAGAGAACAAAACAATAAAATTATAATAATTAGGAATATCACTAAATCTGATATTCCTAAAATTATAAACCTGCAAAAGCAATCGTTTGCAGATATGGCTGAATATGGTATGATATGGCCATCATCTTATCTTGAAAACCATATCAGTATATTCCCAGAAGGGCAATTTTGTGCTGAGGCAATAGATAAGGATCATGGCGATATTCCCAAGAAGAAGATGATTGTTGGCTCTGCTAGCAGTCTAATAGTTACACTAGAACCGCCGTATGCTGAGCATACATGGTATGAGATTACAGGGCAAGGGCTGTTTATGAACCATAATATTACTGGGGATAGCTTATATGGAGCAGATATTTCTACTCATCCACAATTTCAACGCCAAGGGATTGCTTCAATGCTTTACAATGCAAGAAAAGATTTGGCTATAAAATTGAATCTGCGCAGAATAATAGCGGGAGGTAGATTATACGACTACTACAAATATGCTAATAAGATATCGCCTATAGAATATGTTAACAGAGCAATTCTAGGAGAAATAAAGGATCCTGTTATATCGTTTCAGTTAAAAAATGGATTTAGATTTATCAAAATTTTACCTAATTATCTTTATGATAAGAAGTCATTAAATTACGCGGCCTTTATCGAATTATTAAATCCTTATTATAAATGAAAACTAATGAAAACAGCCAAAGAATAAAATTCATTAGAAAATTCTTCTACTCCAATATTGAATTGCTACTATATTAACACCTAGAAGAGCGATCCATTACTATAACGGCAGATAATTTATATTCTTCTTTTTTTAGTCGAAAATCTATTTTATCGTCTGCTCAGACATTATAACATCATAATACAAATATTTCAGATATTAATAATTATAAATTAATAAATACAAGTCATAAAAAAATGCAGCGGATTTATTTAGTTTACTCTTTTTCCTGCTCTTTTATCCCTTCTTCTATAGTTTTTTCTCCAGGAGTACCTAACTCTTCACTTCTTACCTCTTCATTTACTTGGCGTGTTTCAGTAACAGGTTTTTTCTTTACAACTACTTCTTCTTTAACATAGGGCTGCTTTGTAACTTCTACCTCTTCTCTCTTTAATGGGATCTTTATTTCTGTTTTAGATTCTACTGGACTTTCAGACGTTATGCTAGTATATTTTCTATCCTTAGGGGGTCTTTTCTCTATCGTGACTTCTTCATGTGTTACAGGTACTTCAACCGTTTTTGTTTGAGTTACTGGTTCCTTTGTTACAGTTGCTTCTTCTGTGGATTCTCGTTTGGATAAATTGACTCTCTCTTCAATCAGAGGAACACGACTATCAGTTTCTTTTGAAACATTTGCCGTATCTTTCTCTGTTACATCTGCATTTTCGTATGATGAAGAATATTGATCAGCAACAGGTGGTGAGTCTCCCATAAACCTGTTTCTTACTTCTTCTTTTGATATGTTAAATCGCAATACGTTTCCATCATATGACTCTGCCATATTCTTTGGAATATAGAATTTCTCTTTGTTTATCAATCCTTTCTGTACTAAAACATAATCTCCATCTATCTCTTTTACTTCTCCAAGGTCTTCGTCATTAGATCCTCTTGCTTCTTTCTTTATTACATCGTCCCAATCTATATTATTTGAATTACTCATAAATGATAATAATAAATATCTAATTTAACAGTTGTTAGAACTGCAGGATGTGTGTATTTAATACACTTCTATAATGGTAGGCTCTGTTAATAACTCCATTTTATTGAGATTTTTGAACTCGATTCTGTTATTACAATGTACAGATATAAAGGATAGACACATACTTAATTCTCTAATATTATCTTTATAGATTTAAATTATGGAGATTATGGCAATATCAATATTAGGACCAATGACAATGCACAACCTTGACCATCTCAATAACCGTTGTCAATCCACTATAAGATAAGCTTTTGTTTTTACTAACTATTATATAATTATTAATTCATGTGTTAGCGCTCTTGAGTTGCTGTTGTTCTTGTTTAGTTAATGGTAGAGAAAAACTAAATGTGGCTCCCTTTCCATCAGCATTATTTTGAGCCCACATCTTCCCACGATGGGCTTCAATAATACTCTTTGAGACAAACAATCCTAGCCCTGTACCTTCAAATGATTTTGTAGCAAATTTTGAGAATAATCTTGGCAATATTTCTCGGTCTATTCCAGTACCCGTATCTTTTATATTAAAAGTCACCTTGCTGTCTTTTTTTTCTACTTGAATGGATATAGTTCCTTCCTTTGTGAATTTCACAGCATTACTTAATAAATTGGAAATAACCTGAGTTATCCTCTCTTTATCTGCTTCTATAAAAAGTAAGTCCTTGTCAAATTCATATAGCAATTTTACTTTTCCATTACTAATTTGATTTCTGATATCTTGTATGGTATTTGATATCACTTCATTTAGATTGAATCGTTCCTTATGGAGTGTTAGAGAATGGCTTTCTATTTTTGTTACATCTAATATGTCCTCTGCAAGTCGCTGCAATCTTTTCGCATTCCTTATGACCGCATCTAGTAAAGATATTTCTTCTTCTATTTCTTTACCATTGTTATTCTTTTCTTTCCTTGATCGGAGAACTTGGGCCAAAGCAAGTATAGGTTGGATAGGGGTTCGTAATTCATGAGCTGCTATATTGATAAAATCTTTTTGCATTTTATCATGTACCTCTAGCCGTTTGTTAGCTGATTCAAGTTTCTTATTTGATTCTATTAGAGACTCATTTGTTATCTTCAATTCTGAAGTCTTTGAATATAGTTGTTGATTTGACACACTTAGTTCCTTTGTCCTTTTTTTTACCTCATTTGCTAAAGTACTGCTCCATTTGATAAGAAATATTATTAGAACTGCTATTGCAGCAGTAGTGCCTGCAAGAAGTGAAAACATCTTTACCCTTTCTGCAACAAGAACATCATTTATGCCTGAATAGATTTGTGAAGTAGGTGTCACTAGCTGAATAAAATATATAGGCTTATCATTTACAAAAATTGGATATGCTGTGGTCAACCTTTCACCTTCTCCATAGTCGTAGACCGCATGACCGAAGTTACCTGCTAATAGGTTCTGTGTAAGGTTATTCAGTATTTTATTGTGATTGATGAATTGTTGTACCTCATAACCAAAAAAGTTCTTTCCTATCAAGTCCTGGCTTGCACCAACAGCCAAGAGAGTTGCATTTCTGTCAAACGCTACTAAAAACTGTGAATTGATATCTCGAACATTTCCATAATGTGCAAAAAAGTTTACAGTAGGAATTGATGCTCCTACTAATCCAATATATTGTCCGTTTTCTGTATTTATTACAGGATAGGTTATAAAAATTCTATATACATCCTGTCTTTCAAAACCAGCAGAAAAAACTGGTGTTAGACCTTTCCTTGTCTCTTTTACCCAATTTCTGAATGAAAAATCAATACCAAGGAAAGTTTCTGAGCCTAATGGGGCAAAACTATTAACCATAATATCATCTTTATCTAAAATAAATAGTCTGTCGATGACAGTATTAAATTGAATATATTTGTCCTTCATTAGCTTTTTGATTCCGTCTCCTGCAACATCTCCTTGTTGTAAATAAAATGAATTTGCCAACGTCTCGAGCATGGCTGTGGCTAAACTAATATCTGAGCCTATATGTTCAGAAATTTGCTGTGTAGATTCCATCTGCCGCATTTTTTGCTGTTCAAATAGACTATCTCTAATATTACTCTCAGTAATACTTTGAAGGTAAAAGAATAAACCATACGAAAGTATAACGATGACGATTATAGAAATAATAACTGTTTCCTTTATTCTTCCAGAGAGTAACTGCATAATTTTGTTCTTCTACAAAAATAATGATATGCTATCTAATCTATATTTCGTCAAAAATGTTATGACAGAGTAATAATTAGATATGTTTTTTCCATTTCGACCAATATATATATATATATTAGAAATAAGCAGCTTGCATTGATGGCAACTCTAATCCACACATACCCAGTTATGTGCATGGTAAATATTTAAATACAGAAACTATCTTTTGTATTGAACGGTCATCAAAAAAGTACCAAATTTTCAATTATTTGTATCAGTATCTTAATAATACTCGCACTGGCCATAACAGGAACATCTGCAACTACAGCTACTAATACAAGTACTACTTTTGATCTCATTGATGTATCATCAAATCAGAAAAAACAAGTCACGCTTACAGCAATGCTTGATGATCAAGGTGATCCGCCAAGATTATTACCCATGCTATTTCAGCCTGCATTAGAGGAGTTGCGAGCAAGACATCCTGATATAGAGATTCAACTAGATTTTAGACCTATTCCATACCTGAATTTGTACTCACAATTTTTAGCTACAATGTCTAATCAAACTCCTGTTGATATAATGACGGTAGATCGAATCTCACTTGGAGAGTTTGTTGAAAAAGGATTTTTAACTGACCTTACAGATTATGCCAAAAAGTGGGGAAGACAGAAAGATTGGTACACAGCAAACTGGGATGGCGGAATATATAATGATAGAGTATATGGTATCTGGACTGTTGCTGATGTAAGAGGGATATGGTATTGGAAGGATTTGCTGAACGAAGCACATATTCATGCCGATTTGCTAAAGACATGGGATGGATATATTTCATCAGCAAAAGAGCTAAATAAGTACTAAAGCCGAAGGGAATAGAAGGAATACATCTTATTGCTGCTGGCCATTCTCCAGATATGTCTTTTTATCCTTATTTATGGATGATTGGAGGAGTAATAGTAGAGTGGAAAAGTGGACACCCAACAAAGAGTAGCTACTGGTTTCCAGCATATAATGGCACAGAAGGAGTCAGGGCTCTAGAATTTATAAAAGAGCAGGTTAATGCAGGTATAATACCACAGAAAAATCACTATTGAGGTAAAGAATTTTTCGATAGGAAGTTTGCAGTTATGCTGGAGGCTCTACAGAATCATGTATATAACAATTATAAGTACTCCTGAACAAAAGCAGGATTTCGAAAAGAAAGTCGGTTTCTTACCAGGATTTCCTGTATCAAATGAAGGATATCCTACTACAACATTAATGGGAGGATGGTTACTGAGTATTCCTTCAACATCAAAAGATAAGCAGTTGGCATGGGAATTGATCACGATAATGTTAGAACCAAAAATAATTGCTCCAATGCATGAAAAATATGGTTTACTTCCAACACAGATACGTATAGGAGAAGGGCCTTATTCAGACAATTTGGGTAAAACAATTCCATATTATGATAAATTAGTCTCAATGCTCAAGATTGGTCGTTATGGTCCAAATATACCAGAGCAACCGCAAATAGCTGAACATATAAGACAGGCACTTAATATTTTTAAATAATATTAAAAAATAAATATAACCCGAGTCAGCTGTGTTATCTTGACACTTCTGAATTAAGGTAATCAAAGCAAATGTGTCACTCAGATATTATCTCAATTAACCGACATAATACAGAATAAGAATTCATACTCTTAGGTAGTTAATACACACGAATGATAGGCTGTAAAAGACTCCCAACTTTTGCGCTAAACTCTTCTCTGTTATTGCCGTACGTTCAAGAGATATTTAATAATAATTAATTATCTGCATTTGTAGACAAACAAGTTTTAGAATTGATTTGAGTATAGAATTTACCACAAGCAGTATCACCAACAAGTTTTTTAAAGTCAATATTATAGATAATTTGTGATTCTGTGTTATTACCATCTATATACGACAGATATCTCTAGCACTTTTATGTCAGTTTGTTGAAAAGTAACTGGATATAATAATGAAAAATAAAGCTAATACTAGGAAAACTAATAAGAAAGCTGTGATTGCTGGCATTGCTCTTGCAGTTCTCATGGTAGGAGGTACTTTGGCTGCATTTTTGCCTTCTGGTTCTAACCGCAATAATAGTTCTAACTCCTCCTCAAATAATCAAAATCCAAACGAAATAATTCAAAAGTTATATAATCCTGTAGTTCAAAATGCTTCAGCACTTGGAAGCAGTAGAGCTGATATAACGATAATTGAATTCGCAGATTATCAATGTGAATCCTGCGCAAAATTCAATAGAGAAGTCAGAGATGACATACTTGGAAATTTTGTAAACACAGGACAAGTGCGATTTCTATTTAAAGATTTTATTAATAATAATGATATGCCTTCTTCTTCTTCTTCTACTACTACTAATGTTGATGAAGCCTCTACATTAGCTGCAGAAGCATCTTATTGTGCTGCGGAGCAAGGAAAATATTGGGAATATCATGATAAGTTGTACCAAAACGCAGAAGGTGAAAATACAGAGTGGGTCACCATAGATAATCTAAAGCAAATTGCAAATAACGCTGGGATAGGAGATCTGATGCAATTTTCTGACTGTCTTGAGTCACATAAGAATTCTAAAACTGTGAATGAAAATGACAATCTTGCAAGGAGCATAGGTTTACAATCCTCTCCTACCTTCATTCTGTTGTCTAATAGAACACAACCATTAGCAATTCAAGGTGCTCAACCATATTCAATTTTTGAGCAGGCAATCCGAGAAATACAATCATCATCACAATCCTCATGATAATTTAATACAATCAGAATGTGTGTAAAATGTGGTAACCTGTTAGTCCCTTAATTGAATCTAAGGTGGAAGAAGACTCTAATCATTGTTGTCTTCCAATCATCATCGTGAGCCTCATGTGGCATATGCATGCTAAATTAATCGCCCAACAATAGTTGAAGTCACATAGGCTGGAGGAAGAGATAATAGGGATATCGGAATTTAAAATGAAGGAGTGAACAAGAAAAATGGTTAAATGTCCGCTATGCCGTGAACCAATTGACAAAGATAAAGTAAATGAACATATTCAAAATCATAGGCCATTTGCAACAGAAGAAAATGTCGGTGATCTCTTTAGAGCCATTGTGGATCTTCGATCAAGAATAGAAGAATTGGAATCCGGGACAACAACAAATAGAACCGGCTGATATTACATCTGAGAAAACACGATTATATATATAAGAGCTAGAAAGGTTAAAAGGACTCGGCTATATCGTTGTACATATACATAATTCGAGTCAATTGTCATTGAAATCTTTGATAAATATTTTATCTTGTAGGCAAATAATCTGGGAGAGAGATATTTAAGAAGAAGTTGAAAACAGATAAGGAAACAATAATAATAATAGCTGTAGGTATCTTTGAGAAAGGAAGTGCTTAGCAATATTGCTACTACTGCTGTTGCTATCACGCTTATGGAAACGAGATATATATTACTATAATTTGTAAACACCTGAATCAGAAACAAACTATGATAATCTGGATAAAAGGATCTTGAGGTTCAATATTTTCCAGTTTTGTTCAAAAAGCCTTATACATACAAAATGGTAACAATACAGTATCTTTTAGTTTCTGTATATAGAGAATAGGAAAAAGATATCACTGTCTGAAATATGAAACTCATAACGAGACGAGATGCAATCTCTTGGGCTGTATTTAATTTTGATACACAAAAAACTCTATATATAATGGTACAAATCTTTTCTTAGAAGAAATAATGTATTCGCTGATGTATAGTTCGTTGAACATCGCTTTTAAATAACATTCCACAGTGCGAGCATATGTAAATACCTAATTGTTCAATATCTCCATTCTTCAGAATTGCAATTTCATTTTCTTCTTTCATATTCTCTGTAACTATGTAGTCATTAAGCCGGTTTTTGGTAAGAGTATATTGTAAAATTTCCTTTATTTTTTGAATGTCGGTCTCACTATCTAAGATGATAATATCATTATTGTTATTGTTACTCTGTTTTTGCGAAATAGATTTGTTTTCAATAGTATTAAGAATAATTTTCCTTATATTACTAGAAAGGTATGACATATCAACTTTAATTACCATAGATGTGATCATATTGTAATGTCATTAAATCCAATATCTAGTTTTTCATCACATATCAGATCTTTCGGAGAAATAATAGAATTAATATTTCTAGAGAAGATATTTTAATAGAATGGCAATAGATCATTAACCAGCAGACAATAGGCTAGTTACTCTTCTTATGCTCTTTGATTTATTTTAAGCTATCAATAATTCAATAGTATTTCCTGTCGATGAATAATCTGAGCCATAAGCATTAATTCAGAACTGTAATTCTCTCCTTTAGAATTAATACTATCTACATTTCCTTCTCTCTTTGAGATTCATTTGCGACCATGCACATAGTATGTACCTCTCACACAATTATTGACATATTTAATAAAGAATTACAATACCCATAAGGAGGAGAGAGGGTGTTCATATAAAATCTAATAAAGTTATACTATTGACAGATGAAATATAATAGAGTTTTATCAATCAGAATGCATTTATCTTTAGTTTAGCTACAATGATTATTAGTTTTGGTTATGCTTAATAAAAGATTATTCGATAATGCGGTAGGCAAGATATGTGAGGTACTTATCCCTCTTAAACATAAATACTATATAGGAAAAGGAAAAAGCGTAGCAATTTGTACATTATCAAGTATAGATCTATTAAAAGAGATCTCGAACTCGGTAGATATCATGAATAGAATTTTAATTGTAGGAAGATTGCTATCAGAAAATGAGGGAATTGACACCATTATCAAGTTCGTGCTAGATCATACCGAATTGCATCATATAATTATATGTGGAAAAGAGGTAAAAGGACATCAAGCAGGACAAGCACTAATATCACTTTATAAAAATGGAATGAATAATGATGGCAGAATTATTGGCGCTAAAGGTCCATATCCACTACTGAGATCTTCGCAAAAAGACATCGAAGAATTCAGAAAACAAATTATTAGATTCTCTGATCTGCGAGAAATTGATGATATTAAGAAGATTAAAAATTCAATTCTACCTGTTTGTTAATAGTTCCCTTAACAATTCAGGGAAAAGAACCTGCGTTTTTGTTTGAATATCGGGATCAATATCTTAATTTTGATAAACTATGTATTATACTTAATTCATATGCAATCTCAAAAAAATGTTGGCAGTTTATAGATTCATTTACAGTCTATAAACGACCACCAGGCGTTTTCGTATTTAAAGTTCGGTAATTTTGCGCTTGAATATAAAAAGTAAAAAATTATTCTTATACATCATTTACCTTATAGTTGAATACATGACTAAAAATAGTCTTTCATAACATATAGTCATAAAGGTAGAATATTGCAACTAGGATCGAAGCTAATTGGTGCGGTGTGATTTAATTATGAAATTTTGCTTAGACAACTAGAATTATCAGGTATCGTTTCTTCTGAAAGTATAATATTGTGATCTCAATTTTTTGGAAAATCAATAATACGCATATTTATTAAGTTAAAAAAGAAATTCCTATATATTAAACGATAATAACATAGAGAGAATGAAGAGAAAGACAGAACTAGCAATGTTCATTGTATTTGCTGCTGCAGGATTAACATGAGCTGTTTTATCAATGGAGACTATTATTATTCTTAGAAGTGTCGACTGCAAGATAAAGACAGTATGTCGCACTATGCCATAACCAGGTGCTTGTAATGCAAGATATTATTAGCGAAAATTTATTTCTATCTATTGTAATTGCTACTTATAATGAATCCGAAAATATACTAAAACTAATAGATGCAATAATACGTCATATACCCTCTGATATTTCTTCTGAGATAATAATAGTAGATGATAATTCGCCTGATGGAACAGGGATACTCATTGAAGGATATATAAAAAAGATAACAAATCAAACATATAATAATACCCCTAAAATAAGCAACCATAAAAATATTTGTAAAAATAAATGTTCGGTCAAAGTTATTCATAGGCATATAAGGGATCGCTTAATTTCTGCGATACTCGATGGAGTAAGACATTCTAGCGGACAGAATATTCTAATAATGAATGCGGATTTTTCACATCCTCCTGAGATCATACCGAGAATAATAAATGAATTAAATCAAGACCCGAATTCTGTAGTGGTTGCATCACGATATATTAAAGGAGGATCAATAGTAGGCTGGCCTTTTAAAAGATTAATGCTTAACTTTGGTGCTGTAAGAATAGCAAGACATAGTTTGAAATTAAGAAATATCAAAGACCCTATTTCAGGTTTTTTTGCACTTTCATCTCATACGCTAAAAGATATTGAATTTGATACACAAGGTTTTAAAATGTTATTAGAGATTCTTGTAAAAGGCAAGAATCTAAGAATAAAAGAAATACCATATATTTTCACTGATAGAAAATTTGGAAAAAGTAAACTTGATACCAAAGTTATACTTGAATATTCCAAAGCAATATGGCAACTGTATAGGTATGGAAGAAATTATTCTAGTAATGCGATGATACAAAATAAGCAGGAACGAAGAGGGTTAATACTATTCTTATCAAAAGCTGCGAGATTCTTTACGGTCGGTGCTAGTGGATTATTAATAAACTATTTAATATCGTCACTTCTATCTGACGATACTTTATTTAACTTTTGGTACGTGCATGGTACCTTGATAGGCATTATATTTTCAATAACTTCAAACTTTTTATTAAACAAGTCATGGACATTTGAAGACAAAGATTTCTCACTTTACCATACATTAAAGCAATATGGCTTATTTGTAGCTTTTAGTTCTATAGGTGCATCAATCCAGCTATTGCTGGTTTATCTTCTAGTAGAATCAGGACTTAGCTACAGTCCATCATTAATAATAGCAGTTGCTAGTGCATCAATTAGTAATTTTCTACTCAATAAAAAATTTACCTTTCATGAGAAAATCTGGAGTTAGAGTATAGATCGCTCTGTAGAAATCACTGCCTTTCTACTGATCAAAGCTTTGTAATAGCATAATATAATATACCTGTTGAAAGAATCGAGGTATGTTAAACTCGCTAATACTATGTTTAGTGTTTTAAAGAGAGATAGGATGCACATGTTCTGTCATAAGAAGAGAGTAATAATATATTCACAGTATGGCAGCACATGGTCCTTCTTGTATTAAGACAATATGAAGACAAAAGCTATCGTTTGTTTGTAGAGTGGCTGGTTGAGGCCTATTATCTTAGGACATTTCTTCAACTATCGAGTATTCCAGATTATACTACTCTTCAGAAGTTTGCTTCAAGAATAAGCAGTACAGCATGGGAAAGGTGATTTCCTCTTTTATATTATTATTATTGAATATAAGTAAATTATTCATTGGCATAGATTCATTAGGATTCAAACTATCCACTGCTTTACAATATTATATGGATAAATCCAAAACGCAAAAGAAATATCTTAAATTGTTGTTAGGTGCAGAAGTACTTTATCAGATTATATGTGATATTAAAATAAGGAGAGCTCCTACAAAACATGATACGATAGACTTTCAGCCAATCGTATAAAGAACCTCTGAAATTTTACCACTCTCTGTAGTGGTTGCCGACAAGGGGTATGATAGTGAAGATTATCATATATTTGTAAGGAAACTTCATGCATTTAATATAATACCAGCTAGATATGAGCTTAAACAAATGCCTATTCTAATCAAAAGATAATTGAATATGTAACTCTACGAACTTGTGAAATGCCATTAGGCATAACGGTTGATGATAACGATGTAAACATTCAAAGCAGTCGAATTCAGTGTGATTGAACCTTACCTGTAGACAGATTCATTATATTCTGTTATTATATACCGTACACGTCGTTAGATGAGTATTCATTGATTTACCTGCACATAGTCTATTGCTGTTTATCCTTTGAATCAGCAGCAGATACAGATACTATTGATTTG
>Ga0126304_10000944_pt1 | contig 12952 bp, 25 predicted proteins | sample Plot25_FD_92538 | JGI IMG/M metagenome (GOLD analysis project Ga0126304, IMG submission 92538) | Serpentine soil microbial communities from UC McLaughlin Reserve, CA, USA - Plot25 | ecosystem: Environmental > Terrestrial > Soil > Grasslands | place: USA: UC McLaughlin Reserve, Lake County... | reverse complement strand
TAGCGCGGCCTCCTGTGGCGCGCGTTCCACGGCCGACGCGGGAACGGGGACGCGCGCCGGACGTTCGTCAGTGCGCGGCACGCTCAGCGTCAGCAGAACGCCCGCGGAAACGGTCACCGCGACCGTGGTCGCCGCGGTTACGAGTCCAGCGTGGTCGCGAAACGTGTCCGCAAGCCCTCGCACGAGATCGGCTTTCGCGGACAGTAGCCCGGTCGCGCGCTGAGGAAGCGCGGCCCCTGGCCGGAACGCGGGCACAAGTCCCCACACGGCGGCCGCTCCGACGCCTTCGGCGACCAGGGCGTGCAGGAGCCCGGACATCACAGTCCCCGACACACCTGGCTCGATGCGACCGAGAGCCCCAGCGGGCGTGTGATCGCCGATGACGATGAGTAGAGCGTCGGGTGCCAGATCTCGAACCTGCTCGAGCGAGACGCAGAGGTCAGCCTCGACGACGATCGCGTCCGGCTCGTCGGCAGACACGGCATCGATGAGCGCGTCCTCGGTCTCGGCGGCCGCGACGATCTCAAACCCACTCGCCCCGAGCCCAGCCTCCATGTTGCCGACACGGCCCGCCGTGATCACGCGGAGCCGCTCGCTGCGCGGCTTCGACTCGGCGGCCTGGGCCTGCGGCGAGGCGGATCGTTCGAGGATCGACATGGCCGCGAGCTCCCGGTGGACAGTCGTAGAGCGTCTTCTCTACGGAAACCGAATGAGTACCATCACGCAGCGCCGCCGGTCATGTCGCACGATGGTGCTACGGCCGGGCACAACGCGGCCGTCACCCGTTCGGTCTATGGACATCCCGCCCCGTTCCACCTAGGCGGCAGACCATCCTCATGGAGAAAGCGGGTCCCGCCGCATTTGGCACCCACGGCCGGAGAGCGGGGAATCAGGTCCGTGGGGACCGTAGTGCCGACTACACATACCCCACGCCTTACTTGCCCTTCGGGCTGGATGCCGCCAGCACGAGGAGGAGTTAGCGACGCTCCATGATGGCTCGCCACGTCGCGAGCCTGTCGCTCGTCTCCGTAGCATCCGGACCCCATCCCGACCTTGACGTAGCCAGGGGCCAGCCGATCGCCGCCGCGCTCGGAGCGATGATCACCTACGACGCCGTCACCCGAACCGAGTCAGCGCCGACGCTGCCGATGCTGATCTTCATCGACGATCCGGACCCGTTAGCGGCGTATTGGTCGAAGCCGGTGGGAAGAACGACGGCGATCTCGTCCGGTTGCTTGAGTGCGACCTCTCCATCAGCCCCCACTCATTTGAACTGCAAGTCGGCGTGATGCCGGGTGCCATCGGCCAGCGTGACGATGAGACGCCGGCAGCCGGTCCACACCTTCGACGTCTTCCACTCGCAGAGGTAGGTATCGGTGCACGTGGGAGGCGTCCCCTGCCTGCACTCCCATCTCACGGCCTACTCCGGCACGTGCCGCGAGTCAAGACCCGTCTGCAGATTCCCGGAACGAGGAGGATTGGACGCTCCTGACGTGCGCGTGATCGTAAAGGACCATCCCCGAGCTGTTTTCGATACGACCCGCCTTCTCCGACTTCACGAGTGGCGGCCGAACGGACCTGAGTGTAGCCCGGCCGTATTCGATGGCGATGTCTTGGCGACGCCCGAAGGCGACCTTATACAGCAGTAGCACGCGGCGAGGTGGGACACGCAAAGCCCGCGCCGCACGGCGAGCCAGCGGTGTAGCGTCGAGCTACTTATCGACTGCGAGGAGGACCGGACGCTCCGGGCGGTCCTCGTCGGAATGCTGCGGGAGGCCGACCGGGGATGCGAAGGCGCAGCGGACCGGCGCCCTTACCGGCGGGCCCGTCGTCTGGCGATGTAATACGACGATTGCGCGTCCCTGGCTTACCTCTCTACCTGCCCAAGGGGAGTCGGCCGGGGTGGTACCTGCTTCGAGTTCGTCCAGCACCCACGCGATGACCGGGTGCGTGCAGGTCCACCGCACCGCCTGGAGAGGCCAGTTGAGGGTGGCAGCGATCTCCTCAATGCTTCTACCTGAGGCGAGATACCGCAGAACTAGTCGTTCATCCTTTGTCAAGGCCATCGCCATGATGCAGTCCTCTCGCCCGAATCAAGTATTACTCCGTGCACGATTCATCCGCAATGCCTGTGTTGTCAGCCAAATCTTCAATGAGATGGACCCGTGGGACAGATGAAGTCGAACGACGGCTCCAGGCGTGTCCAGACGCCCTCGGCCTCGCTCCCCACGCCGAGCCGATCGACTGCCTGGAGGATCGCTTGCTCAGGGCGTTACTTGTCGGGATGTTGCGGAGCCCGACTCGAGAGCCGCGGCTATGGCCACTCTCGTCCGGATCACGATGGGCTCGACCGCGCCGTCCGTGGTCGAGGCCGCGCTCGTATCCGCCGCGCCGCTCTCGCCACCGCCGCACGCCCCGAGGAGGAGCACGCCCCCCAAAGCCAGCACCACCGCTCTGCGCATGACCGCCCTTTCGGGTTCGGACGTAGGGGTGAGCGTAGTCGCGAGGCCGGGTCTTTTCGCCAGCGTGGCGGAGAAGACTTGTCGTAGTCCTGGATCGGCCGCGTGACGCCGGTCACGCGACGAGAACTTACATGGATGGGGGGCGGGATTCGCCGGACACGCTCGTTGCAAGAGCGGCACGGCCTTACTCGCGGGTCGCCCGGCCGATCTCGAGCACATCGCGAAAGCCTTCGGTGGTCACGAGTGCCGTCCGTGCACCGCGGCGTTCGGTTATGGCGTTAATCACGACGGTGCTGCCGTGGACGAACGCCCCCACGTCGGCCGGCCGAACTCCGGAGCCTTCGAGGGCCGACAGCGCGCCCCGCTGGAGGCGTGACGGCGTCGTGGCGACCTTCGAGAGATCAGCGAGCCGTCCGCCGGTCGACCGCGACCAGATCAGTGAACGTGCCGCCGATGTCGATCGCGAGCGTGAGAGGCCTGCGGTGGTCGCTCATCACGTCTTTCTACCGCGTGGAGCTGCACGTTCGGCGGTCGAAAGCGAACACGCAATCGGAGGCAAGGCCATCAAATCACCTTACCGTCGTAACGGTTCTACGGTGCCGCTCCGGGGTTCAGGGCAGCTAACGGCGGGTCGCCGTGCAGGGCGGGCTCCCGGTGAGCCGACGACTGACGGCAATCCGTCATCTAGACTCCCCTTAGAGGTCCCTGTGAGCGATCTGCCGCCACCGCGAGCATCGCCAGGCGCTGGCTCACTGCAACCCAGACGAACGACTGATCCGTGGCGCAAGTACCTAGTACCCGGCCTTGTGGGCGGCGTACTCGTCCTGATCGTGATTGGTGCGATAGCGGGTCTGGTCGAGAACAACGAGTCGAGCGATGTCGACACCTCGGGCGCCTGCACGACCGTGGACATGGAGCCGCTTACAGGGTGGGGCGATCCCGTCACCGTCGTTCAGCTGGACACCACCGACTCCCAAGGGCAGCCGTTGTACGCATGGGGGATCGACGATGCTGTTTGGGTGGCGTCAAGGGACAACCCGAACGGTTCAGCCGTCATCCTCCCTGTAAACCGGAGCGCCCGCGCCTACGATCCCGAGCTGGGCGCCGACGTAGATGTATTCGGAACGGACTATGCGGACGCTGCGAGTGAAGCCGAAGCCGCGCTGGCAAGGTGTGCCTAGCCAGGTACGATGGTTCACGCCTGCTCTCGGTTAGACCGCCGGCTCGCCGTGCGGCGCGACCCGTTTGACCCGTCCACCTTCCGCCGCGCGGGGGAGTGCGAGCACCGTTACACCAGCGATCCTGCTCTCCTCCGGGCCATCTTGAAGGTTCGGGACGGCGCGATCCCGGCTTGCCACTCTTCAAGCGTTGTGTTCTTGGGGACGCCGATGGCGGCTACGGCCAGGGTCCGGCCGTCGGTCGTGTCGGAGAAGCAGTCCCAGCTTGATGGGCAGCGACCCTCGAGGACCCCGGAGACCCACGCAGTGCTGGTGGCGCGAATCTGCCAGCGCGAGGGCAGGACGAGCTCGAAGCCGTAGAGCTCGGACGTGAAGGCACGGGAGGCGGCCTCCGTGGAAGTGGGGCTTCGTGGACTCGTCGCCTGGACCGCCGGCTTCGAGACCGCGCTGCTTGGCTGCGGCGTCTCAGATCCGCAGGCGGTTGCGATCACGCTCGGAGGATCATCGCGCTACACGTCACGCGGAAGCGGCGGGATCCGTCGGCCATCGGAGATCATGATAGGCGCGCCTCATTTCGTTCACAGGCTCTTCGCCAGGGAAACAGGCAGCCGCTCATGAACGCCGGTCACGCCGACCGCGTGGAGTTCCTCGGCTGAGCCGTCTATCGCCTCCCCCTCGACGCGGGAAGGAATAGGGTCACGTCATGAGCCTCGGTCCGGACGCCGTGGAGGCTCCCGCCTTGTCGCGGCTGCTCGTCCAGCGACGCCATCGTGTTCGCCGCGACGCGACCGAGGGCCTGCGCCAGCCGCTCGGGCTGTGAGCTATCGCCACGGCGTCTCGCGCCGCCACACGTTCGCCCACGCCCGAGCGCTTAGGACATGAGGGCTGGAACGATGACCTCACAAAACAGCTCGAAGTCACTAAACAGATCGGGATGCGGTCCATGCACACCGGAGACGTCCTGTGAGACGAAGACGAGATCCCCGTCCTCGTCGATGCTGAACGTCGTGGCTACGGTCACCACTCCAGCGTCAAGTGAGAGTGTTGGACCACCGGGGATGGAGAGCCTCTCTGGGAGGCCCTTGAACGTGGTGACGAACGTGACCGTCCCGTCCTCATTCACGATCGGCTCGTCTAGTCCGGTGGACTCACCTGCGCTGAAGAGCTGCACGGAGTTACCGTTCTCGGCGGTGAAGACGAGCGTGAAGGCGCTGGTGTCTCTGAAGGTCCCGTCGGCATAGAGTCTGAAGTTGTCGACGACCGTGATGGTTGACGTCCCCGAGATCTCGCAAAACTCGTCCTCAAACGTCTCCGTGAAGCGCTCATGCACATTCTCAATGGGCGCGGAGGCCGCCGCCGGAGCCGCCGGGGCAAGGGACAGGACGAAGACCGGCACGATGGCGGCACGAACGAGGAGTCGCAGCATTGGTGAGTTCTCCCCTCCCTGAGCTGGTTACCGCACGCTATGTAGGCCGGGAAATGCTGTCAAGAGGGCGGAAAACTCGACCCCGGAGCGAAGACAAGCTGCGTTGGCTCAGTTTCCAGCGAAGAACGCCGCGCCGTCCTCGGCCGACAGTCGCTACCTCTGCTCCATCTCAGCGAGGAGTCCGAAGACAACAGGCCCGCCGCCTTGTCCTCCTCCAAGTCGATCTGCACGAACCCGGCGGGCGCGACGCAGCGGCCCGGGCAGAACCCGGCCGCCGTCACGCTGAGGGGAGTGACCGCGGTTCCCGCGAGCGACATCAAGAACGGGAACGTGACGCTGACGACGACGACCAGCGCGCCCGTGAGTCCGATCCCAGGCGCGCCAGGCTGCCCGAACGCTAGGTGGACGGAGACCATTACCGATGTGGCGGTTCACCTCGGCGACCATCCAGCTGACTCAGCAGGGCTCGGTCGTCGTGACGGTGAGCTGCACCTTCTCACCGCCTACGTCGAATGGCACTGTCACCAGCTTCACCTGCACCTTCTAGGGAAGAGAAGGGTGCATAGGTTGGGGGGCACCCATGGGTGCCCCCCAAGCCTTTTTCGGTTACGTCTGTCGAACGAGACACGATGTGAGCGCGTTACAGCATTCGTCTGGATCGTCGTCAATCGCTCGGTCGACGCGAATCGCCGACTGTTCTTCCTCGTCTTCGCCGGCTCAAGTGGCTAGTTGGTCAGCCGTCCGCCTCCCGCGGCATCCCGACGAGCACCGGCCCGGAGCATCCTGTCTCCTGCAGCCGATCAGGAGCTCGGCGAACGCCCGCGTTGCCAGACCTCCGACTCGACCTCGAGGCGGTCGAGGAGCTGGTCCGGCAGCTCGCCGGGCGGCTAAGCCGCTGATACGCTCGCGCCCCGGTGTTTTGGGAGGATGCGGCTCGCCTCGCTGACGCGCTCGGACCAGCGGCGCGTCGGGATCTCCTTCGGGTCCTGACCTCCCCCCGGCGAGGTCCGCGCCGACGTCATCCGGCAGCTCCACGAGAGGCCTGACGGGCAGGAGATGGCCGATCTCCTGATCTTCCTGGAGGAGTGGGAGTGGGCCCGCCGGGGCATGATCGAGGAGCTGTCTCGCGCCTAGGCACGAGATCTTGTCCGAGTGGTCGGCCGACTCGCCGCCGGGACGCCGCTGTCCCGTGAGGAACTCGATTTCATCGGCGCGTACGCGCACGCCGCTCGGAGCGCAGCTGGCGTCAACCCCCAGTTGGCGGCCCTTTAGCCGCTGTACGACGTCGACGCCGGGCCCGATCCAGCTGACGGCGAGGTCCTGCCCAAGTCGCTCATGTCGGTCGGATCGACTTCCCACATACCGATCAGTCGACGAACACGCGTCACGGCATGGCGGTTGACCTCCTGCGGAAGCAACCTCAATCGGCCTCCATCGGACCAGACCAAACCGTCATCGTTATGCGGCGTCTCGCAGCCGTTCTTGGCGCAGTCAATGCGGACGGCGTACTCGAAGTACTCCTCCATCAGTCGTCACCATCCCTCAGCTCCCAAGCGAAATCCTCGCAGCTCAAAGCCCGAGCGGCCGGGCCAGACGCTTGCTTTCATCTACACCTTCTCAGTTTCAAGGATCGACCACCTCGTTCCCGGGGAACCAGCGCGGTCTCCTTGGATGTGGGTTCTGTCGCGAAGCGCCACTGATCGACGCAACGTTCAGGTTCCACCACAGCCCCCGATGGCGTTGTCCAGGCAGCGTCCGGTCCTCCTCGCAGTCGATCAGCAGCTCGGCAATCCAATGAAGGCCGGTGAAGGTCCGTCTGCGCAGCATGGGTCGCGGCTCTCAGGTAGCGGGCCGAGGGCCTCGACCACCATGCCTCGCTCGCCGTAGGGTGTCGGAGATGCCGCCGCCGAAGGTCGAACCGCGCGAGATGGAGGGCGGGTCGGTCGAAGTCCTGGTCTCCGGCCTCCCGCAGTCCAAGGAGGAGGACGAGATCCGCAGCGCCATCGAGAGCCACGTGGGTCCGGTGACGTTGGACCTGCAGCGAGCAGAGGTCGCGCATATGCAGACCGTCCAGTTCCTGGTAGGGCTCGCAGATCACCTCGCGACGCAGCAGCGGCTGCTTCGGATCGTCTATCGCTCGCTGCCGACTGAACCGGACCTGACCGAGCGAATCCTTGACGACAGCGGCGTGCTGGCTCACCCGAACGTCGTCGCCGTTTCGACCCCACCCTAAGATCGCTGGCTGTTCGGAGGCTGGGACCGGCTGCAACGCCGTCGGGGACCGGAGTCCCTGGCTGGACCGCTGGCTCGCCATGGGGCGCTGGCTCCCGATCGCCCAGTGGTCCGGTGAACGGGCCGACTCGCAGCATGAGCGTGGTGAGGGTCGGGGGCTCTGGTCGATGTCACTTGGCCCTCATCGCCCGCAAGCGACTGCTCGAGCTCAGATCGGGGCGCCGCCGTGCCACGACGCCGGCCGGCAGGTCGAGACATAGTGCTGGTTCGAAAGGTCCAATGGCATCCCTTGGAATCCGTGCCCCTGTCGACCAGGGGATACCTCGAAGCCGCTGCTGCGGCGATGGCCAGCCGGCTTCGGCGGGACGAGGTGGTTGGACAGGAGATGGTCGGCCTCGTCGAAGACCGCGACGAAGCACAGGACCCTAGTCGATGAATCTCCGGGATTGACCGAGGTCACGAGGCAACAGCGCCCGTCGGATCGTGGCTCGAGAAGCAGGGTCACGCCTTCGCTCGTTGAGCTCTGCGTCGGTCCCGTCTCCGAACCACCAGGTACGGCGGGAGTCGACCGATCGAAGGCCCCACCGCTCGTCACGATCCAGAGCACCGCACCCAGGATCGTGATTCCGACGACACCCGCCGCGATGCGTTGGTTCAGGCACTTGGGGTCGCCTCCGCGCAGCGTCCGCTCAACCGTCCTCAGCGTCTTCACCTTCACCTGCCCCCGTTACGCCCGGATTCTCGCAGCATCCCGACCAGCACCGCTCGGAGCGTCCGGTCCTCCTCGCAGTCGATCAGCTTCCGAAGCTCGTCAGTAGAGAGCTATACGTCGGGTGGCTGGCAGTCGTTATGTTCCACCCTTATCTATGCCTCTCCACGTCAGTCTCCTCGACGACCCTCTCGACGATCTCACCAGCCATGTCCTCCGCAGCCCTCCGTTCCTCTTCCTTCCTCTGGGCGACTTCCACTCGGGCCGCCTGCGAGGCCGACCAGTGATCCGATACGAGAGCCCAAAATCGAGAGTGAAGCCACGTACGCGACGCTGTTGATCCAACCAGTTGCGATCGAGATCGGGATCATGGCGATCCAGAAGATCGTGAGCCGCCCGTTGACCCGCTGCATAGATGCCGGGTCACCTTGGATGGAGGACCACAAGGACTTCACGAGCTGACGTCGGACCTCAACGCACCGTCTACTCTTGGGAATCCTTCGGCTGGGGCTTGGGAGCGAATCGCGGACACTTGCATTCAGAGAACAGACATGGCCCGCCCGTCGGATCATTATGGATGAACTCCGAATGGCGACACCGAGAGCACAACGTGATGAGCCTGGTGTTGTATGAAAACGGATTGAGTACCCGCATGGCGCACTCCCTACGGAAGACGCCCACCTGCGAGGGGCGAGGCGGGCGTCTCCCTTCTTGCCGAGACTCCTGTAGTACCCGCTCCCTACGGCCCGAGTTGCAGGGCCAAATCACGGCTGGCTCGCCATGCGGCGCTGACTCTCGCTGCGTCAGCTATCGAGAGGAACCTTGACTCCCCTCCCGCAACATCCCGATGAGCACCGCCCGAAGGACTTTGTCCTCCAGGTCGATCCAACGAATCTGAGAGAGCTGCGGCCTCGTCATGGCACGCTCACCGTAGGTGAGGCGGTTAACAACGGTGCGGCCATACGGGTAGCCTCCGTATAAGCCAAAAGACCCATTTGCCTGGGTCATTGGTCGCCGATGCGACGATGCCGGTTTCTATCCCCCGTCGGCGGGAACGAGCGGAAACGAAGGGAATCCACCTGTAGGACATGGGCAGCCATGGAGGTGCGAGGCATGAAGTACACCCTCTCCGCGTGTCCCATCCACCGAGGGTGCACGATCGAGTTGGTCTTCGGAGACGACACCGATCGGCGCATCCCCCTTCCAGACCCCACCCTCAAGCAGATTGCGGAGCGAGACTTCCCGGACCTTGTTCCGATCGAGGCAAAGCACCACCAGGCCAAACCAAGCGGACGCTTAGCGGGCAGCTGACACGGGGAGCCATCGCATGGCACCACAGAATGAACCGAGCGGAGCCTCCGGCAGCGACGACGCCATCGTGATCTTCTGCGCGACGTGTAAACACTCCGAGTTCGTTCATGCCGATCACAATCTGCGGTGTGTGTTCTCCGTTTGCGATTGCAACGAGTTCATTGCGGGAAAGACGCCGGAGATCTCGTCTGAGGTCTTTCCGGCGTAGTCGCCAGCTCGGGAGGACGGCCCTATCTACTTCGGTTGCATCTCCGCGAGCAGCCCGAACACGACCGCCCGGCCGAAGATGCTCCAGAGTTCGTCGGCGTGAAAGAAGCGGGAAGCCCCTCTCGGCGCCTAGGACGCTGTAGGCCACGACGGCACCTGTCCTCGGCCAAGCTCCGCCAGGGAAGCGCCCTCCCGAACCCGAAGGGGGGTTCAGGACTCCCCGCGGGGCGGATCATGTGCTGGCTCAGCCCTCCTGGCAGTCAGCCAAAGGGCTGAAAGGCGGGAACGCGTGGTGGGAACTCGATCCACCAAGCATGAACCAAACGAGGATGGTGTATCAGGTTGTTGGCGATCACGAAAAGTGCAGTGAGCCGATCACGAAAGGTGCAGAGCTCGCTCAGATCATAGGCGGCCCCTTCTCCCTGTCGAACTGAGCCTGGTGGCGGCGCATCCGGTAGCTCTTGCCCTTGATGTTCACCACGGTCGCGTGGTGCAGCAGCCGGTCCAAGATCGCCGCGGCCACGACCTGGTCGGCGAAGACTCCTCCCCAGTCCGAGAAGCCACGGTTGGAGGTCAGCACGATCGATCCTCGCTCGTAGCGGCGGGAGACCACCTGGATGATCCAGTGGGCCGAGGTCTGGTCCATCGGCAGGTAGCCGAGCTCGTCGACCACGAGCACGCTCGGACCGGTGAAGGTCCGCATCTTCGCCGAGGCGTTGCCCTCCAGGTGCGCGCTCTGCAGGGCTGCCACCAGATCCGACGCCGTCGTGAAGTAGGTCCGGTAGCCGGCCTCGGTGGCGGCGATCCCAAGCGAGATCGCCACATGCGTCTTTCCGACCCCCGGCGGTCCGAGCAGGAGCACGTTGCGCCGCTCCTCCACGAACCGCAGGCTCGACAGCTCGCCGAACACCTTGCGGTCGATCGAGGGCTGGTAGTCGAACTCGAACTCGGGCAGCGTCTTTCGAAGCGGGTAGTGGGCGAACCGGAGCCGCCCGTGCAAGCGCCGAGCCCTCGTCGCTTCGGCTTCCTTGGCGAGCAGATCCTCCAGCACCTCGACCGCCGACAGCTTCTGCTTGGCCGCCCGATCGAGGGCCGGCGCGAGCTCCTCGGCCGCGGTGGACAGCCCGAGGTAGGCCAGATGCTCCCGGAGACGCTGGTAGGCGGTGTCGACCCTCGCCTTCGTCGCGGTGCTCACGGGATCATCGCCTCGTACTCGCCAAGGGCGCGCTCGGCTACGACGTCCCCTGAGGCACGCAGGGCGGCAAGGTCGATCACCAGGGCGGGAACCTCGGTCCGCTCGCCCTGCAGCGAGGGGGTGATCCGCTCAGGGATCTGCCGGAGCAAGGGCCGTTCCTGCTCCCAGGCCTCGCCGACCACCCGGCCGGTGGTGCGGTGCCGGCGGGTAGCGACGACCTCGAGCGCCCACCGCCGCGCCAGGCGGTCGTAGTCGGCGATGCTGGGTGAGGCGGGAAGCACCTGGCCGGTCAGCCAGCGCAGGAAGTCCTCCTTCACCTCCCGGATCGCGCGCTCGACCTTGCCCTTGGTCTGGGCCCGATGCGCTCGACAGGCCTTCGGCTTCGTTCCAAGCGTCGCCGCGAGATCGGACCACTCTGGAGCAAAGACCGGCCGGTGCTGAGGCGTCTCCCCGATCACGAGCGCCGGATCCCGGTCGGACAGGACCTCTTCAGGCGCCCCGCCGAGTTCCTCAACCCCTGCAACCAGGAGCCGAAGCGTCGTCGGTCTGGTGGTGTCGGTCGCAAGGCGAACGGCCACCATGCGCGAGAAGCCGAGGATGGTGACGAGCGCGTGCAACCTTCGGAGCTCGGCGCCAACGAGCCAGCGTCCGCAGTCGGTCCAGTCCACCTGGACCTGCACGCCGGGGCCGGTCTCGAAGCGCACCGTGGGATCTGCGTCCTCGTCGCGGGGCCGGATCTCCCGGATCCGCCTGACGAGCGAGGGGTAGGAGCCGTGGTAGCCGAGCTCGGCCAGCTCGCGGTAAAGCGTCGTGGCCCGAAGGTCCTGGCAGCGATGAAGCCGTCGCTCCAGGTACGCGAGCTGGGCCTCGGTCAGCTCGGCCGGACGCTCCCTGGAGCGGTACCAGGGAACGGCCTCTGCGGTGGCGTAGCGGCGGGCGGTCCGCCAGTCGACGCCGAACTCCCTGGCGATCTTGGAGATCGAGCACCCCTGGTGGGCGTGAAGCGTGTGCATCACGAGCCAGTCCTCCTCACACTGCATGGGTCCCTCCTGCTCGGTCCGGCGCCAACACCGGCACCGTGGCAGGAGGGACCTGCCGTTTCGAGCACCAACACGAAGGCCCCGGGGTCTCCCCGAGGCCTCTGCACTTTTCGTGATCAGGACTGTGGACTTTTCGTGATCGCTAACACAGGTCAACGAGTTTCGCCCGTAGGATCGGATCCTCTCTTCGTTCCGCCGGGCTAGGCAGCGGGCTCATCGGCCGGCTCGTCATGCGGACCTGCTTCGCCCAAGCCGAAGCGTGGGCACTTGCACTCACTGAATAGACAAGGTCCGCTCTCGGTATGGACGAACTCGGAATGGCGGCAGCAGGAACAGGGGCTACCCAGACTCGTATCCAGGTCGATCCAGCGAATCGCCGAGAGCATGGGTTTCGTCATTGGGTACTTACCGTAGGTCGTGCGTACTACAAAGACATCGGTTTTTTGGTGGCCAACTCACTCGGTCAAAGGACCTATCTTCCCTTGGCCTTTCGGACCGATACCAAGTTGGGTCGCTTTGGATGCCGAGTCGGGAGAGTGGAACCGGTGAAGATGATCCTTTCCCATTGTCCGATCCATCGAGGTTGCACCATCGAGGTGTTCTTCGGCGATGGGGCAGCCGGTCGCATTCCCAATCCCCATCCCGGTCTCAACCGCGATGCGGAGCGCGATTTCCCAGGCTTGGTGCCGATTGAGGCGAAGCACCTACAGAGCAAGGTGAAGTCTGGCTGAAGAGAGAGTCGGCCTGCTGATCTATCGCCCTCAAGAACGCGCCCGGGACCCCATCCGCGTAGGCCGCATACCAACTTCTTCATAGCCGGTGAGAATTGGCGTCCGCCTGGCGCCGGGTCCTCCGTGTCAGCGGTCGGCTTCCCGCAACATCCCGACGAGCACCGCCCGGAGCGTCCGGTCCTCCTCGCAGTCGATCAGCAGCTCCGCGAACGTCCGCGTCTTGGGGTTCCTGTAGAACTCGCCGATGCGGTCGGGCCTCTCGAAGTCGGGAAGCATCAGGACGCGGAGAAGCTCGGCGCCAGGAGCGGGGCCGAGGGCGTCGAGACGCTTCCCTAGACCTCGTTCGAGTTGCTCGAGGTCCACGGTGTCGACGCTACCGCTCGATTCCCGGTTGATCGCGTGCGCGGCTAGAAGCCTCCGGACCCAGGTGTAGCAGACCTGAGCCCGTCGCTCCCACTCCT
>Ga0126304_10000943_pt1 | contig 12959 bp, 12 predicted proteins | sample Plot25_FD_92538 | JGI IMG/M metagenome (GOLD analysis project Ga0126304, IMG submission 92538) | Serpentine soil microbial communities from UC McLaughlin Reserve, CA, USA - Plot25 | ecosystem: Environmental > Terrestrial > Soil > Grasslands | place: USA: UC McLaughlin Reserve, Lake County... | reverse complement strand
TCTGACATTGTAGCAAAACAATCAAAGACTATTTTAGTTCTAGATTCTAGAATCAATGATTTGGAAAACAGACTCAAACCCTTTGGAAAAGCAGAAGAAAAACAACGTACAATAAAGAAACGGAAGAAATGATAGCATCTAGCACTCCTATGATAAAAAGGAAAAAGGATATAATTACAACGCTATAGCATAGTCTAGAGATTATCGCTAGGTCTATGTATTCTCCCATAGAGATCTAATCCATGTCATAGGATAGATACTGCTCATCTTCAACATGTCTAAAAGCGTTTCACAGAATTGATGTTATACCCACTTAGGCTCTTTTGTATGCAATCTTTTACAACGTTATAATCATGTGTTAAACGCCATTTTATATAATCGGGATGAAGGAAAAGAATATGAAGTGAATAAAGGCTGAGAAAAACTTCAACTGCTACTACAATAGCACCAACAACAAAACCTTCAACTAGAGATAATGTCTATATTGTTGCCCCTAACAATGACGCCTTATTTAACAGAAAAATTGATCTTATTACAGAAAGAATAGACTCATTCTATGTCTCTATGCTAAGAGAACTACCAAAAGACAACGCTCTTACAATAGTCAACTATATTCTTTCAATGAAAAATGAGATTAAGGTTTCTGATAATTACAGATGATTAATCATCTGTAGCGCGTACTAGTATTTATTTCGAGCCTCATGGTAGTCCAAATGCGACTATAGATCCTTTTACATCCTCTTTTTCTGGCAAACCCTGAACTTTACCAGTTGGTATAAAAAACATTCCACCTCCTATGGAAGGTCCAACTGGTGCTATTGGTGCATTCATAGTATACTCCCATAGTTTCTCACCTGTTTTCTTATCCAATGCCATAATTAGCCCTAATTTTGTTTTCTTTGCAAATGGAATATAACCAGTAAATACAACATCATCCGTAACTAATGGTGAAACCCTTGGTGGAAAGTCTGTATGTAGTTGCCACTTTATTTTTCCTGTCATTAAATCCAGGGCCATTATAGTTCCATTTACCAATCCTTGCTCAATACTGTTAGGAGTTGCTATCTTGTGTCCACTTATTTCATCTGTAAAAAAGTTCAGTCCTCTGTTTGTAGCTGTAATGTATAGGGTGTCATTGTCCACTGCATGATAATTGTAAATACCATATGACCATATCATACCACTTCCATTAGGCATTGGTATTACATCCGTGCGATATTGTTTTCCTAAAGTCTTCCACCATATCTCTTTTCCTGTAGCAGCATCCATTGCCATTACATTTCCCATTTTGTCATGACCTATGACAACTTTCTTCTCTGTACCATTTTCTAATGTTACTTTGGTAACACTGCTTCCCCATGAGGTATCCCAATCATGAGTATCTGGAACTTGTACATCTAAAACAGTACCATGTGCTATAAAAGGAGTTGCCCAGACGATTTTTCCATTAGTAACATTAATAGCTATCATATGATTTGAATAAAGATTTGGTGTATGTCTTGTGGTTGCATTGAAGTTTGGTGAAGCACTTCCCAATGGTATATACACAATCCCTGTCTCAGGATCTAATGAACCACCTGACCACGCTGTTGCACCACCATTGGGAGGAGTCTTTCCTGGTTTGACCCATTCTCCTGTTGTTGTTTGCAGATTCCATATTATTTTACCATTATCGGTACTATTGAGCGCTGTGATATTTCCTTTTACTAATCCTAGGCCTGGAGGCAAACCGCTGCCTCCTGAACCTGCTATCACATAGTCTTTCCATATAATAGGAGGAGCATCAATGCTGTAACCTACTTTAGGATCGCCTAACATTTGTGATTCCCATATTATTTTACCATCCGTAGCATTAACTGCTACAATGCTAGCATTAGATGCTGTACTTGCATATATTATTCTAGAGCCATAAACCAAGCCCATTGTAGGTCCACCACCTGTGCTGACCTTCCATATTATATGTCCTGTTCTGGTATCAAAAGCTAAAATATTTCCTGCATAATCTTGTACGTAACCTTCATCACCTATGATTATCGGTGGATCCTGTATTTCAAAGTCGTTAAGCAAACTCCATTTGATTTCAAGTTTGTCTACGTTATCTTTTCCAATTATTGTCTGATTGCTATTTCTGGTACCGTATATATCATGATTAACGGAAATCCAATCATTCTTATTTTTTTCCTCCTCTATAGCAACACTTGATAAAATTAAGGAGACAGTTGATAAGATGAGTAATGACACAACAATAAAAGAGAAGTATATTTTTGATAACATCTAGTTGTTTAGGAATACGTGAGATATAATATCTATTCTATCCTGGAACTGGGATCGACACACCAAAGGAAGAAAAAGAAGACTTCGAGAAGAGATTAGGTATAGTGCCGTATCCAGCTCCAAATAACGAAACCGAGACCAGTACTTTGCTTGGAGGCTGGCTATTGAGTATTCCTCAAATGTCAGAAAAAAAGGAACTAGTATGGGAATTAATTACGGTAATGTTAGAACCAGATATACTTGCTCCTGTGTTAGCCAAATACAAATATTTTCCAACACAGGTGCCTATAGGCGAAGGTCCTTATGCATCACAGTTGAATCAAACTATTGTATACTATGATAAATTGATATCTCTTATTCCACTTGGGCATACGAGGCCTAACATTCCTGAATTTTCACAAATAGACGAGCATGTAAGTCAAGCTATTGATGGGGTTTGTCATAACGTTGAGGATCCAAGTCAGGCATTAGCTGATGCTGCGACAAAATCTGCAAAGGTTCTAGGATGGTCATAAACGTACACTTCTTTACAGGGTAAAGAGAGCGTAGCAGGGTAAAAAGTGGCTTCCGAAGTGCGGTCATAGGTCTTGTAATACAAGAGATGGGATTTGACGTGCGGGGCGGTCTTCCATTGAAGTCCAGATGCTACGAGCTCTAAGCCTAGGACAAATATTATTCACCCATCCTGGGGCCGACATTTTGTGTCAATCTTCTATGTAAATGGCTCAGGATATATCCCAGAATAAAATACCCCTAAATGAATAGTTCTGAATCTATTGTGTCATTCAAAGATGATAAATGCATTCGTGAATGTCTAAGTTCAGTATGTTCTCCAGCACCACATAATGAGCAGTCCTTATTTTTCCGTATATTAAGATCAAAGGCAACACCGCACACCTCCTACAAACCTGCATATCTTGGGTCAAGATAGCTACTGTACTTTCGTCATCTAGTGGGTTATAACAGTTAGCCAGTAGGAGTATTAATTGTAGCGGCTTCTATTGTGATTTGGCAAGCGTTTTCTTTCTAAACCTAAGCCTGTGTTGCAATAACTTCATATAACAACTGCGTTGACAACAACGAAGAAACATTGGCTAGCCAAGTTAATAAAAGAAGAATCTTGGTAGTCGATAATGAACCGGATATTACTATAACCTTGCAGATAGGATTAGAAGCTGGCGGGTTTGACGTTGACGCATTCACTGACCCAAAACTGGCATTATCTAGTTTTAAACCTGGCTTATACGATCTTGTACTTATTGATATTATGATGCCAAAGATGGATGGTTTTGCGTTATATGAACGGTTAAAGAAAGTAGATTCCGATGTCAAAGTGTGTTTTTTGACAGCAAGTGAAATGTATCATCAGGAAGTTAGAGAAAAAGACCATTGTGCATTGGACAGGGATCTATTTCTTCAAAAGCCAATGTCAAATGAAGATCTTGTAAGGGAAATAAACAAGAAGATAGACTCCACTTAATAAGCAATAGAGGAGCCAAGCTGGAGGATGGTGGTAATGCATGCAGTCCCTTGGTATGCTTTTGTCTCTCCTTAAAGAGACTTATCACATGTTTCTATCCTCTATTACTATTATATTTTACAACATTACATTATATGAACAATGGATACAAGTAGATAGCAAAAACTAAAAGCTTTCCTAACCCATTAAAAAAATACTACAGGCGGCGTCTACTATATAGTAAGAAATAACTGGTGACCATATAGAAAGAACATGAAGCTAAAGCCCTCAGATTTAGTTATATTTCACTCAGGTAAACCATTAAGCATGCCTTGGTAGACCTAGTATTTGGCATGGTAGACCCAGTATTTGAGATAGTAGACCTGCAGGTCTACCAAATGGTATAAAAATTTCTTATAAACATTCTATGGTATAGATGATGTCAGCTGACTCGGTGTCTAATACAGAGAGGAGAAAGAATGCCAGGAATAAGCTGAAAAGAGTAATATCTACAAAACTATTGACAGAATATTATAAGAAGTTTCGAGTACTTACAAGCTTGACATATCAGTATAGAGGAATCAAGAAAGACAGCACGTCGGAAATGTTAAGATTCATTATAACTTCAGCAGTTAATGAGCTTCGCAATCAGCCTGGATTCTCGCTATTGTAACCATACTAGCTATCATATCCAGAACCTTTGATCATGGCTCTATTATTATCCCAACATAAAATGATTAAATGGTTATCAGGCAGAATAAAATGTTAAGTCTTCTAACTTAATCCTGTCCTTTATATTCCCAAGACTCTATAATCTTGTATTTGTACTGCCTATGTTTTTCTTTTAGGCCTTGTTCCAATATTTTGTCCAAAGTGTCCTTGTCTGTTAATGCATAATAGATATCTTTCACGTTTCTAATCCTAAATAGAGTCTTCCTTTGCGATGACGTATTTCAAAGCATCTGATACTATGCCTGTATTAGTTGACATTTCTAGTATGAACCATGTAACAGTCGTTTGCGATAGCTCTAGCTTGCAGTTTTGTTTTAGGGTCCGTTGCTGTCTTTGCTATTTTCAAAGTCTGTTTAAGGTTTCGTTTCATTCCAACCATACACTTTTGGTACTCTTCTGGCACTGTTTCATGGATATGTTTTTGAAGGTTTTCCTGTGTTATATGTTTAGTAACCTGACCTATTTCTTATTAGTTGCTTTAAATCTGATCTCATATTTTGTTGTTAACACTGGGTTTGCAGTAGTAATAATAGTTATACGTAAATGCATGCTACCACTATACCCAATTATCAACATTATGTAACTAAAACAATCAAGCAACTGCAACCATTCGGTCATTTTTTCTTTCAAATAGTTATCCAAATTGTGCTACTATCTTATATAGTAATAGAGGATAGAAGTACGTGATAAGTCTCTTGGGAGACAAAGGCATACCCCAGGTGCAAGTGCCCGTCATTGATTCCTCTATTGCTGCTATAACAAAAAGCCATACTTGGTGAAATATGAAAGGTATTATTTTTGATATGGATGGAGTATTAATAGACGCAATGCCGTTTCACGCAGAAGCTATGAGAATTGCAATTAATGAAGAAACAGGATATGACATTGACAAAAAGATAGTGTACTTGCTTGAGGGAATGCCTGGACCCGGCTTGGTAAAAGAGATTTTCAAAAGGGAGAATATTAATAAAGATATAGACGATACCCTTGCAGAAAAGATCAGCAAAAGAAAAAAAGAATTGTTCAAAGAGATTCAAAAGTCTCAAGTTATAGAAGGGGCAAAGGAACTAATTGAGGATTTAAAGGAATGCAATTGCTTAAAAGCTGTAGTCAGCGGTGCTGCCAAAAAAGAGATTGAAGCCATTCTTGACAAGAATATAGGATTAAAGAATTTCAACATAATAATTGCTGGTGATGATATAGAAGAAGGCAAACCACATCCCTCACCATTTCAGACAGCACTACAAAGAATGAACTTAAAGCCTTCTGAAGCAATAGTAGTTGAAAATGCTCCACTAGGAGTTGAGGCTGCTATAAGAGCAGGAATCGAATATATTATCACACTTAATAATACACCACTTGACATTTCCTCTGATTTCAAAGGTACAATATCTTTTGAAGATAAAGAAAGGAACAAGATATTCAAAGATACAAAGTCTGCAAGTAGTTTTTTGAAGAAATGGTGTTGTAACTAGGATTTAAATGATGATTGATAGTAACTATACCAATATGAATCAATAGCACAGCTTCTATCTTATTCTGTGCATTTTGTCATACTTTAATTTTAAAATTATAAGAATAATATTCAGAATAAAACCTGTAACATTAGTACCAATTATGACAGGATCTCCTCTTATTGCACCATAGATAACCCATAAAAACATCCCGCTCGCTATGAGACTCATTAAATAAATAGATACATCTGCCATCTTCTTGGTTTTGTAGGCCTTGTGTAGCTGGGGAATAAATGAAGACAGTACTAATATCCCAGCAATAACACCAATAGTATCAGCTATGGCAACATAATCTTTCAACATGACTTAAAGTTCAATAAACTATCTAGACATTATACCCGGTAATAAGAGCAACAATAAGTCATGTTCCTCTTGCTTTGAGACCTACTTTTTATATGATATAGTAAAGACCACACAATAATGGTGAATAAAAATATGAAAGGTAGACGACTGAGAAGACCATAAAAAAGTGGATGAATCCATGCTGAATGATGTTGAAAAAACAAAGAAAGATGCCTTGGAATCTGTGCTATAAATACCTAGAGAACAAATTCCAAGCGTAGAGGAAACAACAAAAGAACTTTTAGATGGTAACACAACACACAAGAAGAAGTCTAAAAGACCATATAATGAAATAGAAGAGCTACTATTAATTTCTCTCTTCTGGTAAGTAGGAGAGGGTTTACACTAAATGGTAGTAGGAAAACTTTTTAAAGTTTGTCTCCATTTTTATTATTACTTAAATAATCCACTTATTTATTACAACTCTGTGTCTTTATAGCTTCTCCGATAATACAGGAGGAAACGAACTTATATATTTTTATTTTAATACTAAATGATAATGGACTGACCTGACATGGGTGCCAAAGAATCAGCTGTTGCTAAATCATCTGGACAGCAACAAGAAGAAGATAGAACTACACCAGATGTTACTTTTTTCCATGTCTTAAGTTCAAAACGGAAGATTTCAAAAAAGGAAGCAAACTATCAAGAAGAACAAATAGAAAGGAAAGAAATACAAGATCAGTCCTCTTCTTGCTGCATAAAATGCAAATTCAATTTGGGTGATGAAAAGAAATGCCACATAGTAGAAGCAGAGATTAATGATTATGGTATTTCCAAATTCTTCTCACCAAAGGGTGATGGTATGCTTCCAGGTGATATTGTGTGGGATTTTATAAAAAAGACTGGAAGAAAACTTGACTATAATGAAGGCTATGTTATAGATGAAGGTGCAAAAGAATATCAATGCAAAGATTGTAAATACTATATGTATTATGGTAATTGTTTATTAATTAAAGGTGATTTTACTCCAGAAATGAGCTGCGGCTTTATTGTGAAAATTGGTAATAGGACTGAAGTCTAGAAATCGTATATAGTGTTTAAAGATATAAAGGGCTATGCAGATATACACATTAAGATAATAAACAATAGAGTATATGCATGAATAACAAGGTGCATGAATAACAAGGAAATAAAATGAAGTAAAACAAGATAGTAGTAGTCTACTCACATCTCTTCATTATGCTCCAACAAACTCAAACATATTGAAATACAGGTTTAGACGAAGACTGAATAGAATATAAGAGGGATACTAACGAAGAACTTCTTCTACATTCCTTCTAGGGGTAGGTCTTATCTGTTGATTATAATACCCCATTCTAAGCAATACTTGTGGAAATCCCTTTTTGTTTCCTATTACATCGAGCAGTTTAGGCCTCAACTGTGGAATTTGTATCGGCTGATTTAGACAAGAACAGCAAACATTTTCAGAACCAGCAAGTAACAAAATATTGGCTAAAGCCATACCTGTATTTATCCAATCTAAAGGCTCATCTGAATGTGAACCTAAAACCGCAAGAACAGGAGATGTTACTGCACGCTCCCAGTCTTTTTCAGCATGTTTCTTATTTATATTAAATGTTTTAGTAACAAAAGGGCTTACCATAGACATAAAATTGCTAATCCCTAATGCATAACCAGGTGTGCCACCTCTTCTCCTACGACTTCTGTTATCATGTATCCATGAGACTAGTTCATGTCTAAATGCCTTATCCGATAGCTGAATACGATCTCCTTGCACTATAAGTTCTGCTAATGCATTTTTTTCATCGTCTTCTTGTGCAATATGCAACCATATAGGCTTTGCTTGCTGTTGACACCATGGATATTTATCTACAATATAGTAAAATCCTACCAATAATATATCAGGAATATTCCTGTCTTCAAATCTAAATCTATTGGTTCTACGTTTAGTTATTGCTCCAAACAATCTATCATTATTGTCCTCCTGCAGTGAATTGACTTCAATATTACCTTCTTGTATGTTAGTAGTGTCATTATCATTTCCACTACCATCATAGACATTTATTCTAGCCAAAAGATGCTCGTCATTTTTCCTCTCTCCAGAAGAAGGTAATACTTCTATTTTGTATCTGTAACCAAAGTGTCTTATTGTTATCTGCAAGTAACCTAGTGCAGCCCCACAGCTAATAGTCAATTCTCTATCTCTAGGATCAGCTACTGGTAATGTCCTACTTCTATCAGCATATAGTTCTATTGTATTATCATTTAGAATCTTAAAGGTCCATGGCTGAGTATTATGGATAGAAGGAGCAAGGATGGCATACTTCAAGAAAAACTTCAATTTGTCATGCATTGAACCTTCTTTTGGAAATGCATCTTCAGATATATTCCAGGGCTCCAAGTCATGAGTAAATATTTGCACACCTACATCTCCTGCTTTTATGAATTGTTATATTCTCTGTATGCTATATTATAAATTGTCCAATTATTTTAAATATACTATTAAAAGACAGAAGAATATAATAGTTAGTATCTATAATTATTGCTGATTATTAAGCATGTTAGCTTGGGTTCACTAGAATTGTTTCATGCTGTGTTTATTACAAGAAGCTCTACAATAGGGCTAATCTCTTCGGATGGGGGCAGAGCATCGTTCAAACATCAAGTACAAAATTTTTGCAGTTAGAGTCGGCTAGTCTGTCAAATTTATCAATAATGCTGCTTGATCATCTTAAATGACCAAATTAGGTTGTCAGGAATGGTGAAATTGAGAGCGAGCCTCAATTAGACAGAAAGCCTAAAAGTCACCAAAACCTCCTCCGTCAAATCCTCCAAAATCTCCTCCGGCATCTGATTCACCAAAGCCAGCCCCACTACTATCTGTCTCTGTCCCTGTTTCTCCTGCTCCTCCCTCAGCTCCTCCACCTCCGCTATCTGCGGCCATTTGACTCTCCATAGGATTAAGGGCCATTCCCATCATGGACATCATAGAAGTGAAAAACAGTATATCCATAATTCCAGAAAATAACATAAAAGGCACCCATGACCTGTTATTATCAGAATTCATATATCTTTGGAGTTGAGCAGTGTCTCCATTCTTATTCCACTGTCTCAACTGTTCAGCTTGTTGTTGTAATTCTTGTTTCTTTGAGTTTAGCATTCTTTGCCCTGTTTCAGTTACTTTGATCTCTAGCTTGTTGCCACCAAAGAATCGCCTTTTCTTTTCTTCTTTTAGAATTAGCCTTTGTAGTGACAAGTCATTTACGACAAGCTCAACTTCTTCTTTGGGCAGTCTAGTGGCTTTGGCAATTTTATCGATGCTTTTTATGCCTCTAGCTATCGCATCCAATACTATGAAATGGTGAGGATTGTTATTAGTTACATTTGAATGGTCATAACTCATATCTCTATAATAAAGATATTAATGCATTATTTATTAATATTTACTAGAGCTAATGCTATCTTTTTGGTAGTATTCACTTATCATATTTATAATATCTATCCGTCATTTCAACTCTCTATTGGTCAAGCTTCATCGAATAACTCAACTACTTTTCGGCGCTGAGGTATATCAATTAAAGCTGACATATACATTTGGTTTTTAGTTTTTCACACAATAGTGAGAGGTTAATTATATATGTGTTAGATAAACTATCCACAAGATACAGTACATCATACAATTGGTTTGCTACACTAACCATTCCTTGTCCTATACTACTGATATCAACTATGAATTTTCCTGCACGTCCCTGCTCTTTAGGGCTATTATGAGCCAGCTCCGTGTTTGGCCTTTCCTCTCTACCATAATAATGACCTTCGGTGAACGGAACAGAAACCCGGGCCATCATTTTGCAGGTGTATCAATGTAATCAGTTTTTTTATTTAAACTATGTTCAACAGAAGTAGCTCCGAGTAACTTGCTAACCTGTTGTTTGTCATATAATGCAACACATTGAGACCATTCAGTTATACTCGACTGCAGCAGTTTAATTGTGTGGCCAAATACGTGGTTTGTATTATATTTCGAGGCAATATCTTTGACATAACCAGCAGGGTAGGCCCCAGACTCAATATCATTATTCTAAAGTAAACCGGACCTTTTAAAATCATTTGCAGTAAGTCTCAATTCGTCGCGAAGCGCTGTGATTGACACCTGCATTTCCTTTACTGCAGAGGTTATTTCGCTCATGTTATTCTTATTCTCGCGAGCAGCTTTTAGTACTTCTGAAGCTTCTTCAAAAACTCCTGTCTTTTTTATTTCTTGAAGCGAGCTCTCTAGCCTCTTAGAGGCATTCTGCATGGTCTCCGCAGCGAGACGCATATTATCCATATTTTTTATCATCTCTGGTTCCCTTAAAGACTTCCTAATCTCCTTTACTACTTGATTAATTTGGTAAATCTTTTTAAGGGATCTGTAAACACCTCGAATACTCAGTTTGTCTCCCATTTATTGTGCAATACATACGGGCCCTAATAAACCTCTATTAATGCTACTGGCCCCTAGGCAAAGAAAACAAAAAGACATCCCAAGTTTCTTTTTCCTTTCAAATAGTCATATCCTAACTTGTGCTATAATCATATATACTAATGAGGATGTATGCCATCAGTCTTGCTAAACAGGTAGTGAAGAAGCAAGTAAAAAGAAGAAGAAGGGCCATCAATCAATCCAAGTAAAATAACTAGTAAGCATTATTTTCCTATATCTATAATCTTCTTCTATATCTATAATCTCAGAACACCAAGTAATTCTGCTCTGATATTGTTTTCGTGCTTGTCAAGCTGAATCCAATTTTCTATTGGTAAATTCAAATAAGCTAGAGCACAGGGCGACATTGTTATCTCTAATGGACCTGTAAGTATTTCTATTACTTCTTCAACCGTTGGATTATGTCCTACTAACAATATGCACACATACCTATCAGAAAGTCCTGCCAAGATTTTCATATAGTCTTTTGGTTTAGCTTGATAAAGCGATTGTTCGAAAATAATTTTTCCTTCTCGATATTTGCAGCCCTCAACTACGAGGTCTGTTGTAGTTTTAGCTCGAAGTGCAGTTGAGCTCATAATAAAATCTGGGATTAGACCTCTGTCTCTAAGTAGCTTTCCCATTAGTAGTGCATCCTGCTCGGCAAGTTCATCCAGCGGCCTATCATGATCTGGTACGCTTGAGTCTTTTAGGCTGGATTTAGCATGACGGAGAATGAGTAGAATCTTCATTTATTATATTGCTATATCATCAGCTTCTCAGAGCCTTTTTATCGTATATCCTTAAACTCAAAAGTATCTTGCTATACAAAATGGGATAGATGTTAGAAATGAACAGGGAAGTAACCTCATCACACATAGAACATCCCATAACTACTAAGGCAAATAGGATAGATAACAGGATGGAATGGATATTGGAAGCAAAAAGAGAACAATTAGCTACAACATTTCTCCGATTACCCTAAGTCCATAGGCAGGTAGGATAGATGGATAGGATATGATAGATTATTAGAATAAGCTATTGGTCTTGCAGCTGATGCAGTAATTCAATTAGCTGAACCTTTGTTTTAAATGGTATAAAGGATAACCAGATATACTATTAAATACAATCCCCTACTTTATGTTGGGTCCCAAATTGTATTTCAAGATAGATTAAAGATCATTCGAAGTTGTGCATTTGAAGAGCAAAAATATTCTTAATCTACAATGTAGTATACAAGAACACAAATTGGTGAAAGCGTTAAAGGCATTAGATATAGTAGTTATTGTAATACTAGTCGTCATAGCTGCGGCATTAATCTATCTTTTTTGGCCGCTTATTGTAGCAATTATAATTATGGCTGTTGGCTATTTCATATATAGATGGTATATGAAGAGAAAGCGGCTAAGATAACAACTAACAGTATCTTTAAAATTCATAGGATTATTAGCTTTTATTTGCTGTTACCCTGAGCCTTTAGGCGACTAAGTAGAAATGCATCAAATTAAGTTACTCCTTTGCTCATTTAGTAGAGTTCTCTATATGTATTCATTTGATTTTTGCAGAATTCGTCAAAAATAATCTGGCTGAAAGCAACTACAGAGATGAACTTTTGTACGTATTCTCTCTCAAATTGATTCGTATGTAACGCAGCCTGTAAAATAAGCTAAAAGGCATGGCTATACGCATGGGCTACCAGTCGGGATGGATTAATGGATCGACCAAACTTAGCTTAAGCGGAATGAGGGTGAATCCGGTCTTAACAACGAGCAAATCTGCGGTCTTATGTCATTGCAAAGCAAACATTTCTCATTCTATCTTCTTCCTTAACTCAGTTGCAAACCATCTAAGGCCGTTTCTGAGTATCTTTCGCAAAATGCAACTCTATACCTCTCTCAAGACCTATTTCGTTTAGTTTTTGGAAACAGAGTCAGAGATCTAGGAAAGAGCCTAAACGTATCTATAGTTTGATAAGACAGCTAAGCCATTTTAGATGATGGCAGTAGATATCAAGAGCGTGATGTAGACCTAATAGATAATCTGACAAATATAGAAGTCATTTCAAAACTATAGATTTTGTTATCAGTTCCTTTTGCTTCAAAAACTGGAGGAGAAGAATCTTTTATCTGTTCAAATTTTAGCTGCGCACCATTTGAGTCTTGTGCTGCTCCACCTAAGATCTCACCTACAGACATTGTTCGGCCATCTA
>Ga0126304_10000941_pt1 | contig 12969 bp, 12 predicted proteins | sample Plot25_FD_92538 | JGI IMG/M metagenome (GOLD analysis project Ga0126304, IMG submission 92538) | Serpentine soil microbial communities from UC McLaughlin Reserve, CA, USA - Plot25 | ecosystem: Environmental > Terrestrial > Soil > Grasslands | place: USA: UC McLaughlin Reserve, Lake County... | reverse complement strand
CTCCATCTTCTCGCCGTGGAACGCGGGAAGCATGAGCTTTCGCTGCTCCAGGTGCTCCGCCTCGTCCAGGAGGATCAGGGACTTCTGGCCCACGACCGGCTCGAGGATGCGGGCGCCCTCGCCGGGATGCAGGACGTCGGGCGGAGCCGCGAACAGCTGCTTCAGCTGGTCGGGCTCGGAGAGCATCACGAAGGGTGGGGACGCGAGGAGCCGAACGGTGAAGCGCTTGCCGTAGCGGGCTCGAGCGCGCTCGAGGAAGGCCACCGGCCGCGTCCACCAGGCAACCGTCTGCACGGCCGCGGGCTGTCGTGGACCCGGTGGTAGCTGTGAACGAACCGTCATCTCCTCCTGGGGCCCACGGTACAGGTGGCGTCCTCGCAGGCTATGTGACGTTGCGCACAGAGGTAATGGGGCGCAGCTGCCGGAGGGCGGTTGACGGCCGGATAGGGTTGCTCTCGCATGGCCGACGCTTCGCCGCGCCGCACCGCGCTCGACACGATCATCCTGCAGGCGAAGCGTGATCGGAAACGCCTGGATTCGAGCGCCGTGGGAACGTTCAGCCTCACCGCGATCGGCATCGCGAGCGTTGTGGGAGGCGGGATCTTCGTCACCACCGGCGTGGCCGCTGCACAGCACGCCGGACCGGCGGTGGTGCTCTCGTTCGTCTTCGCCGGAATCGCCGCGCTGATCACAGCGCTCTGCTACGCGGAGCTCGCGTCGATGATCCCGGCGGCCGGCAGCACCTACTCGTACGTCTACGCGGCGTTCGGCGTCTTCCCCGCCTGGTTCATCGGCTGGGACCTCCTGCTGGAGTACATGTTCGCCGCCTCCGCGGTGGCCGTCGGATGGTCGGGCTACGCGGTCAGCTTCCTGGGCGACGCCGGGATCCACATTCCGGACTCCCTCGCCAATCCCCCATTCGGGTCCGACGCGGGCATCGTCAACCTGCCCGCGATCTTCATCGTCGCTGCCACATCAATGCTGCTCGTCGTGGGAATGCGGCAGTCGGCCCGGGCCAACAACTCCATGGTGGTGCTGAAGATGGCGATCCTGCTGCTGTTCGTCGCCGTCGGCGCCTTCCACATCACCGGGTCGAACCTGCACCCGTTCGCGCCTTCCTCGACCGGCCACTTCGGCGACTTCGGCATCAGCGGCCTCCTGCAGGGTGCCGGCGTCGTGTTCTTCGCCTACGTCGGATTCGACGCCGTCTCGACGGCGGCGGCCGAGGCGCGAAACCCCCAGCGCACGGTGCCGATCGGGCTCATGGCCACGGTGCTCATCTCGACCGTGCTCTACATCGCGATCGGCTTCGTCATGACCGGGATGGCACCGTTCAAGGACCTCGGGGTGGCCGATCCGCTCTCGAAGGCCCTGAAGGTCGGCGGGGGCGACGGGCTCGAGTGGCTGACGGCGGCCGTCGACGTGGCCGCGATCGTCGGTTTGGCCTCGACGGTGCTCGTCACGTTCTACGGCCAGACTCGGATCTTCATGCGCATGGCGTCGGATGGGATGCTGCCGCCCGCTTTCGGCAAGGTGAGTCAGCGCTTCAAGACGCCGGAGATGTCGACGATCCTGTGCGGCATCGTCGGCGGCGCCGTCGCCGGGCTCACGCCGATCGAGACGCTCAGCGACCTCGTCTCGATCGGAACCCTGTTCGCGTTCATGCTCGTGTCTGCGGGTGTCATGGTGCTTCGCCACCGCCGCCCCGACATCGAGCGTCCGTTCAAGGTTCCCCACGTGTACGTGGTGGGCACCGCTGGGATCATCGCGTCGCTGCTCCTGATGCTCACGCTGCCGTTCGAGACGTTCATCCGGCTCGTGATCTGGCTCGCGATCGGGCTCGTTGTGTTCTTCTTCTACGCCCGCGGGCACACACGAGCGCGGTTCGCGGCGCTCGAAGCCGAGGCGGCGAAGCTGGACCGCGAGGCGGCTACCAGCTAGCGCCCCTAGATTCGCGTCGTCTCGGTGCCAAGCTCGGTCGCGATCGCCACATCGACCGAGTAGTCGATCGGGAGCGCGATCAAGGAGGGGACGTCCAGCTCGAGCGCCCCGCGGAGCCGTTGGCGGTAGTCGTCGATCGACTCGCACCGCCACGCGGGCATGCCGAACGACTCGGCGAGCTTCACGAAGTCCGGGTTGTCGAAGTCGGTGCCGAAGTGGCGGCCGAAGCGGTTCTCCTGCTTCCAGACGATCGACCCGTACTGCCGGTTCTCCCAAACGACGTTGACGAAGGCAGTCCGCAGCCGCATCGCCGTCTCGAGCTCCTGGCAGTTCATCAGGAAGCCGCCGTCGCCCGACACCGCCACCACCTTGCGATTGGGGTTCACGAGCTTGGCCGCGATCGCCGCCGGGACCGCGAATCCCATCCCCGCCAAGCCGTTGGCGATGAGGACTGTGTTCGGCTCGAAGGTGGGGAACGCGCGCCCGATCCACAGCTTGTGCAGGCCGACGTCGGACACCAGGATGTCCTCGTGGCCAAGCGCCTCCCGAATCTCCAGCAGCGCCCGTGGTGGCATCGCCGGAAAGCTGTCCGCACCCCCTGCGGCGTCGAGAATCCCGTCGACCGCGTGGCGCAGGCGCGGCGACCCGCCACTCGATGGGCAGTCGCGGCATTCCTGCGCGAGCCGCAGGAGGATCGCGTAGACGTCGCCGACCAGCTCGACCTCCGGCATGAAGTCCTCGTCGATCTCCGCGGGGAGCGAGTCGATGCAGACGATCCGCTTGTCGCCGTTCGGGTTCCAGAGCGCCGGCGAGTGCTCCACCAGGTCGTAGCCCACCGTGATCACCACGTCGGCGTCCTCGAAGCCGGCCATCGAGAAGTCGCCCGCCTGCAGGCCCACCGCACCCAGCGCAAGATCCGAATCCGCCTCCACGAGACCCTTCCCCATGAAGGTCACGGCGACCGGGATCCCCGTCGCGCGAGCGAACTCCCGCAGGGCCGGGGCGGCGCCGGCGCGAACGACGCCGTTCCCGGCCAGGCACACGGCGTTCTCGGCGCCGTTGATCATGCCGGCGGCCTCCATCAGCACGCGGGCCGGCGGCTCGGACGCAGGCACCGGCCGCCGCGGGAGCGGCCGAGCGTCGTCGGACACCTCCGAGGCCATGACGTCCTCTGGCAGCTCGATATGGGTGGAGCCCGGCTTCTCTTCCTCGGCGATCTTGAACGCCTTGCGCACCACCTCCGCGACGATCTCGGGGTCGGAGAGGCGCGCGTTCCACTTGGTTATCGGGCGCATCATCTCGGCGACGTCGATGTGCTGGTGCGACTCCTTGTGCTGTCGCTCCAGGTCCGCCTGGCCCGTCAGCGCCACCAGCGGCGCCCGGTCGAGGAAGGCGTCGGCGACGGCTGTGACGAGGTTCGTCGCCCCCGGCCCAAGAGTTCCCAGGCAGACGCCCGCGCGGCCCGTCAGGCGCCCGTAGACGTCCGCGATGTAGGCGCCTCCCTGCTCGTGACGCACCGGGACGAACTCGATTTCCGAATCCGCCAGGGCCTGGTTCAGGTCCAGGGTCTCCTCGCCCGGGATGCCAAAGACGTGCTGGACCCCCTCGGACGCGAGACACTCGACCAGTAGCTCGGCGGCGGTTCGCGCCATCGGTTTCAAGACTAGACGCCTCGAGGAATTTGCCCTCCGTGTCACACTGGGTACGTGGCTCAGTGCACTCACTTGGACCAGATCAGGGTTGACCCTCCGGAGGAGTTCGCTGGCTGCGAGGACTGCCTGCGCATCGGCGGGCAGTGGGTCCATCTGCGGGTCTGCCGCGAGTGCGGGCACGTCGCCTGCTGCGACTCCTCCCCCAACCAGCACGCCTCCAAGCACGCGGCGGCGACCGAGCATCCGATCATCACGTCACTCGAGGCGGGCGAGGACTGGTCCTGGTGCTACGTCGACGAGGTCGCCTTCGTCGTCGAACCGAGCTAGGCACCTCCCATGACGACATGGATCTTCGAGCCGGGCCACACGGAGGTCGAGTTCCGCGCCATGCACATGATGGTCACCTGGGTGCGGGGACTCTTCAAGGACATCCACGGGCGCCTCGAATTCGACTGGGACACCTGCCTGCAGTCGACGTTCTCCGGCGAGATCGACGCGACGAAGATCTGGACCGGCGAGCCGGCCCGGGACGAGCACCTCCGAAGCGCCGACTTCTTCGACGTTGACGCGCATCCCAAGATCGCCTTCACGGGCCGATTCACGGAGCGGACCGGTGACACGGAGTTCAAGGCGGTGGCCGAGGTGACGATTCGCGGCGTCACCCGCGAGGTCCCGCTCGACGTCTCCCATCTCGGACAATGGGAGACGCCCTACTGGGCGGACGAGAACCTCGGCACGATTCGACGGATGGGGTTCCAGGCGAAGGCCCGGATGAATCGCCACGACTTCGGGGTGTCGTGGCAGGACGAGCTGCCGGGAGGCGGCCGCGTCGTGAGCGATGAGGTCGAGCTCATCCTCGACGTCGAGGCGATGGACGAGGCAGATCTGGAGAGGACCGGCGCGATCGAGTACTACCGGTCCGAGTAGACCGGAGGCCTCAGCAGCGCGAGCCGCCGCCGAAGCCGCCGCGGTCGCAGGTGTGGGCGGTCAGGCGGACGAGGAGCGCGTGGAACTCGCGGCGCTCGGCCGACGTGAGCGGATCAAGGAGATCGACCTCGGCGAGCCTGGCTTCCTTGGTTGCCTGCGTCAGGGTCCGGTGGCCGGTCTCGGTCAGCTCCACGCGATGACGGCGGCGGTCGACCGGGTCCGGCGAGCGCCGTAGAAGCCCGCGCCGTTCGAGATCGTCCAACAGCCCCACGATGTTCGAAGGCTGGATTCGGAGCGCCAGCGCGAGGTCGCGCTGCGCCACGGGCCCCTGGGCGTCGAGGTGGTGAAGCACCGCGAACTCCGGCCAGCGCAGGCCGCTGTCGGCAAGGCTGCGGCCGAGGCGCCATGCGGATGCCCGGGCCAGCCGGAGGATCAGAAGCCCGCAACCCGAGTCCGCGGTCGCGTCCCCGGTTTCGGGCTCGGAACGCGGTCTTGTGGCTGCGGGATTCATTTGCGCTAATAGTTATAGCCCATAATCGTTGCTGGCTATACTCAATCTCAAGCTTAGAGAACCAAATTGCGGCGGCTGCGCCGCCTGACGGCAAACGCTGCTGCGTCGACAAAGTCGCCGCACTGAACACCTCGGAGCTAGGAGCAATTACATGGAAAACCTTCCCCTGATCCCCATCGAGGACTCGGTCGTCTTCCCCGGCATGACCGCCACGCTGGCGCTCGACGTCGGCGACGCGGAGCGCGTCTTGCTGGTGCCGCGTCACGGCGACGAGTTCGGCTCCGTCGGCACCGTGGCCCAGGTGGCCGATCGCATGAAGATCCCGGGGGGCATCGAGGCAATTGCCTTCGAGGGGCTCTATCGCGGCGTCGCCGGAGCCGCGGCCGCCGGCACCGACGGACGCCTTCGGGTCGACGTGACCGAGCATCGGGACACGTCCCCCACCGACGAGCGCACCCGTGAGCTCGAGCGTGAGTACCGCGCCGTGGTCGAGGAGATCCTGGAGATCCGGGACGCCGATCCACGGATCCAGGCCTTCCTGCGCTCGATCACCGAGCCCGGCGAGCTCGCCGACACCGCCGGCTACTCGCCGGATCTGGGCTTCGGCGAGAAGCGCGACCTGCTGGAGACGCTGGACGTGACGGCCAGGCTCGAGAAGGCGGTCGCCGCCCAGCGCGAGCGGCTCGCCGAGCTTCAGGTCCGCAAGCGCATCCGCGACGACGTCGAGTCGGGCGCCCAGGAGCAGCAGCGGGAGTACTTCCTGCGCAAGCAGATGGAGTCGATCCGCAAGGAGCTCGGCGAGGACGAGACGTCTGTCGTCGACGACTTTCGCAAGCGGATCTCCGATGCCGGCATCCCCGACGCGGTCCGCGAGCAGGCAGAGCGCGAGCTCGGCCGCTTCGAGCGGATGGGCGAGAGCGGTGGCGAGGGTTCGATGATTCGCACCTACCTCGATTGGCTGCTCTCCGCGCCGTGGGGCAAGCGCTCCGAGGAGCGCCTCGACCCACCGCACGCGCGTGAGGTCCTGGACGCGGACCACGCCGGCCTCGAGGACGTCAAGGACCGCATCACCGAGTACATCGCCGTCCGGAAGCTCCGGCGCGACCGCGAGATCTCCGACGAGCGCGGATCCGGGGCGATACTGACCCTGATCGGGCCCCCGGGCACCGGGAAGACGTCGATCGGCGAGTCCATCGCCCGGGCGACCGGCCGCGAGTTCGTGCGCATGTCCCTGGGCGGCGTTCGCGACGAGGCCGAGATCCGGGGCCACCGCCGCACCTACATCGGCGCCCTGCCGGGACGCCTGGTTCGGGCACTCCGCGACGCCGGGACGATGAATCCCGTGATCATGCTCGACGAGGTCGACAAGGTCGGTGCCGACTGGCGGGGCGACCCGTCGGCGGCGCTGCTCGAGGTGCTCGACCCCGCCCAGAACCACAGCTTCCGCGACCACTACCTGGACGTCGAGCTCGATCTGTCCGGCGTCCTGTTCATCGCCACGGCGAACATCGCCGAGACGATCCCGGCGCCGCTGCTCGATCGCATGGAGGTAGTGCGCTTCGACGGCTACACGACCGACGAGAAGGTCGCGATCGCCACCGGATACCTGTGGCCGCGACAGCGCGAGCGGAACGGGCTGCGCCCGGACGAGGTGGACATCGACGACGAGGCGATCCGCAACGTGATCACCGAGTACACCCGCGAGGCGGGAGTACGCAACCTCGAGCGCGAGCTCGGCAAGGCGCTGCGCAAGATCGCGACGCGAATCGCGTCCGGCGACGTCACGCCACCGATCCACGTCGACGTGGCCGCCGTACGCGACGCGCTCGGCAGGCAGCGGTTCTTCCAGGAGGCCGCCGAGCGGACCGCCATACCGGGGGTCGCCACCGGCCTCTCGGTGACCAACGCCGGCGGGGACGTCCTCTTCATCGAGGCGACGTCCATGCCCGGCAAGGACGACCTCGTCCTGACCGGACAGCTCGGCGACGTCATGAAGGAGTCCGCGCGGATCGCGCTGTCTTTCGTGCGCAGCCGCGCGGAGCAGCTCGGCATCGCCGAGGACGAGTTCGCGGATCGCCAGTTCCACGTGCACGTGCCCGCCGGGGCCATCCCGAAGGACGGCCCCAGCGCGGGGATCACAATGACCACCGCGCTCGCGTCGCTCTTGAGCGGCCGGCCCGTGCGCCACGACGTCGGGATGACCGGCGAGATCACCCTCCAGGGACGAGTGCTCCCGATCGGAGGCCTGAAGCAGAAGGTCCTGGCGGCCCACGCCGCGGGCCTGTCCGAGGTGATCCTGCCCGAGCGAAACCGCGGCGACCTGGAGGACGTGCCCGAGGACGTTCGCGAGCGGATGCATTTCCACCCCGTGATGACGATCGACGAGGTGCTCGAGCACGCGCTCGAGCCGGCGCCGGTCGAGTTCCCCGCGGCCGCCTGAGGTATCACCTGCTCAACTATCCGCATGCCGGGTAGCGCGGTTCAAGCCGAAGGGATCGTCAAGCGCTTCGGCTCGACCGTCGCGTTGGGCGGTGTCGACCTCGCCGTCGAGGAGGGATCCGTCCTCGGCCTGCTGGGACCCAACGGCGCCGGCAAGACGACGATGGTGCGGGTGCTCGCCACCCTGCTGACGCCGGACTCCGGAAGCGGTTCCGTCTTCGGGCACGACGTAGTCCACGAAGCGAGCCAGGTGCGCGAGGTGATCGCCCTCACCGGTCAGTTCGCGGCCATCGACGAGCTCCTCACCGGCCGTGAGAACCTGCGAATGTTCGGGCAGCTGTTTCGCCTGAGGCGAGACGAGGCCAGCCGCCGGGCAGACGAGCTCCTGGAGCGTTTCGATCTCGCCGACGCCGGTGATCGGACCGCGAGGACCTACTCGGGCGGTATGCGGCGCCGGCTCGATCTCGCCTCCAGCCTGCTCACGCAGCCGCGGATGTTGTTCCTCGACGAGCCCACCACCGGACTCGATCCGCGCAGCCGCAACCAGATCTGGGAGGTGCTCAGGGACCTCGTGCGGGAGGGGACGACCCTTTTGCTCACGACCCAGTACCTGGAGGAGGCGGATCAGCTTGCGGACCGGATCGCGGTGATCGACCACGGCTACGTGATCGCCGAGGGCACCGGCGACGAGCTCAAGGACTCCGTCGGAGGACAGATGATCGAGGTTCGGCTCAGCAATAGCGGTGACCGCCCGCGGGCGATCGACGCCCTGACACAGCTCGGCTGCGGCACGCCGGAGCCGTCCCCGTCGGCGCGGGAGCTGACCCTCTCGGCGCCGCAGGACGGGATCACGATGATCGAGAGCGCAGCCCGCGCGCTCCGGGAGGCGGACATCCCCGTCAGCGATCTCGGGCTTCGCCGGCCGACCCTGGACGACGTGTTCCTCACGCTCACCGGCGCGCCGGCCACGGAGGAGGGCGCAGAGCCCACGACCGACGAGGAATACCTGCAACGGCACCGGCCAGTTTCGGGGGCTGACGCCCCCTCACCAGAAGACCCCGAAGAGCGCGAGGCCGCGGGGGCGCCGCGCTGATGATCAGGCGCCTCGGCTGGACGCTTCGCGACGGCTACGTCGTCGCCGGGCGCAACATGCGCCACTTCGTCCGCCAGCCGCAGCTGCTGCTGTTCTCCACGGTCCAGCCGATCATGTTCGTGCTGCTGTTCTCGTTCGTGTTCGCCGGGGCGATCGGCGGCTCGTTGCCGGCCGGGGTCAGTTACAAGGACTTCCTGCTGCCCGGCATCTTCATCCAGTCAACGGCGTTTCGGGCCACCCAGACGGCGATCGGCCTCTCCGAGGACATGCAGCGCGGGGTCATCGACCGCTTCCGGTCGATGCCCATGGCGCGCTCGGCCGTGCTGGCCGGGAGGACGCTCGCGGACCTGGTTCGCAACCTCTTCGTGATCGCGATCATGCTCGCGGTGGGGTATGCGATCGGCTTCCGTTTCGGGGAGGGCGTCCCGTCGGCGATCGCCTCGATCCTCGTCGTGGCGGCATTCGGGTTCGCCCTCAGCTGGATCTTCGCCTACGTCGGTCTGATCTCAAAGGGGCCCGAGGCGGCGCAGTCGGCGGGGTTCGTCGCGATCTTCCCGCTGGTCTTCGCGAGCTCGATCTTCGTTCCGGTGGACACCATGCCGTCGTGGCTTCAGAGCATCGCCGACGTCAGCCCGGTCACCGCAACTGCCGACGCCGCCCGGGCGCTGGCGATCGGTGGCGCCCTCGGCGACTCGCTATGGCAGATGCTGGCGTGGACCGGGGGCATCCTGCTGGTGTTCGTCCCACTCTGCGTGCGCAAGTACCGCCGGCTGCAATAGGCGACTGGAACCCCCGCGTCGTTTCCGGCCAACGCGCCCGGGTACGCGATTCGCATGCGGATCGTGGTCGTGGGAGCAAGCGGGAACGTCGGCACCAGCGTCCTCGCCGCGCTGGCTGCCGATCCGGATGTCGAGTCCATCATCGGCATCGCCCGCCGTCGACCACAGCTCGAGGTACCGAAGACCCGGTGGGTCGCGGCGGACGTCGGCGAGGACGAGCTGGCGCCGCACTTCCAAGGGGCCGACGCCGTCATCCATCTCGCCTGGGCGATCCAGCCCTCGAGGAACCAGGCGACCCTTCGCCGCATCAACGTGGATGGAAGCGCCCGGGTGTTCGAGGCCGTCGCTCGCGCCGATGTGCCGGTCCTCGTCTACGCGTCGTCGGTGGGCGCTTACTCGGAGGGGCCCAAGGATCGGGCGGTCGACGAATCCTGGCCGGCGGGCGGCACCCCCACGTCGTTCTACGCACGACATAAGGCCGAGGTCGAGAGCCTTCTCGACGATTTCGAAAGAGGGCACGACCGCATCCGCGTCGTGCGGCTGCGGCCGGGTCTGATCTTCAAGCGCGAGGCGGCGAGCGAGATTCGCCGCTACTTCGCCGGGCCGCTGCTGCCCAGCCGCTTGGTGCGCGACCGCCTGATTCCCGTGGTTCCCGACGTCCCGAGGCTGCGCTTCCAGGCCGTACACGCCGACGACGTCGCCCAGGCATACCGCCTCGCGGTCAAGGGCGAAGGACGGGGAGCGTTCAACATCGCCTCGGAGCCGGTGCTGGACCCGGCGCGGCTCGCGGATCTGCTCGGCGCCCGTCGCGTGAAGATTCCCGCCGGCGTCCTGCGTGCCGGCGCTGCGGTCACGTGGCGACTTCGACTGCAGCCCACGCCGCCCGGATGGGTCGACATGGCCCTGGCGGTGCCGATCATGGATACGAGCCGTGCCAGAACCGAGCTCGGCTGGAGTCCGGTCCACAGCTCGGCCGACGCCCTGCTGGAGCTTCTGGACGGGATCAGGAACAGTCGCGGCTTCCCGACACCACCGCTCGATCCACGCAGCGGTGGCCCCATGCGCGTTCGCGAGCTCGCGACCGGGGTAGGGGGTCGTCCATGAGCGATCAACCGAAGCACCCCGAGAGCGAGGCCGACCGCCAGGTTCGCGAACAGGTGGAGCGCGACCACAGAGGTGGCAGGGACCTCCCGCCCCCCGGCGATCCCACGGATCCACCGAAGCGCCCGTCGAACCCGGTCTCGGATCCCGATCCGACCGAGTGGCCGGACCCGTACGACAAGCGTCCCGACCCGCGGGATCCGGCCAGCGTCGATACCCCGGCCGACCCCGCCGACCCGGAGGCCGAGCGCTCCGGTGATCCGGCACCGCGCGACCCGACGACCAGCGACCCCCACCCACCCCGCAACCGCGACCGCGCCCGCCGCGACGACCCGCCGGAGCGCTAGGCCGTACGAGCGGAGCGAGGCCGCTAGCCTCGGCGCCGTGCCAGCGGAGCTCACCGGAGAGGTTGTCGAGATCAACATCTCGGCCGAGCACAAGGTGCTCCCGCGATCGGTCGGCCGCGTCCGGGCGATCCCCGGCAGCGGGCTCGAGGGCGATCGGAACTTCTACGGCGACGGGGCGAAACGGCCCAAGGGCGATTGCGAACTCACGCTGATCGCGATCGAGGCCCTCGACCAGCTCGCCGCCGAGCACGACATCGTCCTGACCGCGGCCGAGTCGCGCCGCAACCTCGCGACCAGTGGCATCGACCTGAACCGGCTCGACGGCAAGCGCTTTCGAGTGGGCGACGTCGAGTGCGAGGCGATCGAGCTCTGCGAGCCTTGCCGCCGTCTGGAGAGGCTCACCCAACCGGGGGTGATTCGCGGGCTCGTCCACCGCGGGGGATTGCGCGCGACCATTCTGACCGAGGGTGAGATAGCGGTCGGCGACGCGGTCGCGGCCGTTCACGATTGACCGCCCCCGGTCGATGCGATGTCTAGCCCGGTGCCGGCGGGCGGGAGAGCCGCACGGCAAGCATGGCGGCGGCGGCGATTCCGATCGAGTCGATCAGCACGTCGATCGGAGTGCCGTGCCTGCTGGTGACGAGGCTCTGGTGGAATTCGTCGGAGGCGGCGTAGGCGAGGCTCACCACGACGGCCGCCACGATCGCCGCGAAACGACGGCTGGTGGGCAGGAGGCCGCGGAAGGCCCGCCACCAGGCAAACGCGAGCACGGCATAACCGCCCGCGTGTCCCAGCTTCCGCAGAGCGACCTCCCAGTCCGGATACTGGGCGGCGCTCGGCTGGGCGGAGAGATAGAAGATGACCGCCATCAGGGCCAGCGGCGGCAGGAGCAGCGAAGCGAGACGGAGCGGGCTTGTCGGTGTCGAGTCACGCATCGGCGGGCACGAGGCGGCGAAGGAATCGAACCTTCCAAGCGGTGGGCTGCACCGCCCTGCTGGCTTTGAAGGCCAGACGGGCCACCAGACCCCTGCCGCCCCGCGGCAAGCCTAGCCCGGCCTAGGTGACCCGCCGCAGCACGTGGCGGTCGCCGTGGCGGACGGTGACCTTGGTCGCGTCGAGGTGCTCCAGCAGCGCCTGGGCGTACTTGCGCGAAGTCCCCAGCGCGTCGCGAAGCTCGGGGAGAGTGATCTCCCCTCGGATCCGGGCGAGCTCGAGGGCGCGGGCGCGGAGTTCCTCGAGCGCGCCCGTCGCGTAGTAGACGTCCGGGGCGACCCGAACCGCCTCGTCATGGGTGACCAGGCGATCAAGCCCAGCGACGGCATCCCGGGGCGCGATGCCGATGCGCTCGCCGAGCGCGCGCGGCGGGCGGGGCTCGGGACCATCGGCCTCCAGAAGAGCGAGCAGGGCCCGCGCCCGGTCGTCGAGTGGGCGGCGGCGCTCGGCGTGCGCCGCGCGATCCCGCCGGGCGCTCCGAGCTCGCTCGGCCTCCGCGCGCCGCCGCGTCTCCTCGGCCACGACCGCATCGAGGCCCTGCTCGCGGATCGCCAGCAGGCGATCGCGGGCGTTCGACCGCGGCCCGTGGCGTCGGGGCGTCGGGTCGAGCACTCGTCCCCCGCCGATCGTTGCCGCGGGCGCGATCCCTCTGAGTACCAGGCGGTCCCCGGATCTCGCGACCAGCGGCGATTCCAGGCGCAGCTGGGCCAGACCGTCGCCGAGGTCGACGGCGCGCGCGGGCGCGGCCCGGGTGCCGTGGTGAACCTGGACGCGATGGCCCTCGATGGCGTCCGCTCCGCCCAGCAAGCCGAGCTCGACGTCGAGCCGATAGGACGGCCGCAGCCCCCAGCGGGCCGAGGTGATCACGTCGCCGCGGGCGACGTCCTGCGACGCCACGCCGCTCAGGTTGAGCGCCACGCGCTGGCCCGGCCGCCCCAACTCGACGTCGCGGCTGTGAACCTGCACCCGGCGAACGCGGGCGTCGATGTCCCGGGGCAGGACCCGGACCCGTTCGCCCGGGCTCACGGGGCCGCTCCACAACGTCCCGGTGACGACGGTCCCGATGCCGCGCAACGTGAAGGAGCGATCGACATGCAGGACGACCGGTCCCGCGGCGTGCCCCCCACGCCCGGCTCGCTCCTCCTCGATCTCGGCCGCCAGGCTCGTCAGCTCTGCGCGTAGCCGG
>Ga0126304_10000940_pt1 | contig 12979 bp, 10 predicted proteins | sample Plot25_FD_92538 | JGI IMG/M metagenome (GOLD analysis project Ga0126304, IMG submission 92538) | Serpentine soil microbial communities from UC McLaughlin Reserve, CA, USA - Plot25 | ecosystem: Environmental > Terrestrial > Soil > Grasslands | place: USA: UC McLaughlin Reserve, Lake County... | reverse complement strand
GCGCCGCGCGTGACCTAGCGGCACCCGACCGCGCTGCGCCTGACTGGTGAGGCCGGAGTCGGACCGCGGCACCTCACCACGTCGTGTCGGAGCGGTCGGGCAGGATGGCGGTCGTGACCGTATCTGACGATCTCCGCGCCGTCGCCGAACAGTACTGGGAGGCCAAGCTCGAGGCCAGCCCGCTGTTCGCGTCGTTCCTCGGCGACCACCGATACGACGACCGTGCCGACGACTTGTCGGCCGAGGCCGAGCAGCGGCTGCGAACGCGCTGGCTGGAGCTGCGCGACCGTGCTGCCGCCGTACCGGACGACGACCTGGACGAGACCGATCGGGTCACGCGCGACCTACTCGTCGACGAGCTGGACGACGCCGTGCGGATGACCGACCTGCGGGTGATCGAGCTGGCGTCGGATCAGATGCAGGGTGCCCATGCCGACCTGCTCATCACGGCGGGACAACTGCGCGCTCCCGAGCCCGAGCACGCCCGCATGGCGCTGAGCCGGATCAGCGAGTTGGCCCGCATGCTCGACCAGGGTGCCCAGCGGTATCGCGAAGGGGTGGCGGCCGGCCGCACGCCGGCCTGGATCAACATCTCACGATCGCTACACCAGGTCGCGGGCTACCTCGACTCGCCCATCGAGCGCGACCCGTTCGTCAACTTGGCCGGGCCGGAAGGCTGGGACGGCACCGACGCGTGGCGTGCGGAGATGTCCGCGGCCGTGCGCGGCGTACTGCGCCCGGCGTTCGCCCGGTACCGCGACGTGTTCGCCACCGAGCTCGAGCCGGCGGCCCGCGACGACGATCGGCCGGGCCTGTGCCATCTCGCTGACGGCGACGAGCTGTACCAGGCGCTCATCGAGCACCACACCGGGCTACCCCTGACGCCGGCCGAGCTGCACGAGATCGGGATGGATGAGGCCACCAGGAAGCTGCCGGCCGAGTTTGCTCAGGTCGGGAGCAGGGCGCTCGGCACCGGCGACCTTGGCACGGTCTTCGCCAAGCTCCTCGATGATCCAGAACTTCGCTACCGCGACGGCGACGAGATCCTCGCCCACGCGCAGCGCTGCCTCGACGCGGCAACAGCTGCGATCGACAGCTGGTTCGGCATCCTGCCGCAGGCGCCGTGCGTCCTGACCCCTGTTCCTGACTACCTGGCGGCCGATGTCCCGGCCGCGTACTACATGCCGCCGGCGCCGGACGGCAGCCGACCGGGCGAGTACCACGTCAACCTGCACGAGCCGACCGAGCGCGGACGTCCGTCGACGGCCTCGATCGCCTTTCACGAGGCCATCCCCGGGCACCATCTCCAGCTTGCCATCGCAACCGAGCGCACCGACCTGCCGTCGTTCCGGCGGATGTCCTTGGGTCACACCGCATTCGTCGAGGGATGGGCCCTGTACACCGAGCGGCTCGCCGACGAGATGGGGCTGTACGAATCCGACCTGGACCGGCTCGGAATGCTCTCGTCGGACGTATGGCGGGCCTGCCGGCTGGTCGTCGACACCGGGCTGCACGCGATGGGCTGGACCCGTCAGCAGGCGATCGACTTCATGGTCGAGCACATACCGGTCGACCAGGACACGATCACCGTCGAGGTCGACCGCTACATCGGCATGCCAGGCCAGGCGCTCGCGTACAAGGTCGGCCAACGCGAGATCCTCCGGCTGCGCGATGACGCCAGGACGACGCTCGGCGATCGGTTCGACATCAAGGGCTTCCACGACGCGGTACTGGGTGCCGCCACCGTCAGCCTGCCGGTGCTGAGCCGCCGGGTCGGGTCCTGGGTCGCTTCGAGGTGAGGCCCGCCGTCGCGGCCGGCGTGACGCCGGGTCACGTGGGCGGCGATGTGTGTCGTGGGGAAGATCACCTCACAGGGCGGAACGTCCGGTTCGACGGCACCCGTTGAAGTGCCGTCACCGCGCCGACGTGCTGCGGTCATCCGGCCCTGCCCGTCCGACGGGTGGGGCCGAGGCCTTGTCCCCGACCTACGGACCTTCATGCTCTCCCCGAACACCCGTTCCCGGGTGGCGTGCGCTCTTGTGCTCGCTACCGCCACGTCAATTTTCCTGGCTATACCGGCTCCCGCCGTGCAACCGTCCGCCGCGATCGACCCGACGACGATCTCCGCCGCCGCGAATGCCGCAGGGAACGCCAAGGCAACCTGGCTCAGGCGACCGCCTCGAAGGTGAAGGCCGAGCAGGCCGTCGCGGACGCGGCCACCGCGGCAGCCATGGCACGGGCCGTGCTGATGTCCGCTCGCGAGCACCTCACCGAACTTGATCGGCGCGTCGACGCAGCGACCGCGGTGCGTGCCCAGCGCGGCGCTGCCGAGAAGGTGTCCCAGGCAGAGGGCCTGCAGGACGCCGCGGCCGCGGTCCTCGTCACGGCGGAGCAGGAGGAGAAGGACGCCGGCGGGGCCAGTGCAGCGGCCGAAACGGCGGCTCGAGCCATCGCCGCGTCGCTCGGCATCGACAAACGGCTCGTCCGGCCCGGCGTCGGCACCATCAGCAGCCCGTACGGCATGCGCAGGCATCCGGTCACCGGCGTGCACAAGCTGCACAGCGGAACCGATTTCCAGTACGCGGGCGGCAAGGCCTACGCTGCCGCGACCGGGACCGTGGCGGCCGTGACCAACGACTCCGCGTACGGGAACATGGTCACGATCGCGCACGGCAAGGGCATCGTGACCCGTTACGCCCATCTGGCCACGCCGCTGGTCCGGCCGGGCGACGAGATCGCCGCTGCTCAGGTCATCGGTCAGATCGGCTCGACCGGCCTGTCCACCGGGCCGCATCTTCATTTCGAGGTGCAGGTGGGCGGCGAGTTCCAGGACCCGGCCGTCTGGCTCGCCCGCTGAGGTCAGCGCCTAGCGTGAGCCCGTGGCGTACGACTGGGTCTGGTTGCTGACCGACTACGGGCGGCGGGACGGCTTCGTGGCCGCCTGCCACGGCGTCATCGCCCGGATCGCGCCGGCCGCACGGGTCGAGGACATCACCCACGAGGTGCCGGCGTATGACGTCCGGCACGCGGCCGCCGTCCTCGCGCAGACTGTTCCGCACCTGCCGCCGGCTGTGATCGTCGGCGTGGTCGATCCCGGTGTCGGGACGCAGAGGCGCGGCGTGGCGATCAGGGCCGGCGGCTCCGTGCTCGTGGGCCCGGACAACGGGCTGCTCGGCTGGGCGGCCGACGCGCTGGGAGGCGCGAGCACAGCCGTGGAGCTGACCGAGCCGGCCTTTCGGTTGCCGTCGCCGGCGCACAGTTTCGAGGGGCGTGACGTCTTCGCCCCAGCCGCCGCACATCTCGCGGCGGGCCTGGCGCTCGACGCGTTGGGACCGGCCGTGCCGGTCGACGACCTGGTCCGGTTGGCGCAGCCGCGGGTCGAGGTCGGCCCGGGCAGGCTCGACACCGAGGTGCTGACGATCGACCGCTTCGGCAACGTGCAGCTCCCGGCGACGATGGCCGAGCTAGCAATAGCCGGGCTCACCGCCGGGACGGTGCGGATCGACGCCGGCGGACGTCCGCACGTCGTCGCGGTCGGAGTGACGTTCGCCGACGTCGCCCCCGGCGAGCTGGTCCTCTACGTCGACTCGGCAGGGCAGGTCGCACTGGCCGTGAACGGAGGCGATGCAGCCGCCGAGCTCGGCCTGGACTCCGGCGACCCGATCACGGTGACCGGTGAGTTGCCGGTGCGATGATCGGAGCGCCCTCGTGCAGGGCGTGGTATAGCCGGTCGCGCAGTGTGTTGAGCTCAGCCGCGGTCAGTGTGCGGTCCGCCGCCCGCAGGACGACCCTCAGCAGGGCGTTGTCCTGACCCGGGCGGATGCGGAGCCGCTCGCGTGCCGCCGGCGGTAGGTCGTCGTACGGCGTCGTCGAGAGCACCGCGACCTCCTCGACCAGATCCGCTTCCGCCCCGAGGGCGTCGCGCACCCGGTCGCCGAGCGTCTCGGCGTCCGCGCTCGCATCGACGGCCAACGACAGGTCACGCCGGGCAGGGGGCAGCGCGGACACCGGACGGTACGGCGAGAGGTCGAGCAGCTGCCCGACGACGCGCGGGTCGTCCGACCGCAGCAACCGGATGTCGGGGATGCCCTTGCGCAGCATCAGCACGCGGTCCATGCCAATGCCCAGGGCGAGGCCACTCCAGCGGTCCGGGTCGAGGCCGGCGCCGGCCAGGACGTGCGGTGCGGCGAGGCCGCACTCGGCTAGCTCGACCGGCTGGTCGCCGTCGATGACCTCTACCTCCCGGCCGTCCACCGTGTACGGGTGGCCCGCCATCTTCCACCGCCGTTGCCTGCCGGGCACCAGGGTGTCGAGCAGCACGCCGACCATGCCGGACAGGTCGGTGCTGTCGAGCCGGCGACCGTCCCGCCGCACTCGCCACAGGTCGAGCTGGTGGGGGGTTCCCGTATGCAGCCGGTCGATTGCGTCGCGCCGATGGCAGATACCTGGTAGCGCGATGAGCACGTCAACGGGTGCCTTCGGTTCGGCGGCCAGCTGGCGCAGTGCCGGTGGGACACCGGCCGACGTGTGACTGCGCAGCATGCAGTCATCGTTGACATATCGCGTGTAGCGGACGTCGCGGGCGACGGCATCGGGTGCATAGCCAAGCCGGTCGTAGTTGTCGTCGACGGCGACGACGGGTCCGGTGCGGATCAGCCGGACCTGGCTCGGCCAGGCCGCGGACAGCGACCCGATGGCGTCTTCGACAAGAAGTTGGAGGGCGTGCGGCCCCTGCCCGGGATCGGTGAGATCGCGGACCGACAGGGCGGCGTTCAGGGCATTCGTGGGCAGCGGTGTGACGGACATGACCGGGCCTCTCGTGGCTGGGCGAGGTTGGCGGGGAGTCGCCCCCGGCCGGTCGTCCGCGGAGGGTCAGGCGTGCGTGCCCTCCGGGCGGCGGACGTTCGCCGACCGGGGGCAGCCGAACCAGCGCTGACCTGTCACGGCTCCAGCATAGCTCTGGCGTGATCGGCTAGTCGAAGCGGAAGCCTCCCGGCCGGCCGGCTCGATCGGCGAGGAGCCCGGCGAGCGTCGCAACTGCGATCTCCGGCGGTGTCCGGGAGCCGATGTTCAGCCCGATCGGCCTGTGTACGCGCGCGATGGTTTGCTCGTCCACGCCGAGCTCTCCCAGCGCGGCGACGTGTGGCCCGATGTGCCGCGGCGACCCCATCAACCCCACCCACCGTGCCGGACGGGCCAGCACGTCCCGAAGGATCGGACCCAACTCAGGGCGGTGGTGGTCGGTGACGACGACGTCGGTCGAGGCGTCGATGCCCGCCTCGCCCGCGCCCGTGACGACGTGGTCGGCCTCGGGGTGGTCGGTATCCGGCGCCGACATCGCGGCGGAGGGCTCGACCAGAACCGTCGTATACCCGAGATGCCGGCCGAAGTGCTGCAGATGGGTCGCCACCGGTGTGGCGAAGACGACCACGAGCCGGCGCGGTTCCTGCGGGGCGGTCGGCGTCTCGCCTTGGGCGACGGCGCAGGCGGGGTCTTCGGCGATCGTCATGGTCGAACGGTAGTCAGGTTCGCAGGAAGGTCTCGACCTCGGCGGCCGTCGGTGGATCCGCCCCGCGCCGCGCACAGGTCAGAGCAGCGACGACACTGGCCCGTTCGAGTGCATCGCGCAGGCTTGTGGCATCGCATCCGGCGAGCCGGTCCGGCCCACCTGGGCCGAGCAGACCGTGCCGGCCGAGAGCGTCGAGCAGTCCGGCGGTGAAGGCGTCACCCGCTCCCACGGTGTCGACGACGTCGACCGGCCGGGCGGGTAGGTCCACCCGGGCGCCTCCTCGTGCCATCGCCGTCGCACCGTCGGTGCCACGTGTCAGGACGACGAGCGCGGGTCCGGCGCCGAGCCAGCCGGCCGCCACCCGCTCGACCGGCTCGCCGGGTGCGAGCCACCTCAGGTCCTCGTCGCTCACCTTGACGACGTCGGCGAGCTCGATCTGTGCCTGGAGACGGTCGTACGCCCTCGCGCGGGAGCCGACGAGCGACGGCCGCAGGTTCGGATCGAGGACGACGGTCACGGTGCCGCGGTCGTGCTCGCGCCGCATCAGGGCCGTCAGCACCGTCGTGCCCGGCTCCATTGCCAGGGCGAGCGAGCCGGTGCACAGGGCGACAGCGTCGGCCGGCAGGGACGCAGGCAGCTCATCCTGCGTCCAACCCCAGTCCGCGGTGCCGTCGACGTAGAAGTCGTACGACGCCTGCCCACCGTCGGAGACGGAGACGACTGCAAGCGTGGCCGGCGCCGTCGTCGTGACCGCATACGCGAGGCCGATGCCGTTGTCAACGAGGTGGGATCTGACGATCTCGCCGAATCGTCCGGTGCCCAGCCGGGCCAGGAACTGCGTCGAAACGCCCAGGCGGGCCAGGCCTACCGCGACGTTGGCCGGCGAGCCGCCGCCGACGGCGCGGAACAGCCCGTCCTCCTCCTCGACGAGGTCCACCAGCACTTCGCCCGCGACCACGATCACGCGGTCACGTTACGAGGTCTTGTCACTCGGGGCCCTGCCGGTACCACCGGGCAGCCGTCAGTGGCACGATCCTTGGGGTCGTCCGATTGTGCATCCGCCAGAGGAGCCGGCCCGTGGCAAGTGTGCCCAGCGTGTCCTACTCGATCACCGTCCGTCTCGACGTGCCTGCAGGCGGAACGGCAGTCAGCCAGCTCACGGCCGCCGTCGAGAAGGCCGGTGGGCTCGTCACGGCTCTCGACGTCACCGGCTCCGGCCACGACCGGATCCAGGTCGACGTCACCTGTGCGGCGACGTCGACGGCCCATGCCGACGAACTGGTCGATGCGCTGCGTACGGTCGACGGGGTCTCGATCGGCAAGGTCAGCGACCGCACGTTCCTGGTCCACCTGGGCGGAAAGCTCGAGGTCAGGTCCAAGGTGCCGATCCGCAACCGCGACGACCTCTCGCTGGTCTACACACCCGGTGTGGCGCGAATCTGCATGGCGATCGCCGAGAACCCGGAGGACGCCCGCCGGCTCACCATCAAACGCAACACGGTTGCCGTCGTGACCGATGGCTCGGCGGTGCTCGGCCTGGGAAACCTCGGCGCGATGGCTGCATTGCCTGTGATGGAGGGCAAGGCCGCCCTGTTCAAGCGGTTCGCCGACATCGACGCGTTCCCGATCTGCCTGGACACCCAGGACACCGACGAGATCGTCCGGGTCGTCCAGTCGATCGCGCCGGTCTTCGCCGGCATCAACCTCGAGGACATCTCCGCTCCTCGGTGCTTCGAGGTCGAGGCCAGGTTGCGCGAGCTGCTCGACATCCCGGTCTTCCACGACGACCAGCACGGCACCGCCATCGTGGTCCTCGCCGCTCTGTTCAACGCTCTCAAGGTCGTCGGCAAGGACATCGGTGAGATCACGGTGACCATGGCAGGAGCAGGTGCCGCTGGTCGTGCAGTCGCCCAGCTGCTCCTGGAAGCGGGTGTGCGCGACATCGTGGCCGCGGACCGGGTCGGGGTGATCCATGCCGGCCGCGACGACCTGCATGGCTCGGCTGCCTGGTTCACCGAGCACACGAACCCCCGGCGGGTCTCCGGCACGCTGCGCGATGCCCTGGCCGGCTCGGACGTGTTCATCGGGGTGTCCGGCCCGAACATCCTGACCGGCGAGGACATCGCGACCATGGCGGACGGCTCTGTCGTCTTCGCACTTGCGAACCCCGACCCTGAGGTCGACCCGGTCCACGCGGCCGTCCACGCCAAGGTTGTCGCCACCGGCCGTAGCGATTACCCGAACCAGATCAACAACGTGCTTGCTTTCCCGGGGGTGTTCCGGGGACTGCTCGACGCGCACAGCCGGACCGTCACGCCCGAGATGCTTCTGGCCGCGGCGCAGGCGCTCGCCGGGACCGTCAGCGACGACGAGGTCAACGCCGCGTACATCGTGCCGAGCGTGTTCCATCCGGGCGTGACCGAGGCCGTCGCCGCGGCTGTCCGCAAGAGCGTCGAGGAGGTTCGCCACCACATCGACGAGACCGGAGAGATCCCGGCCCAGCCGGTGTAGGCGTTCACGGAGGCACCGGCCCAGCTGGTCAGAACGAGGCGGCTCCAAGCACGGGCGGAGTGGGCGCGGGGTACTGGTGCCCGGTGGGCGCGGTCCACGTGACGGAGCCGTCGGCGCTGCGGTGCCAGCCCCAGCCGGCTTCGTGTCTGGCGCGATGATGGTGGCGGCACAGCGGACCGAGGTTGCCTTCGCTGGTCGGCCCGTGTGGGTATGGCACCCGATGATCGAGATCACAGGCGATCGCCGGCTGCCGGCAACCCGGGAAGGCGCAGACCTGATCCCGTGCGACGACATGCCGATCCAGCGCGGGGGGCGGACGGTACACCGTTGTCCCGTAGTCGAGCAGGACGCCCGAACGAGGATCGGTGAGCAGCCGTCGCCAGGTGGCGTCAGAGTCGTGCGCGATACGGCGCGCCACGTCGGCAGGTATGGAGCCGTACCCGGCGAGCTCGCCAGGCTGGTCGTCGACGCCGAGCAGCGTCGTCGCAGCGACCGTGACCTGAATGTGCGGCCCGCGCCGCCGCTGCCGCCGCACCAGCCGCCGGCGCATCGACCGGTTCGCCGCCTTCGCCGTGGTCGGCTCGTCCGCCGGACCTGGTTCGGGATCGGCCCGCGGCGTGGTGGCGCCGCCGGCGAGCACGGCCCGGCACATGTCGACAAGAGCGTCGGCCCGACGTGCCCCGACGCCGCGTGGGTCCCTGGGATCCGCGCTGCGCGCGAGCGCGTCGGCCGCGGTGAACACGACCATGGCGTCGTCGGCCGGCAGAACGGCGTTGATCTCGGCCATGCCGTCGGGCAAGGGGTGCATGTCGAGGAAGCGCCCTGCCCTGGCTTTCGTGTGTCGCTTCGCTGTGGCGGCCGGATCGACGGCAGCGACAGCGCGGAGCAGGCCGCGCCGCATCTCCGACACGGTCTGTGAGGCCGCCCGGCGCAGGACTCGTTCCTCGACCGCGCTTCGGGCACGTGCGTCGGCAAGGCCGGCGGTGTGCTCCGCCATCGCGCGTGCCTTGACCAGGTTGATGTGGCCGTCGAGGAGAGCCTGACGCGTTGTGGGGAGCCGATCGGCAAGATCGAGGGCGAGTGCGAGCCTGATGTCGGCCGCGCGGCAGGTCAGTCGCAACCGGGCGGCGATCTCGTCCGCCGCGAACTCGCTGACCCGCCCGCTCGGCTCGTCCGGAGCGTACGGAACGGGCCTGCGGCGAGCAAACTCGGCCATCACGTCGAGCTGCCTTGCCTGTGCCCGACTGATCAGCCGTTCCCATCCCTCTGCGGCCTCGAGCAGGTCGAAGCTGGACAGCCCGGCCGGATCGACGCGGCACAGCGCGGCAACCTCCGGCCCGAGAACTCCAGACAGGTCATCGGTCGACGGCGGCCGTGGTTCGACAGCGGGCTCGACTGCAGCCCCACGGTGGAGGCGACGCGGCATTTCGAAGACACCGGGGGAGACCCGCTTCGCCCACCGCATCGGCCCTTCGGCGATGAGTGCGGGCGTCTTGGGGAGAACCGCCCTCACGCGCGCCAAAGCCGCCGCGTGGCAGTCGTCTGCCCAGGTGCTGGACCCACCGACCGGTTCGAACATGTGTTCATCGTCCCAGCCGGCACTGACAAACGCGACGGCACCGGAACGGCCTGCAGTGCCGCGCTCTACGGCAGGTCAGCCGTCGTGATGGGCCGCGTAGTGGGCGGACAGCAGATCTTCGCCCCAGTCGTTGCGGAGGTCCCGCCAGACCGAGTGGATGTGATTCGCCTCGTCCTGGGTGTTGTCGTACTCGAGCAGGAATGTGGGACCGCTGACGGCGTAGTAGTGGCCTTGACCGCGCTCCTCACGGCCGGCCCAGCTGAACGTCACCGCGTCCAGGCCGGCGTCGACGACCTCGCGCCACGACGCGTCGGCTACGTCGGTGGGTGCTCGGTCGAGGTACAGCCGGACCAGGCGCCGCAGTAGCTCTCGTTGCTCGCCCGTCATCCGCGCGTACGGGAGGCCGGAGGGCAGGACACCGGCATCAGCCACCGGGTCGTTGCGGGTGAGGATGTCTGGCGGCGCACTGGCCATGGCAACGGCGACCTCCCGCTGGGCCGGATCGAGTGTGCCCAGCAGCGCGCGGGCGAACTCCTCCTCGTCCGGCAGGATGCGTAGCCCTTCGTGCGGTCCGTGCGGCACGACCGCTGGTTCGGCGCCGAAGAACTGCGGCGTGACCGCGACGGCGTCGTCGGCGACGGTGATGTGCACAGCAAGGTGGTGGCCGTTCACACGCCACGCCCAGGGCTCGTCGGCGCCGGGCCGACCGAGGACGCGGACCCAGAACCGGTGGTCTCCCGGCCGCGGTTCGCGGCCCGGAGCCGCACTCAACTCTCGCCGGATCATGTCCAGCTCGACAACTGCGCGAGCAGTCTTGGCTCCGGTCTCACTGCAACCAGCATCGAGAAGGTCGAGGGCAAGAGCCTGCTGTTCGGCGGAGAGGTCGGCCAGTGCGAGCCCTGCCCGCGGGCCCGGCACGTAGATCCATTGCCGGTGATCCGGCACGCCGAAGGGAACGGTCGCGGCATCCCGCTGCTGCGGATCCAGAGCGGCGAGGAACTCGGTTACCACGCTGATCATCCGGGCCACCACGGCTGGGGACCGCCGATCGCTCATGCGTCCTCCCGGTCTCGGTCGGTGGCGAACAGACAGCCTGACCGCCGCACACCGACCGGTCAAACGCCGCTGGGAGCAGCGGTGGGTCCGGCGTGATCGAACCGTTGCCGGCCGGGTTACCGAGGTAAGCCATACCTAAGTAGGATGCGGATGTACCGCTCGATGAGCTCCCAGGAGAACCGACCGATGCGTCACCGCCCGCTGCTCGCCACCGCGACCGCGTCCGTGCTGGCGCTGGTCTCCGCCTGCGGGAGTGCCGGGGGTGACGAGGGGGTGGACGAGTCTCAGCTCGTCGTCTACTCCGGACGCCAGGAGGCGCTCGTCCAGCCGGTCATCGACGACTTCGAGGACGAGACCGGGATCGAGGTCTCGGTCCGATACGGCAACACGGCCCAGCTGGCCGCGCAGATCATCGAGGAGGGTGACCGCACCCGGGCCGACGTCTACTTCGCCCAGGACGGCGGCGCCCTCGGGGCGCTGGCCAAGGCGGACATGCTCGCTGAGCTCCCATCCGATCTCCTCTCGACGGTCGACCCCCGCTACCGCTCGTCCGATGGCACCTGGATCGGAACCAGCGGACGGTCGAGGGTCATCGTTTACGACCCCGACCAGCTCAGCGAGGATGAGGTGCCCGACACCGTCTTCGACCTCACCGATCCGAAGTGGAAGGGCAAGGTCGGCATCTCACCCAGCAATGCCTCGTTCGAGGCGTTCGTCACCGCGATCCGGATCATGAAGGGCGACGACCGTGCCCGTGAGTGGCTCGAGGGCATGGCGTCCAACGACGTCCAGCTCTTCGACAACAATGTGCTGATCCTCAATGCGGCGGAGGACGGTGTCATCGCTCTGGGGCTGATCAACCACTACTACTGGTACGAGCAGGTCGCCGAGGAGGGGCTCGACGCCGTTCCGGCCAGGCTGAAGTTCCTGCCCGGCGGCGATCCCGGAGCTCTGGTCAACGTGGCCGGCGTCGGAGTGCTGGAGGGCACCGACCGCGAGGACGACGCGCTCCGCTTCACCCGGTACCTCCTCGAGGAGCACGCCCAGACGTACTTTGCGGAGGAGACCAAGGAATACCCGCTGATCGACGGTGTCCCGGTCGCGGAGGGCCTGCCGCCGCTGGAGTCCCTGCAGGCTCCCGAGATCGACCTTTCCGACCTCGACACGCTCGAGGAAACCCTGCAGATGATCGAGGATGCCGGGCTGACCTGATGGCCGCGCCGACGCTGGACCGCGCTCCGGTCACGACCCGGTGGCGGCGCCCGGGCCGCCGCCCACCTGCGATCCTGGTCGTGCCTGCGCTGGTCGCCGCGGGCGTCGCGCTGCTTCCCCTCGTCTACCTCGGTGTGCGCTCGCTCGACGGAGGTCCGGCGGAGCTGGTCGAGCTGCTCTGGCGGGAGCGGACCTTGCGCTTGGCCGTTCGCAGTCTGGGTCTGGCCGCTGCCGTCACGTTCGCCTCGCTCGTCGTCGGCGTCTCGCTGGCCTGGCTGACGATCCGGACCCGGCTGCCGGGCCGTCGGGCGTGGACGGTCGTCGCCGCGTTGCCCCTGGCAGTTCCGTCGTACGTCGCGGCCTATGCGTGGGTCGCCGCGTTCCCGCGAATTCCGCCGTTCCTGGGCTCGGTCCTCGTCCTGACGCTCTGCTGCTATCCCTACGTCCTCCTCCCCGTGGCGGCGACGCTCGGGCGGACCGACCCGGCCCTGGAAGAGGTGGCGCAGTCGCTCGGCAAGGGCCGGCTTGCGACCTTCTTCACGGTGACGTTGAGGCAGGTGAGGCCCGCGGCCGCCGTCGGTGCGCTGCTCGTTGCGCTGTACGTGCTCTCGGACTTCGGCGCGGTCGCGATCCTTCGGTACGACGCGTTCACCCGGGTCATCTACACCTCCTACCGGTCGAGCTTCGACGGGACCGCCGCCGCTGCGCTCGGTCTGGTGCTGGTGGCGATCACGCTCGTGATCGTCTGGGCGGAGGGCCGCAGCAGGGGCCGGGCGGCCCAGGCACGGGTGGGTGGCGGCGCCGCACGCGGGCACCGGCCGGTGGGGCTCGGTAGAGCCGGCACCGTGATCGGGCTCGGCTGGGCGGCGGTGGTCGCTCTCCTGGCACTCGGCTTCCCGTTGGGCAGCCTGACGTACTGGCTCACCCAGGGTGGCGCCTCCGACCTCGATGCCGGATCCCTTGCCGGTGCGGCTTGGTCGACTGTCGCGGTGTCGGCGCTCGGCGCCCTCGTGACGACGGCGCTCGCGATCCCGGTGGGCGTCATGGCGGCTCGATACAGGTCAGCCGGGACGCGGGTACTCGAGCAGGCGTCGTACGCGGGTCACGCCCTG
>Ga0126304_10000938_pt1 | contig 12987 bp, 13 predicted proteins | sample Plot25_FD_92538 | JGI IMG/M metagenome (GOLD analysis project Ga0126304, IMG submission 92538) | Serpentine soil microbial communities from UC McLaughlin Reserve, CA, USA - Plot25 | ecosystem: Environmental > Terrestrial > Soil > Grasslands | place: USA: UC McLaughlin Reserve, Lake County... | reverse complement strand
TTGAGCAGGACCTCCTCCATGATCGCGCGCAGACCGCGCGCACCGGTCGCCCGCAGGATCGCCTGGTCGGCGATCGCGCCGAGCGAATCGTCCGTGAACTCGAGCTCGACGCCGTCGAACTCGAAGAACTTGTGGTACTGGCGGACGAGCGCGTTCTTCGGCTTGGTGAGGATGTCGACAAGCGCTGTCTTGTCCAGGTTGTGCACGTTGGTGATCACCGGGAGCCGGCCGACGAACTCGGGGATCAGGCCGTACTTGAGGAGATCCTCGGGGAGCACCTGACCGAGGATCGCACCCAGGTCCTTGTCCTCGACGCGTCGGACGTCCGCGCCGAACCCGATCCCCCGCGAGCCGATCCGGCTCTCGACGATCTTCTCCAGACCGGCGAACGCCCCACCGCAGATGAAGAGCACGTTGGTCGTGTCGATCTGGATGAACTCCTGGTGCGGGTGCTTGCGGCCACCCTGCGGAGGGACCGAAGCGGTCGTCCCCTCGAGGATCTTCAGCAGGGCCTGCTGGACGCCCTCACCCGAGACGTCGCGCGTGATCGAGGGGTTCTCGGACTTGCGGGCGATCTTGTCGACCTCGTCGATGTAGATGATCCCGGTCTCGGCCTTCTTCACGTCGTAGTCGGCGGCCTGGATCAACTTGAGCAGGATGTTCTCGACGTCCTCGCCGACGTAGCCGGCCTCGGTGAGCGCGGTCGCGTCGGCGATCGCGAACGGCACGTTCAACATCTTCGCGAGCGTCTGCGCCAGGAGCGTCTTCCCGCACCCGGTCGGCCCCAGGATCATGATGTTGGACTTCTGCAGCTCGACGTCCTGATCCTTCGCGCCGACCTGGATCCGCTTGTAGTGGTTGTAGACCGCCACGGACAGGACCTTCTTCGCGGTCTCCTGCCCGATCACGTACTCGTCGAGGAACGCATAGATCTCCTGTGGCTTGGGGAGCTCCTCGAGCTTCAGGTCGGAGGTCTCGGACAGCTCCTCCTCGATGATCTCGTTGCACAGGTCGATGCATTCATCGCAGATGTACACGCCGGGTCCGGCGATGAGCTTCTTGACCTGCTTCTGCGACTTGCCGCAGAACGAGCACTTCAGAAGATCCGAGTCGCCGATCCTCGCCATGCCCTGAGCCCCCTGAGCCGAGCGGCCGGGCCAGTCCCGGCCGTCCGAGGTCGGAATCCTACGACGAGCCGGCGACCGCCGCTGCGAGTTCGGGCCGGATCTTTCGGCTCGTGATGACCTCGTCCACGACGCCGTACTCGACGGCCTCCTCGGCCGTGAGGATGTAGTCGCGATCCGTGTCCTTCGAGACCTTCTCCAGCGACTGTCCCGTGTGTTCGGCGATGAGCTCCTCGAGCAGCTTGCGGTACCGGGTGATCTCCTTGGCCTGGATCTCGATGTCGACGGCCTGGCCTTGCGCGCCGCCGTGCGGCTGGTGCAGCAGGATCCGCGAGTGCGGTAGCGCGTAGCGCTTGCCCTTGGTCCCCGCGAGCACCAGCACGGCCGCGGCCGACGCCGCCTGGCCCATGCAGATCGTCGAGACGTCCGGCTTGATGTACTGCATCGTGTCGTAGATCGCGAACAGCGAGGTGATGTCACCGCCGGGCGAGTTCACGTACAGGTTGATGTCCTTGTCGGGATCCTCGGACTCCAGGTGCAGGAGCTGCGCCATGATGAGGTTGCCGACGGCGTCGTCGATCGGGGTGCCGAGGAACACGATCCGCTCCTTGAGCAGGCGCGAGTAGATGTCGAACGAGCGCTCGCCGCGACTCGTCTGCTCGACGACGACGGGAACGAGATAGTCCTTCATGACGTCTCCTCTGCTGTTGCGCCCGTGGCCGCGACCTCCTCGGAAGACCCTTCCGACCGCTGGGTGGGCTCCTCGGTGCCGGGGTGCGGGCTGATGTCCGCGTGCTCGACGAGGAGGTCGAGCGCCTTGGATCGGATGATATCACCGGCAAGTGCTACGACTTGACCGCTCCGGTCGAGACTCTTGGCGAGGTCCTTGGGCTCACGTCCGATGGCCGCCGCGATGCTGCCGATCTCCCGACCGATCTCCTCGGCGGTCACCTCGATCCCCTCCTGGCGCGCGACCGCTTCGAGCACGAGATCGGCCTTGATCGCGCGGATCGCGTGATCGCGCGCGTCGGCCCGGAACCGGAGTTCGTCGAACCCCTGCGTCTCGAGCACCTGGTCGAGGGTCAACCCCGCCTGCTCGGCGCGCTCCTGCGCGTGCACGATCCGGTGCTCCACCTCCTCGTCGACGAGCGGGTCGGGCAGGTCGACGTCCACCGAGTCGATCATCGCCTGGAGCACCCGGTCGCGAACGTCCGCGTCGGCCGACCGCTCCCGGTTCCTCTGCAGCTGCTCGTGGAGCCCGGCCTTCAGCTCCCCCAGCGTGTCGAACTCCGATGCCACCTTCGCGAATTCGTCGTCGGCCTCGGGCAGCTTCTTGCCTTTGACCTCCTTCACCAACACTCGGAAGCTCACCTCCTGACCCGCGCGGTCGCCCGTGCCGGGGCCGAGCGTGTCGTTGAACGCGAGGATCTCGCCGCCGCGCTTGCCGACGAGCTCGGCGTCGAGCTTCTCGCCGAACTCCCCGGAGCCGACCGCGTAGAGGTGGTCGGGGCGGGTGGCCTCGGGGATCTCCTCGCCGTGCACGGCCGCGTGCAGATCGAAGACGACGTAGTCGCCCTCGCGGGCGGCGCGTGACACCGTCTCGAGCTCCGCGAACCGCTCACGCAGCGAGTCGAGGTACCGCGCGACCTCGTCCTCGGTGATCTCCACCTTCGGCCGTTCGACCTTCACGCCCTTGTAGTCCGACTCCTCGAGCTTGAGCCGCGGCCGTACCTCGACGACGGCCGTGAACACGAGCGGCTTGCCCTCCTCGACGTCGCCGAGCTCGATGTCGGGCTCGGTGATCGGCGCGAGGTCGTGTTCGCGGAGGGCGTCCCGGTAGTAGGTCGGCACCGACTCTTCGATGAACTCCCCCAGCACCGCGTCGTGACCGAACTGCGCGTCGATCACCTGCTTGGGGACCTTGCCCTTGCGGAACCCGGGGATCTTGACCTGCTGCGCGATCTTCCGGTACGCGCGGTCGAGATCCTTGTCCACCTCGTCCGGGGCGATCTCGATGGTGAGCTTGACCGTGTGCTTGTCTGTCTCTTCGAGGGTCGTCTGCATCGGCTCCCGAGCGTATCGGAAAGGAGCATCCGGTATCGTGCGCCGCGGGCTCGCTCGGAGCCCCTGCGCCGGGAGGGCGGGTGGTCGAGCCGGTGGTCGAGACAGCATTCGACGAGGAACTCGAGTTCGCGCACGAGCTGGCCGATCTCGCCGGGGAGATCGGTCTTGGGTACTTCCGCGGTTCGTTCGAGGTCACGATCAAGCCGGACCGAACTCCGGTCACCGAGGCCGACCTGTCGATCGAATCCGCGATCCGGGACGCCGTCGAGCATCGCTACCCCGGCGACAGCGTGCTCGGCGAGGAGGGCGGCCTGCAGGGCGAGGGCCGACGGCGATGGATCGTCGACCCGATCGACGGGACGAAGAACTTCGCGGACGGCGTCCAGATCTGGTCGAACCTGATCGCGCTCGCCGTGGACGACGAGCCGGTGCTCGGTGTCGTGAACCTGCCGGCGCTCGGCGAGCGGTACGACGCCTCACGTGGCGGGGGCGCCCGCATGAACGGCGCACCGATCCACGTCTCCCGCGCCGATCAAGTGCAACGCTCCTTCGTCGTGTTCGCGGGCATGGGCGACTGGCTCTCGGGGCCGTACGCCGCCGGTGTCCAACAGCTGATCTCGGACGCGCGGCGGGACCGCGGGTTCGGCGACGCCTGGGGTCACTGCCTGGTGGCGAGGGGCTCGGCCGACGTCATGATCGAGCTCGAGCTGGCGACGTGGGACTTCGCGGCCCTGCAGGTGATCGTCGAGGAGGCCGGCGGCCGGATCACGCAGTTCGACGGGGCGCCGCTCGTGCACGGCGGGACGGTGCTGACCACCAACGGCTCGCTGCACAAGGAGGTCGTCGCGACGTTGAGGCCGGGTGTGGGCTCGTGACCACCGAGCGGACCTGGTGGCGGCGATCGGTCGACGTCGCCGTGACGGCGGATCCTGGGCGTGCGCTCACACCGTCGCCTGGCGCCGCATCGCCGAGCGGGCGTCGGCGACGGAGACCTCCTTCTTGCGATAGTTGCGCAGTGCGAACCGGTCACACGTGGTCTCGGCCGACATCCCTCGACCGTGGTGCCGGTGCAGGTACCAGTGCATCCACTCGTGCAGGTACAGGAATCGGAGCACCTCGCGCGGCGTTCGGAACGTCACTCCTTCGGTGAGCCAGATGAACCGGATCGAGCGTCCCGGCCGCCGCCTGGCTCCGAACGCGACCACCTCGCCGAACGGCAGGAAGGGCTCGGGGAGCTGCAAGGTGATCCGCTGCGTGTCGAACTCGGTCTGCGCGGCCAGGTGCGGCTTCTCCCGGTAGCGGAGCGGCTTGACCAGGACCTCGAAGCCGTCGGTCTCCGGGAGGCCGGCCAGCATCTGTCCGACGCGGGCATCCGAGAGGTCGGCGACCTTCGAGGTGAGGAACACGGGCACAGGCTAGCCGTGCTCGCTCGGATCGGTCGACGCGGGCGGACTCGAACCGCCGGCCTCCTCTCGCGGAGCACATCCGGCTCCCGGCGGCTGCAACGCTCACCTGCGGCGATGGCAGATGCCCTGATCAGGGTGCCGAAATCGATCGATGCCCCTGACCGCTTCGGCCCTGGTCGCAAGGGTTTGTACACGCCCTGTCCGCGCGATGTGCGCGCGGGCCCGGCGGTCTGGCCGAGGAGCTCGAGCCGGCCACAGGTGCTGGCCTTCGCCGGCGTGCGCCCGACGAACGGGAACGGGTCCCTCTCTTCCCGAGTCGCCTCTACCCAGGAACGCGAGGTCGGCGGCTACTCGATGGACGGCGTCTCGCCCGGGTCGAGCCGGAAGACGAGGTGCACGACCCCCTCGTCTTCGTGCCGGCCCACCTGGACGAAGCCGTTCGCGACGACGACCTTCCTCGACGCAACGTTGTGCTCCGCCACGTAGGCGTGGAGCGGCCGATCGGGAATCTCGGCGATGAAGGCGCGGACCGACGCGGTGGCGATCCCACGGTTCCAGTGTGCGCGGCCGATCCAGTACCCGATCTCGCGCTCGTCGTCGCCCCAACACCCGATACTGCCCACGACCTCGCCGTCGACGACGACCGTCCGTCTGATCGACGCGCGATCGTCGCGGAGCTTCGCGTCGTGCGCGACGAAGGCGTCCCAGTCCCGGGACGCGAAGGCCGCCATCTTCGCTCCGATGGGATCCGCCTGATGCTCGAACAGGATCGGGAGGTCCTCGAGCGTCGTCGGGCGCAGCGTGAGGTCCATGACGTCGATCCTACGGACGTCACCGAACTGGGACTCGAGGTCGCCCGCGAAAGGGGGCATCGAGCTCCGGCCTTGATCGTCGGGGCGGGCGGACTCGAACCGCCGGCCTCCTGCTCCCAAAGCAGGCGCGCTGCCATGCTGCGCTACGCCCCGTGAGGTGGATGCTAACGCGCCAGCTCATGAGCCGAGCCTCGTTCCGCAGTTCGAGCAGAACCGGCTCTCGGCCGAGCTCGCCTCCCCACAGGTCGGGCATGTGACCTCGTCGCCGGCCTTCGGGGGCGGGATCGGTGGCACGATAGCGCCACCAGGGAGGCGGGGGTGGAGCCGGAGGGATCTGCGCGGTAGGGGCGGGGCCGGGCCGCCACCGCCCGGGCCGGTCGGTCCACCACCTTCGCCATCGCCTGCCCCGCCACTTCCCCCGGCACCGCCACCGGGGCCCGCCGACGGCCCGCCACCTCCGTGGCCGGCTCCGGTCGGTTCGTGGCCGGCGTGCTCGATGACCTCGGTCGGTTCGCCGCCGAGAGTGCGGGGCGCTCCGCTCCCACCGAAACCGTCTCCGAGCCGAGCGACCCGCCGAGCCCGACGCGCCCCGGCGAGTCGAGCGAACGATGCACCGACGGCGCCGGCCGTTCCGACGACCACCGGGATCCCCACCGCACTCACCGGCGTGAGCGGGACGATGCAGAACTGCTGCACCAGGACCGCGCCGCCGAGGCCGGCGGTCGCACCACCCGCGAACCCTTGCAAGGGCGCCCGGGCAGCTCCGAGCCTCCGAGTCCTGGTGAGTGACAGCACCAGGAGGATCCCGCCGCCCGCCCCGACCACCGTCGCGCCGGCGCCTGCGACCGCGGTGAAAGGGTTCCGGCCCTCGACGCACACGTACGCGACCCCGCTGCAGCCCCGACCGGTCGTCTGCACCTCGACGGTCACCTCGAACGGACCGACCGTGACGTCGGAGATCGACTCGAGGTCGACCGTCCCCGACCAGCCGAGGCCGTCCTCGGCGATCGTGACCGTGCCGACCTGGACGTCGCCGCCGGCGATGTGCACCGTGTACGTGAGATCGGTGACGCGCGACTGTGCCGTTCCGTCGACCGGGACCCGCGAGCCGGACCGCAGCGGGCGCCACCGGGTGCGTCGTGCCCGGACGTCACGTCGACGCCGTCGATCGAGACCGTGCACGGGCCGGTGACCGTCGCCAGGGACGGAAGCAACGAGGTCCAAGCAACGATGAGGGTCGCAGACAAGCCGAAGAAGGCGAACGCGCGCCTCATGGCCGCGCCACGCTAGGCTCGGCCCCACGGGACCGCAAGCGCCTCACGCGACACCTCGCCTCGGGCGTTGATCGCCGCGAGGTCGACCGGCGACGTCCCGCCGAACTCGCCACGTCGTCCGATCTCGCCGGTGATACAAAGGGGTCCCGATGCGCACCCTCCCTCGATCACCCATCGGCCTGAAGGACGCCGCGGTGGACCTGCGCGGCGTGACGAGACTGTTCGGGGCCGCACCGGCGCTCGTCCGCGTCGACCTCGCGATCGAGCGGGGGGAGGCCGTCGTCCTGCGCGGACCGAACGGCGCGGGCAAGAGCACCCTGCTCCGGATCGTCGCGACGGCGCTGTCCCCGACCTACGGCGGTGGCTCGGTGCTCGGATTCGACCTCGCCGACGCGCGCGAGGAGATCCGCCGGCGCTCCGAGCTGCTCACCCATCGCACCCGCCTGTACGAGGAGCTGACGGCGCGCGAGAACCTCGAGCTGATCGCGGACCTGCTCGGCATCCACCACGACCTCGTCCAGGGGGCACTCGAACGCGTGGCGCTCGCGGATGTCGCCGACGAGCGGGTCCGAACGTTCTCCGCCGGGATGCGTCAGAAGGTCGCGGTCGCTCGTGCGATCGTCCGCGATCCCGAGCTCCTCCTGCTCGACGAGCCGACGACCGGTCTGGACGACGCGGCCAAGAGCGCGGTCGACGAGATGATGCTGCACGCGTCCCGCGAGGGACGGACCCTCGTGATCGCCACCCACCACGCCGTGCTACCCGGCCTCGCCGCGCGCGTCGTCACACTGCGAGACGGCTCCGTGGAGGCCGGCCCGTGATGCTCGCGCATCAGGCGACGTTGATCGCGCGCAAGGACCTCCTGATCGAGGTCCGCGGACGACACGCGCTCGGGACGTTGCTCCCGTTCGCTGCCACCGTCCTCGTCGCGTTCGGGTTCGCGTTCGGGCCCGGCCGCGACGTGCTCGAACGCGTGGCACCGGGCCTCCTGTGGATGGCGGTGCTCTTCGCCGCCGTGATGGCCTCGAGGCGTGCATACCAGACCGAGTCGGAGGACGGGGCCCTCGAGGGGCTGCTGCTCGCGCCGATCGACAAGGCGGCCGTGTTCCTCGGCAAGGCGTTCGCCGTGACGGTCGAGCTGCTCGCTCTGGTGGTCGCGGTGCTCCTGCTGGTGATCGTCCTGTTCGACCTGTCGGTCGCGAACCCGTTCCTGGTGCTGACCGCGTTCGTGCTGGGCGCGATCGGGCTCGCCGCGGTGGGGAGCCTGTTCGGCGTCGTGGCCGAGTCCGCCCGCACGCGCGAGGCCATCTTCCCGATGCTCGTGCTCCCGCTCGTCGCGCCGGTCCTGATCGCAGGCGTTCGCGCAACCGATCTCGCTGCGGCGGGTCGCTCGAGCGAGGTGCTCCCCTGGCTGGGGCTGCTCGCCGCGTTCGACGTCGTGTTCCTGTCGGTCGGCGTCCTGGTGTTCGGCTACCTGTTGGAGGACTGATGGCGGCGGCGGAGCGCGCACTCGGCAAGGCAACGTCTCGAAGCGGGGAGCACCTGCTCGGGATCGCCACGCTTGTCGCGCTGGGGGTCTCGGCCGTGCTGTCTCTCGTCGTGGCGCCGCCGGACGCGGTCCAGGGCGAGGTGCAGCGCATCATGTACGTCCATGTCCCGGCGGCCTGGCTCGCGTACCTGTCGTTCTTCGTCGTGTTCGTCTCGAGCATCGCGTACCTGAAGACCAAGAAGACGCGATGGGACCGCGTCGCCGCCGCGTCGGCCGAGATCGGCGTCCTGTTCACGGCGCTGGCGATCGTCCTGGGCATGCTGTGGGGCAAGCCCGTCTGGGGGACCTGGTGGACGTGGGACCCGCGCCTCACCACCACCGCGGTGCTGCTTCTGATCTACGTCGCCTATCTCGCGATCCGCCGGATCACCGACAACCCGTCGCGGCGGGCTCGTTGGGCGGCGGTGATCGGGATCGTCGGGTTCATCGACGTGCCGATCGTGCATCTGTCGGTCGTGTGGTGGCGTTCGCTGCACCAGGGGCCGACGGTGTTCCGGCTCGGCGGGCCCGAGATCGAGGGGACGATGCTGCTCGCGCTCCTCGTCGGGGTCGCGGCGTTCACGATCACGTACACGTACCTGATGACCCTCCGCCTTCGGGTTGGGCGGCTCGAGGAGCGCGCCGCGCGCGAGGCGCTGTCACCGCTCGTCGGGGCGGGGGCGGAGCGCTGATGGCGCCGAACGCCGGCTACGTGATCGCCGGGTACCTGGTCACCGCGCTCGCGCTCGGCGGGTACACGCTCCGGCTGTTCGCGAGGGCCAGGGCCGCCAAGCGCCGGGTTCGGACGATCGCCGACCGGCGACGCGACGTCTGACGGCGGATCAGGTCCCAGCGGTCGCGGCTCGGGCCTCCGCGATGAGGTCCCTGGCCGTCTGGCGTTCGGTGCCGAACGGCGCGGCGTCCAGGTAGGTCTCGAAGGCCGAGATCGCGTCCTCGGGCCGATCGAGACCGCGCAGCAGGATGACGCCGCGGATGAACAGTCCCTCGGGGTACTGCGGGTCGGTCGAGAGCGCCCGGTCGACGGACCGGAGCGCCTCCTCGGGTCGCCCGTTCTGGTACAGGATGAGCCCGACGTGCGCGAGCGCCTCCGCGTCGTCGGGGTCGAGGTCGAGCGCGACCGCGTACTCGGACAGGGCGTCCTCGACCATGCCCGCGTCCAGGTAACGATCCGCGAGATCCAACCGGGCCGCCAGGTCGTCCGGGTGCTCCCTCACGCGTCGCTCGAAGAACCCGAGCGGGTCGTCCGAGGCCGGGGGCGCGGATGCCCGGAGCTGGGGTTCGGCGTCGCGGGCCAGGGACGCGACCACCATCGCGAGGACCGTTCCCCCGATCAGCACCGCGACCGCCCACGGCGGGACGCGTCGAGGTTCGACGGCGCTCGTTCGACCAGCTCCGGCCGGCGCGTCCTCGAGCGCCACCGCGGTGGCGCTGCCCGGCGGTCCGGCATCGCGACGGTCGAGTGCTCGCAGCACGCGCGCCATCCGGCCAGCGGTCTGCTCGCGCAGCCGGAAATAGCCGGCCTCGTCGAGCGCGCCCGACGCGTGCGCCTCTTCCAGGTCGGCGAGCGATCGCAGGAGGGCCTCCCGGCGGTCGTCGAGCGGGTCGGCCAGCGGCTCGACGGGCGCCGGCGTCTCGCGAAGGAAACCGACGATGACGCCGGCGCCGGCGACGAGCGCCAGCCCCGCAATGGCGAACGAGATCGCGATGGGGTTCACGAGCGCCTCCCGATCACGGACGTCCCCCGTTCATCCGGGCTCCTCGAGATCGGCCAGCTCGTGCTCGATCCGCAGGTGCTCGCTCTCCGTCACCTCGCCGGCGGTCCTCGGCGCTCGCCGGCGAACGAACGCGACCCACAGCGTGACGCCCGCGAGCATCCCGACGATGGGCACGGCCCACGGGACGAGGTTCCAGCCGTGAGGAGGGGGCGACAACAGGATCCACGCGCCGTAGCGGTCGATGAAGAACGCGCGGATCTGCTCGGAGGTGCGACCGGCGCGCAGTTGGGTCTGGATCTCGGTGCGCATCTCGCCGGCGAGCTTCGACGGGGAGTCGGCGACCGACAGGTTCAGGCAGACCGGACACCGCAACCCCGCACCGATCTCGTGCACGCGCTCGTCGAGCGTCTGGTTGCCGTCCGAACCGCCCGATGCGATCAGCGCGGCGAGCGCGACGACCGCGAACGCCGCCGCGAGCACCACGATCGAACGCGTTCGTCCGCTCACGCGACGTTCCCGGCCCGGAGCGCTCCCTCGATCTCGTCGGTGAGCCACTCGTAGGTCACGGCGCCGGTCGTCTTCGCGGCGATCGTTGCGTCCGGCGCGATCACGAAGGTCTCGGGGACCCCGAAGACCCCGTACGCGATCGCCGTGCGGGAGCCCGGGTCGTCGGCGAGGGGCCAGTCGCCCTTCAGCTCGTCGCGGAACCGGAGCGCCGCCTCGCGAGTGTCCTCGAACGACACGCCGAGGACGACGACGCCTCGCTCCCGATACCGGCCCCAGGCGGCGGCAAGCGCATCGTGCTCCTCGCGGCACGGCACCCACCATGAAGCCCAGAAGTTCACGACGACCACCTGCCCCTGGAGCTCGCCCAGGTCGATCGTGCCGCCGGCGTCGAGCCTCGGCAGCGAGAACGTCGGCGCCGGCTGTCCGATCAGCTCGCTCGGGAGCTCACGCGCGTCCCGGCCGAGCCCCGTGGCGAGCAGCAGCGCGAACAGCACCAGCGGCGCGAGCACCAACGCGACGGTCCGCCATCGACGCCGCGAGGGCACCTTGCCGTCCGGGTCGACGGCCCCGTCCACCTGCGCCTCGTCCGTCGAGTCCACGCCGGCGCTCACACCGTCACCTCCTCGCGACGCTCGGCCAGGCGTTCGGAGCCCGGTGGGCTCGCCGCCCGTGGCCGCGTCGGCCAGGCCGCGACGACGCCGCCGAGCGCCATCACCGCCCCGCCGAGCCACAGCAGCCCGATCCCCGGGTTCACGAAGAACCGGAACGAGGCGCGGGTGTCGTTCTGGACCGTGACGAGCGACGCGTAGAGGTCGACCATGCCGTTGAACGGCGTGCCGGTCCTGATCGACGGCGTCCCGATCGGCTCGGACGCCGACGGGTACAGGTTCAGGGACGGCTGGAGGTGGACCACCTCGTCCCCCGTCTCGGGGTCGAGGACCGCGAGGTCGGCGACCAGGACCCGCCGCTGGGGCTCCTCGCGGGTCGTGAGCCCGTCGTAGCGGAGGTCGTAGCCCTCGGCGTGCGCGATCTCGCCCCGGGCGATCGTCACCTCCGAGGAACGGTCCGCGAGCGCGGCCCACGACACGCCGACCACCGCGACGATCAGCCCGAGGTGGACCACGAGCCCGCCGTAGAGGCGGTGGTTCCGCGCGACCGCCGCCCCGATCGCCGCACCGACCGAGATCCCGTACCCGCGCCGCTGCGCCCGGACGCCGCGGACCATTTCCGCGACCGTCGCCACCGCGACGAACGACGCCAGCCCGAACACGATCACCGCCCCGACGCCCGCGCCCGTCAGCGCGAGGAGTGCGGCGGTCACCGCGGCGGCCCACATCGGGACCTGCAGGCGGCGCAGGACCGCGGAGGGGGACGCCGCCCGCCACGGCAGCAGCGGCCCGATCCCCATCAGGAACAGGAGCAGCAAGGCGACGGGTGCCGTGTTGCGGTTGAAGAACGGCGAGCCGACCGAGACCTTGCCGCCGGTGACCGCCTCGGCGAGCAGCGGGTAGATCGTGCCGACCAGCACGGTGAAGGTGAGCACGAGCAACAGGACGTTGTTGCCGAGGAAGACGCTCTCGCGCGACAGCGTCGTATCGAAGGTCGCCTCGGCGCGGAGCGACTCGCGCCGCCAGGCGATCAGGCCGAACCCTCCGAGCAGCACCAGCGTGAGGAACGCGAGGTACAGCGGCCCGACGATCGAATCGGCGAAGGCATGGACCGATGCGAGGATGCTCCCGCGCGTCAGGAACGTCCCGAGGACCGTCAGCGCGAACGTCCCGACGATCAGGGACAGATTCCAGACCTTCAGCATCCCCCGGCGCTCCTGCACCATCACCGAGTGAAGGAACGCGGTGCCCAGCAGCCACGGCAGGAGCGCGACGTTCTCGACCGGGTCCCAGGCCCAGTACCCGCCCCAGCCGAGGACGCCGTAGGACCACAGGGCGCCGAGCACCAGGCCGATCGTGAGGAAGATCCAGGCGGAGATCGTCCACCGGCGCGTGATACGCATCCATGCGTCGCTGACACGTCCGGTGATCAACGCGGCGATCGCGAACGCGAACGGCACCGTGAACCCGATGAACCCGAGGTACAGGAACGGGGGATGCGCGGCCATCAGCGGGTGGTTCTGCAGCAACGGGAGCGGACCCCGCCCGTCGGGCGGGGCCGTGGCGAGCGTCGCGAACGGCGTCGTCGGCCCGAGCACGAGGACCAGGTAGAACGCCGAGATGCCGAACATGACCGCGAGCGCCCACGGGAAGGTCTCGGGGCGCCGGCGCCGGAACCGGAAGGCGACGGCCGCCACGTAGCCGCCGAGGACCAGGTTCCACAGCAGCAGCGAACCCTCGTCGGCGGACCAGAGCGCGAGCATCTTGAAGAAGGTGGGGGTCGCTCGGCTGGAGTTCGACGCGACGTAGCGGAGCGAGAAGTCGTTCGCGAGCAGCGCCGCGAGCATCGCGAGGTTCGCCACGACGACGAGCGCGAACAGCGAATACGCCGTCGTCCGCGCGCTCTCGACCACGTGCGGCCGGCCGGT
>Ga0126304_10000937_pt1 | contig 12994 bp, 10 predicted proteins | sample Plot25_FD_92538 | JGI IMG/M metagenome (GOLD analysis project Ga0126304, IMG submission 92538) | Serpentine soil microbial communities from UC McLaughlin Reserve, CA, USA - Plot25 | ecosystem: Environmental > Terrestrial > Soil > Grasslands | place: USA: UC McLaughlin Reserve, Lake County... | reverse complement strand
CGTGTTGCCTCTTTGATCGGGGCTTCACCCGAAGAGATACTGTTTACGAGCGGTGGGACCGAATCCGACGTCCTTGCCATCCTTGGTCTGGCGAGATCCGCCGGCCCTCAAAAGCGGCACGCGGTCGTCTCGTGCGTCGAGCACGCTGCGGTTCGGGAGACTGCCGAACGCCTGCATTCCGAGGGTTTCGAGGTGTGCTGGATTGGGGTCGACGCCGACGGCCTCGTAGACCCCGCCGAGTTCGCCGACGCACTGCGTCCCGACACCGCGCTGGCCGCCGTCGTGTGGGCGAACAACGAGGTCGGCACCGTCGAGCCTGTGCCCGAGCTCGCCGAGATCTGCGCAGAGAAGGGTATCCTTTTCCACGCGGATGCCGTCCAGGCCGCTGGTAGGGTTCCCATCGACGTCTCGGAGGCCCATATCTCCACGCTGGCCCTCTCGGGGCACAAGCTCTACGGCCCGCAGGGTATCGGCGCCCTGTACGTGCGTAATGGCGTCTCGCTCGAACCCATTATCTACGGCGGTGGACAGGAGAAGGGGCTGAGGAGCGGAACCCAGAACGTCGCAGGGATCGCCGGCCTGGGCACGGCCGCGAGGCTGGCCCGCGAGGAGATGGAAGACCGGACCACCCATGAAAGGGCATTGCGCGACCGCATCATGGCAGGGACGGCGGAGATACCGGACGTGTTCGTAAACGGGCATCGCGAGCGGCGATTGTCCAACAACGTCCACCTTACGGTGAAGGGCATCGAGGCCGAGAGCCTGGTCCTCTTCCTAGATTCGCTCGGCTATGCTATCGGGAGCGGCTCGGCCTGTTCCTCGGGCCGGCACAAGGCTTCACCGGTCCTGGTCGCGATGGGCCTGTCCGAGCGAGAGGCTTTCTCCGTCGTAAGGATTACGGTCGGCAAAGAGAACACTTCTGAGGAGGTCGAAGGCTTCCTCGGGGCGTTCTCGACCGCTGTGGCGCAACTGCGAGAGATCTCCCCGCTGTACGCGGGCTAAGGGCTGGATATTCATGTCCGATAGTTACAGACCGCAGGTCGTGGACCACCTCGTCCGTCCGCGTAACGCTGGTGAGATAGGCGACCCTTCTGGCAGGGGCGAGTCGGGCGACGCTGCCTGTGGCGACGTCGCCTGCTTTACGGTCGGGATCTCGGAGAACGTCCTCGAACAGGTCAGATACAAGGTTTACGGCTGTGCGGCCTGCATAGCCGCAGGCTCCGCCCTCGCCGAACTGGTCGATGGCAGAGATCTCCTCGATGCCGCCCGCGTCTCGAAGGCTGACCTGGAGGACGCGCTCGGCGGACCGATGCCCGTCGGTAAAGAGCACGCCCTCACGCTCGTCCTCGACGCGCTGCACAAGGCATTCGAGGATCACTGGAACCGCAAGGCGGATGAGATGTTCTTAGAGGCGCAGGGAGGACCACGAACCGGCGGCAAGAGCGTCGTGGCCGCAATGAGCGGGGGCGTCGACTCGGCCGTCACGGCCCTGCTCCTCAAAGAGGCCGGCTACGACGTCGCCACCGTGACGTTCCGGCTGCACGACGGCGAGAGGGGCAGCCGCTCGTGCTGCTCGCCAGATACGGTGCTCTTCGCCCGCGAAACGGCGCACAGGATGGGCCTGCCGCACTTCACGCTCAACCTGAAGGAACTCTTTGACAGGCGCGTCATGCAAGACTTCGTCGGCTCCTACAGCGAAGGCAGGACGCCAAATCCCTGCGTCGCGTGCAACGCCCACGTCAAGTTCCATGCCTCCTCGTTCCTCGCGGACGAGCTCGAGTTCCACCATGTCGCGACGGGACACTACGCCAGGGTAGAAGAAGGCCCGACGCTAGCGCGCCCCGTGGATGAGAGCAAGGACCAGACCTACGTACTGTGGCCCGTGCCGCGGGATCTGCTGTCGCGTACGATCTTCCCCCTCGGGGACTACAGGAAGACGGAGGTACGCGCCATCGCCGAGGAGCGGGGTCTCGCCGTCGCCTACACCCCGGAGAGCCAGGATATCTGCTTTATCCCCGACGGTGACTACCGCACCTTCCTCCGCAAGAGGGTTGCCACGGAGTCGGGCGACGTCGTCGACCGCGAAGGGCGAGTTCTCGGCCGTCACGCCGGCGTCGTCGACTTTACGGTCGGACAGCGGCGCGGTATCGGGGTCTCGGCGCCGACGCCGCTTTACGTCAGCGAGGTGCGCCCGCGTAAAGGACAGGTCGTCGTCGGACGAAAACAGGATCTTGAGGTGCGGGAGGTCAGGGTCAGGGATCTCAACTGGTTCCTCGACCCCGAAGAAGCCTCCTGCGTACAGGTTCGCTACAACGGCTCGCCGGTCTCTTGCACGGTCGAGGAGGAATCCGAGGGCGCGTGGGTAGCCCATCTCGATGAACCTGTCATCGGTGTCGCGCCGGGCCAGTCGGCCGTGTTCTATACGGGGGACGGGGAGCGGGTCGTCGGTGGCGGCGTCGTAGGTGGCTCATAAGAGCGGTACATCTTGCGCGCGATCACAAGTATAATGCGGGTTTCCAGTTGCCCCGGACGGAGGTGCGCTAAGGTTTGGAACTTTTCGTAGAGCTTATGAAAGGGCTGCTCTTCGCGGGGATAGCCGCCGCGTTCTTCGTCCTCGCGTGGCTCTTCTTGCGGCTGGCGAGGGTCTTCTCGACCACAGAGCAGACGATCAAGGACGTCACGGGGCAGGTCGTTCCACTGCTCGGCAAGACGCACGTCACCGTAGACAACATAAACAGCCAGCTCACCCAGCTCGACGAGGCCGTAGGGGACGTGGCGGGCATGACGGGCGAGCTCGACCAGACGACCGCCGTGATAACACGCGGCGTCAGGGGGGGAGTGATCAAGGTCTCCTCGGCGACGGCCGGCATCTCGCGCGGGGTCAGCACCTTCCTCGGCGGCGAAAAGCGTCCCGAGAAGGAGGAGTAGCGGTGGCGAGTTGGGGTAGGGTCGTGGCCGGCGTCGTGATCGGGGTTGCTGGCACGATCTACGCGACGAACGAGGAGGTACGCAAGAACCTACCCAGGGCGGCCCGAGACCTCCCCGACAATGTCCGTCGCCGCTACAAGAGCGCGCTGTCCGCAGCTCGCGAGGCCTCGGCCCAGCGGCGGGAGGAGATCGTGCGCGATCTGGAGGAACACGGCGGCGGGAACCACGCCGCGCGCGGGGTGCAGCCCGACCCCGGGGAGACCGCGAGGGTTGCCCCTGACGAACGGAGCACGGAAGTATCGACAGAAGAGCCCGAGCAACGCTAAGAAAGGGATTGGCTTGACCGAAGATCGTCCCCAGGAGTACGCATACCTTAGACTCCCGCCTCACGAGGAGCTAAGATCCTGTGCTGGCCTCGTGCTGGCAGGGATGGCGGCGCGGGCCAGGGTAGGAGTGGGCGGGCTGGAGGAGGCCGTGGAGGTTCTGGAGGGCTTCCACGCCGACGACGCTCCGACCCGCTTCCGCTTCTCCCTGGCCGGCGAGGGGGTGCTCGCCGAGGTCGAAGAGCCGGCCTCACGGGGGACCGAGGAGACGCGCTGGCGACCGGTAGTAGAGCTGGTGTCGTGAGCCGACGCTATCGAAGGCCGGACAAGGCGCGCACCCGGCGTCTGCTCGTGCGCTATCACAAGCACGGCGACCAGAACGCCCGCGAGCGGGTTATCCAGGAGCAACTCCCCCTGGCGGAGTTCTTGGCCCGCAAGTTCGCGGGCCGTGGGGAGCCTCTGGACGACCTCGTACAGGTCGCTTCCGTCGGGCTGATAAAGGCTGTGGACCGCTTCGACGTAGACAGGAAGATCGAGTTCTCTACCTACGCGACCCCGAACATCCTCGGCGAGATCAAACGCTACTTCCGCGACAAGGGGTGGGCGATGCGGGTCCCCCGTGGCCTTCAGGAGCTGCGCCAGTCGGCGAAGGAAGTGATTCGCAACGAGACCGTAAGGACGGGACGGTCGCCCACCCTCCATGAGCTCGCCGAGACGCTCGACGCCGACGTCGAGGGCGTAGCAGAAGCACTGACACTGGGACGGGCTTACAACACGGCCAGCCTCGACGCGCCCGCCAGCCAGGATGAGCCTGACGGGGACACGATCATTGATTTCCAGGCCGACGAAAGATCCCTGCTGGAAGGGCTGGAGGACAGGCTCCTACTCCAGGAGGCCATCGAGGGCCTCAAGGGCCAGCAACAGCAGATCCTGAAGCTCCGCTTCAACGAGGGCAAGACGCAGACGGAGATCGCAGACCACATAGGGGTGAGCCAGATGCACGTCTCCCGCCTTCTCAGGCGCGCCCTCGAGGACCTGCGCGTCGAGCTTGAGCAGATGGAAGACGACCACGAGACCAGCGAGTTGTCAGCGGACGGGGCGCATGCAGAGTAGCGAGATCAGACAGCGATTCCTCACCTTCTTCGGTGAGCGGGGCCACAGGCTCTACCCGAGCGCGTCCCTGGTCCCTCACAACGACCCTACGGTCCTCCTTACCACGGCTGGGATGCAGCAGTTCTTGACCTACTTCACGGGTCAGGACAGGCCGCCTACCCCGCGGGCCACCAGTGCCCAGAAGTGCTTTCGTACGCAGGACATCGAGGAGGTCGGCGACTGGCATCACCTCACCTTCTTCGAGATGCTCGGCAACTTCTCTTTCGGAGACTACTTCAAGAAAGAAGCCATAGAGTGGGCCTGGGAGTTCCTCACCCAGGATTTGCGGATCCCGTCCGAGCGGCTCTGGATCACGATCTTCGAGGGCGATGAGGATGCCCCCGAGGATCTCGAGGCCAAAGAACTGTGGATGGGCGTTGGAGTACCCGAGTACAAGATTTTCGGCCTCCCCAAGAGCGAAAACTGGTGGGGACCGCCGGGAGAGACCGGACCGTGCGGCCCGTGCTCGGAGATCTACTACGACCACGGCGAAGAGTTCGCCAATGGCGACCCGACCGAGGACCCGAGGTACGGCCCTGGCGGTGACGAGGGGGATCCGCGCTTCCTCGAGATCTGGAACCTTGTCTTCAATCAGTACGAGCAGCTCAAGGACGGAAGCCTGACCCCACTCGCCAAGACCGGCATCGACACGGGCCTTGGCCTGGAGCGCACGACAGCGGCGGTACAGGACGTCCTCTTCATATACGACACCGACGTCTATGCGCCGATCTTCCAGAAGGCAAACGAGTACACCGGCATCTCCCTGGGCCACGCCGAGAGCGCGGATCGCGCGCTGCGCATCGTCGCCGACCACGCCCGTAGTATGGCCTTCCTCATCGCTGATGGTGTCAGACCGGGAAACCAGCGCCGAGAGTACGTACTCCGCCGCATAATACGCCGAGCGATGTTGCAGGCGTATTCGCGTCTCGGCATGAGCGCTGGCCAGCTCGCCGGACTGGCCGAGGCGGTGGTCGACTACATGGGCGACTTCTACGAAGAGTTGTATACGGCGCGGGAAGACATACGCCGCATCGTCACAGGCGAGGCCGGTCGGTTCGTCGAGATCTATGATTCGGGGATGTCGCTCTTAGCTTCCGAGATCGAGCGGATGCGGGGCGGGCATTTCCCTGGTGAGGTCGCCTTCATGTTGCACGACACCTACGGGTTCCCTGTCGAGGTGACGCGGGAAGTACTTGCCGAGAGGGGTCTGTCGCTCGATGAGGCTGGTTTCGAGGCCGCCATGGACGCGCAGCGGGAACGCGCCAGGGAAGCCATGCAGGGCTACGAGCGGGTCGTCGCCGCGTTCAGGGATCAGGAGATCCGGAGCCGCTTTGTCGGCTACGAGCGCGAGCAGGTGGAGACCAGGATCGTCGCCATGGAGCCTGTGCCTGATGCTGAGGGGGAGGTGTACGTAGTATTGGCCGAGAACCCCTTCTATGCCACCGGTGGCGGGCAGGTGGCCGACGAGGGTTGGATCGCCTCGGAGGACGGACAGCTTGAGGTCTTCGATGCCATCCCTGCGGGTGACTACCAGGTTTTGAGGGCCAGGATCGAACGCGACTCGTTCGAGGTGGGGGATGCGGTAACGGCCTCCATAAACAGGGTGCGCCGCCAGCAAATAGAGGCAAACCATACGGCCACCCACATCCTGCACTGGGCTTTGAGAGCCGTCCTCGGCCAGGATGTCGTGCAGGCGGGAAGCTACGTCGGGCCTGATAGGTTGCGCTTCGACTATCGCCACGCCGGGAGGGTCACGGACGATGAGATCAGACGCGTCCAGGAGCTCTCGCTGCAGAAGATAACCGAGAATCAGCCGGTCCGGTACTTTACGACCACGCTCGAGGAGGCGCGTAACCTCGGCGCGACAATGCTCTTTGGGGAGAAATACGCCGACCTCGTGCGTGTGGTCGAGGTCGACGGCTTCTCGCGCGAGTTGTGCGGCGGGACGCACGTGCGTGGCACCGCCGAGATCGGGGCTTTCAAGATACTCTCGAACAGGAAGCACGGCGCCGACCTTTACCGCATCGAGGTCATAACCGGCCGGGAGGCGCTCTACTATCTGACCGGCGCGACGGAGAGGGCAGAAGCAGTCTCGGAGACTCTGAAGGTCGAGATCGACGAACTCCCAGAGGCGGTAGGGCGGCTGCGGGAAGAGGTACGAAGATCCCGCGAGGCGGCCAGGGAGCAGACCCTGAAGCAGGGCCTCGAGGAAGTTGGTAATCTCGTAGAAGGCGCCAAGCGAGTCAACGGTACGAGGGTCGTGACGGGGCAAGTCGTCGCCGCCGATGTAAGGGGGCTGCGCCAGATCTCCGACGACGTCAAGAATCGTCTCGGGGGTCCTTCTGCCGTTGTGCTCGCCGCCGCGCTCGGGGGCAAGGCGGTTCTCGTCGCCAACCTCCACCCAGAGGTCTCCCAAAAGGTTGAGGCAGGGGAGATAGTGCGCGAAGTCTCGGGCGTACTCGGTGGCGGCGGTGGTGGTGGCGCGACGATGGCCCAGGCTGGTGGGGGTAACCTTGAGGCCATCCCAGACGCGCTCGCGAGGGTGCGCGAGATCCTCGGCCAGCGTCTAGCGGACCCGGAGTAAGCCCTGTCTAAAGCTGACCGCGGGCGAGTAGCCGCCCTCGACCTCGGGGAGTTACGCACCGGTGTTGCCCTCTCGGATTCTGGGGGCGTTGTCGCAAGCCCTCTTGAGGTGGTCCCGAGCGGTGACCTCTCCGCTTACCTGAGCCGGCTCGTGGCCGAGCAGGGGGTCTGCGAGGTCGTCGTCGGAGTGCCACGGACGCTCGGTGGGGAGGTCGGCTTCCAGGCCCGCAAAGTTTTGGCTAGACTAGGCGCCCTGAAAAGAGAGTTCCCCGACGTGCAGTTCGTGGAGTGGGACGAGCGGTTCACGACCCGTCTCGCCGGTAGCCGGGGCAGGAAGAAGGGGGCTGTGAGGGTGGATCACCTGGCGGCCGCAAGGATGCTGCAGGAGTACCTCGAGGCGAGGGAGAATACTTGAGGCCCTACGACAAGAGCAAACAACGAGATCGTGAGGAACTCGATGCGAGGCTCGACGCGCTCCAGCGCTCCCGTCCCACAAGGATCCGGCGCAAACGCCGCTCCAATGCCGGGCCGATGGTGCTCGGCGTCGTTCTCGTGCTGGCCGTTCTGGGAGCCATATACGTCATTTACTCCGTGGCAACGGGAGGCGGGAACGAGCCTACGCCCAGCGAATCGGCCAGGGTGGAGGTGGTCAAAGGCGATACTCTCTCGGATGTCACGACCAAGTTGGAAGAGGCGGGGGTTATAAAGAGCGCCTTCGTCTTCGAGCTGCAGGCAAGGTATCAGGGGTATGGAACGGAGATAAAGACCGGACGTTACACCTTCGAGCCCGGCCAGGACAGTGAAGAGATCCTGCAGAAATTGACCACCGGGGTTGCCGTCCCTACGATCACGGTCACGATCCCTGAGGGGCTCACCCTCGAGGAGACCGCCGAAACCGTCGCCGCGGACAGCAATGTTCCAGCTACCGAGTTCGAGCAGGCCGCTCGTAGAACCGGCTATGGATATGCCTTCCTCGACGACCCTGACATCAAGACCACGGAGGGGTATCTCTTCCCTGCAAAATACGAGTTCGAGAAGGGCGTCACGGCGGGGCAGATAGTCGACAGGCTTCTCGAGCAGTATCTGATCGAGACCCAGAGCCTAGGCATGGCCGATGCGAGAGGGCGTCTCGGCCTCACGGAGCATCAGGTGGTGACGGTGGCCTCCCTGATCGAGAAGGAGGCAGCCACCCCCAAGGAGAAGCCGCTTATAGCGTCGGTGATCTACAACCGCTTGCGAAGGGACACCCCGCTCCAGATCGATGCCACGATCCAGTACGCACTCAAGAGACCTAAGGCAAACCTCTCGCTCGCGGACCTGAAGATAGACTCGCCGTACAACACCTACGAGAAAGAGGGATTGCCGCTAGGACCCATCTGCAACCCTGGCAACGAGTCGATCCAGGCTGCTCTGAACCCCGCCGATACCAACTACCTCTACTACGTCCTGAAGGGCGACGGGCAGAGCCACTTCTTCACCAACAACTACCATGATTTTCTCCGGGCGAAAGCTGAGGCTGACCGCTAGGGCGCTCAAGTTTCAAACTGTGGCGCCGATAATCCTTGTGTCGAAGGCGAGCATAGGGACCTGGGGTGAGGCTGAGCGCGTATTCAATGCCGGACGATGCGATCTCGTAGCGGCACGCCTGACGAGCGTAGACAAGAAGGTCTTGCGCAAGCATAGGATGCTGCCGCTCCGGGTGGAGGACGGGTGTCTCGTCGTCGCCATGAGGGATCCGACAAACCTCTACGCGTTGGAGGACCTGAGGATGCTCTCCGGTTATCCTGTAAGCCCCGTAGTAGTGGCCGAGGGTGACCTGCGGCGGGCCTTCGGGGCCCTGTTCGGCGCGGGTGATGAGGTCGCCGAGCTCCTCGAGGAGGCCTCAGCGGAGTCACCGGCCCGATCTCGAGAGGAGGTGGAGCTAAGGGAGGACCGGGGACCCTCGGGAGCCCCCACTGTCAGGCTGGTCGGTTCGATCCTTCGTCGGGCGGCCGATGATGGGGCCTCAGACGTCCATCTCGAGCCCCGCGAGGGGGACCTGGCGGTGCGTTTCAGGGTAGACGGGGTGTTAAGGGAGGTCATGAGCGTCCCCCCAGCGTTGCAGGGTGGCGTCATAGCGCGCCTGAAGGTCCTCGCCAGCCTCGACATAGCCGAACGCCGTCTGCCGCAGGACGGGCGTTTCTCCGCGAAGCTTGACGACGGCAAGATAGATCTCAGGGTCTCTACCCTACCTACCACGTTCGGCGAAAAGGTCGTTCTTCGCCTGCTCGACAACGCGAACCTTCGCGCCGACCTTCGAGGTCTCGGTTTCTCCAGGAGGATGCTCAACTGGTACGAGACGGTCTTCCGGCGACCCTACGGGACGATACTCGTGACGGGCCCGACCGGCAGCGGCAAGTCGACGACGCTCTACGCCACCCTGGGCGAGATCAACACCGCCGAGAAGAACATAGTCACCGTCGAGGACCCCGTGGAGTACAGGATACGCGGTATCAACCAGGTCCAGGTCAATCCCAGGATCAGCCTGACCTTCCCTACCGGGCTCAGGACCATCCTGCGCTGTGACCCCGACGTGGTGATGATCGGTGAGATAAGGGACCGCGTGACCGCCAAGACGAGCGTCGAGGCGGCCTTGACCGGACATCTCGTCCTGGCCACACTCCACACCAACAACGCGCCTGCAGCCGTTACGCGCCTCACCGACATGGGTGTCGAGCCTTTCCTCACGGCTTCCGCCGTGGACTGCGTCATCGCCCAGAGGCTCGCCAGGAGGCTCTGCGAGCGCTGCAAACGGCCGGCCGAGATAGATGAACCGACCTTGCGTGGGCTCGGGCTGCCCGAGACGCCTCTCGCTGACGCGGAGCAGAGTTTTCACGAGGCGGTCGGGTGTGAACGTTGCGGGGGGACCGGATACAGGGGGCGGATCGGGGTGTACGAGATCATGCTCGTCGACGAGCAGCTGCGGCGTTTGATCTTGCAGGGCGTATCCGCCGAGGAGATAGGTAGCGCAGCGAGGAAGGTGGGCATGATTTCTCTCAGGGAAGACGGCCTCATGAAGGCGGCAAGCGGCATCACCACGGTCGAGGAGATCCTGCTTACGATCGTTTAGAGCATTTCATGCACTCCGCCAGCCTCGCTAGGCGGCCTGTCAGCCAATCAGCCAAGGGTCGCGCCGAGAAAACTGAATCGCTGACAAGCACCGTCATTGGAACGGTGCCCTTCCAATGATCGCTATCGTATGATCTTGCAAAGCTGCGGCTTTTCATGGAAGATCCATCGTTGCAGGGCCGAGCCGCGAGGACATTGCTTACACTCGCCGGGCGCTTGGGGCCCGCCAAAACTCCTGGAGGGAGCTGATGTGGCGCGACTGGAAGCCCTAGTGGCTTCCGCTCGTGTATAGGGGAGCAGGCCAGGTGTCTACTCCCTTCCGACGCTGGTGTGAGATAAGAGGGCGAATTTGGGCGAGCGGCCGACTAACGGGAAACTCGGGGCAGGGATCACGCGTCGAAGGTTTCTCGGGGCCATCACGGCCGGGACCGCATGGGTCGCGCTCTCCGGCTCCCTTGGTTGCAGGCCGACCGCGTCCACCACGGCGACAGCCGCGCCACGGGGGTCGGGAGAGGCGAGGACGTTCCGCTCGCGACCGGATCTCCGCCCGCCCGCCATCAAGGTGAACACGAACTCGCCCGGCACAGCGCCCGGCTACATCTTCGTCTCTCCCAAGAAGGGACCTGGGGAGCAGGCGCCCACCCAGGATGCACCGATGATAGTCGACGAGGGCGGTGAACCTGTATGGTTCCATCCGCTGCAGGATGACGAGGCTGACGCTTTCAACTTCGAGGTCCAGACTTACAAAGGAGAGACGGTGCTCACCTGGTGGGAGGGACGGCACACCGGCTACGGCCAGGGCGAGTACGTGATCTGCGACCATTCCTACAGGGAGATAATGAGGGTCATGGCGGGAAACGGCTACAAGGGGGACCATCACGAGTTCCTCATCACGCCTGAGGATACGGCGCTCATCACGATCTACAATAAGGTGCCAAGGGATCTCTCCGGTGTCGGCGGTCCTGTGGACGGTGAGGTGTTAGACGGGATAGTCCAGGAGATCGACATCGAGAGCGGTAATGTCATCTTCGAGTGGCACAGCCTGGAGCACGCCGAGCTCGACGAGTCTCTTTTTCGACCATCACCCGAGCTCGAGTCGGCTTTCGACTACTTTCACATCAACTCCATAGATCCGCATCCCGACGGGTACCTGACCATCTCCTCCCTAAGGACCTCCACCGTGTACAAGGTCGACCGCAAGACGGGCGAGGTCGCCTGGCGGCTAGGCGGGAAGAACAGCTCCTTCGAGATGGGATACGGCACCAGAACCGACTGGCAGCACGATGCCCGTCGCCACCCTGAGGGCAAAATAACGATCTTCGACAACGGCGGGATCGACACGGACGTGCAGTCCCGCGGCATAGTGGTCGAGATCGACGAAGAGGCGATGAGTGCCACGCTGGTCGGCGAGTACACGCATCCGAACGAGATACTCGCGGCCACTCAGGGCAACGTGCAGGTTTTGCCCAACGGAAACGTCTTCGTAGGTTGGGGCAGCGAGCCGTTCTTCTCCGAGTTCAGCCACGACGGCCAGCTTCTCTTCGACGCCAGCTTCCCGTCCCAGATCGAATCTTACAGAGCTTTTCGCTTCCCATGGAACGGTCAGCCGCATGATGTGCCCGCCGTCGCTGCCGACTCCGGCCAAGAAGACGAGGTGACGCTCTACGTCAGTTGGAACGGCGCGACGGAAGTCGCCACCTGGCAGGTGCTTGCCGGCTCCGACCCCGACCAACTTGAGACCACTGGCTCCGCCCCCCGCGAGGGCTTCGAGACTACCGTAACACTGCACACCGATGAACCTTACTTCGCCGTCAAAGCCAGGGATAGCTCGGGCCGGGTGCTCGCTACCTCCGAGGTTGTCAAGCCCGTAGGGTCTTCCGCTTCGACGGACCGGACGCGCCCGTAACGGACCTTGCAGGACGGGACAGTGGACAAGGGCCGGATCCACCTCCGATGGTTCGAGGCCAGCCTCGTGCTCGTAGTCGTCCTGGCATTCGCCGTTGTCGTACCGTTCAGGGCCACCTTCGTGACGGTGCCGTGGGTCATGTTGGTGGCTACCCTGGCATTGTTTCTGTCACCTGGCGCACTACTGGTGCGCACATTCTTTTGGGAATATTTCTCCGGTGCCGCGCTCGCGCCGGCGTCATTCGTGACTAGTGTCGGGCTCTTCGCCCTGTTGGCGGTGCCTATGCTGATCTTGCAGGCCACCCTGGCCGCCTACCTGTGGACCTGTGGTATAGTCGTCGCTCTCTGTTGGCTGGCAGCCGTGGTCTTGGCGTTCCGTCCGGAGCAGGCAGAGAGGGGGCGGGCAGGAGTCGAGTTCTCAGACCATGGTAGGTTGCTCTGGGTGCCTTTCGCCGCCCTTGTTGCGGCGTTGGCGTACATCGCCAGGATTACATCCCCTAGCTACTACGGTGATATCTGGATCTACCTTTCGTGGGTCAGGGAGTACCTCGGCGGAGACAGGCTCGCGTCCGTAGAGCCGTTCTTTGGGGGGGATGTCGGCCTCTCGCGCGCCAGGATCAACGGGTGGCTGCTCGAGCAGGCTTCGGTCGCCAGGATCTCGGGGATAGACCCGGTCGACCTGGTCTTCTCGTACCTGAACCCGACGCTCGTGGTCGTGGCCTTACTGGTCTTCTACGCGTTGGCGCGCATCCTGTTCAAGAGCGAGAAGGCGGCGCTGCTGTCGGGATGCCTTTACTCATTGTTCTTCCTGATTTACCTGAGCCAGTCGCGCATAACGTGGGGGGGCGAGTTCGTCCAGCGCTTGCCTGAGGACAAGCTGGTCGCCAAGTTCCTCTTTCTTCCCCTTGCCCTCGCGTGCGCCTACGCGTTCCTGGAAGGAGGAGCAAAGCGGTATTTCATTGGTTTCGCTTTCCTGTGCTGCGCCGTCGTGGCCG
>Ga0126304_10000936_pt1 | contig 12996 bp, 11 predicted proteins | sample Plot25_FD_92538 | JGI IMG/M metagenome (GOLD analysis project Ga0126304, IMG submission 92538) | Serpentine soil microbial communities from UC McLaughlin Reserve, CA, USA - Plot25 | ecosystem: Environmental > Terrestrial > Soil > Grasslands | place: USA: UC McLaughlin Reserve, Lake County... | reverse complement strand
CGTCCGTCACCACCCCGACGACTTCACGCTCCACGCCGCTCAACTGGACGAATGCGCCGAGCGGATCAGCGTGCTGGAACCAGCGACCGACTGCGGCTTCGTTGATGATCGCGACCGGCGGCGACTTGGCAGTGTCGTGCAGCGTGAAGGCACGGCCGCGACGCAGCGGGGCACCGATGGTGGCGAAATAATCCGGTGTCACGCTCGCGAGGGCGATCTCCTGGTTCACATTCGGCGGGGGTGGTGGGGCGCCGACCACCTGGAAATCACTCAGCGCCCCCAGTCCGCTGAGAGGAAGAGTCGTCGTCGCGGCAACCGACGTCACGCCCGGCAATGCTCGAAGCCTCGTTTCGAACTCCGATACCCGGTTCAGGATCTTTTCCGCGCTGGCATACGCATCCCCTTGAAGCGCGACGCGGAACGACAGCCCCTGCTCCACATGAAACCCCGGCGCCACCCGCGTCATTTCGACGAAGCTCCGGATCAACAGCCCTGCGCCCGTCAATAGCATGACCGACAGCGCCATTTCGGCGACGACAAGCGCGGCGCGGACTCGATGAGCGCCTTTGCCTGGCGCGCCGCTGCGGCCTCCCTCGCGAAGCGACTGTGACAGACGGCCGCCGGTTGCCTGGAGCGCCGGGATGAGGCCAAACGCGAGACCGGTCAGCAACGATATGCCGGCTGTGAACAGTACGACGGTGGCGTTCAGCCCGACCTGCTCCAGACGCGGGAGATCGGCCGGCTTCGCGGAAACCAGCGCGTGCGTGGCCCAGTAGGCGATCAGGAGGCCGAGAACGCCGCCGCAGAAACTGAGCACGACGGATTCAGTCAGAAGTTGACGCAACAGACGGCCGCGGCCTGCGCCGATCGCGGCGCGCACGGCAAGCTCGCCCTGCCGCGCCGATCCGCGCGCCAGCAACAGGTTGGCGACGTTCGCACACGCGATCAGCAGGACGAGCGCAACGGCGCCGAGCAGCGTCAGCAGCGGACGCTGTACGTCGCCTACGATCAGCGTCCGAAGAGAGCTGCTCGTAAAGGTCAGCCTGCCGTTCGTATTGGGAAAATCCTTCTGCAGTTGGGTACCGAGCCGGCGCAAATCATCCTCGATCTGAGCGGCGGTCACGCCTGGTCGCGCGCGTGCGAGAACGTCGAGATACTCCGAGCGCCTGCTGGTTTGGGTGGTCGAGCTGAATCTCTGGTCGTACTCGAGAGGCGCGTAGATGTCGGCGGCGTCCGGAAGATGCACATCCGGCGCGAGCACGCCGACAATCGTGTACGGGTCTCCCGCGATCTTTATCGCCCGTCCGATCACCCCGGCGTCGCCGCCAAACGCACGCTGCCAGAAACCGTGGTCGAGTACTGCAGATCGTCCGCGGCCCGGTTGATGTTCTTCGCGAACGAACCCTCGACCGAGTGCCAACCGCAATCCCAGAAGATCGAAGACGCCGTCGCTCATCCGGCACCCTCGGATCTCCTGCGCTTCTCCGGCGCCGAGAAGGGTGAAGAGACCGGTTGAATATGCCTCGACCTGTTCGAATACGCGGTTCCCCTCCCGCACGCTCATGAAATCGGGAGCAGACAACGAGGTGTAGGCAGTGCCGTCCGGGTAGAGCATCCGTGGTTGATACAGCCGCTCCGCTGCGCGATATGGCAACGACTCGATCAGCACGCCATGGACGACGCTGAAGATGGCGCTGTTGGCGCCGATGCCGAGTGCCAGGGTGATCACCGCGACGGTGGTAAAGCCCGGTGCGCGGCGCAGCATACGCAGCGCGTAGCCCACGTCCTGTCGAAATTCGGTCAGATACTCGCTACGTGTCATATGTCGTCTTCTTCTTTCGTCGATGATCAGACATTCGCTTCGCGGGGCGTGGTAATCGCCAAAGCGGCGCAGCGCCAGTTGTCGCGCGCGCTCTGGCGTCTCTCCGCGCTCGACCAGCTCTCTGATGCGCATCTCGAGATGGAAGGAAAGTTCATCGTCGACGTCTCCCGGAGGATCCGGACCGAACAGCCCGCGGAATCGACGCCATCGCGCCATGGGTCAGTCCTGGGGCCGCGCCGGCGCTTTCAGCGCCGCGAACACGGCGGCGGCATAGCGGCGCCAGTTCTCGGCCTCGACCTCGAGGCGGGCGCGACCGCGCTTCGTCAGCGCATAAAACTTGGCCTGGCGGTTGTTTTCGGACGTGCCCCAGTTCGCCGAGATCCAGCCACGTTCCTCGAGCCGGTGCAGGGCCGGATAGAGCGTGCCTTCGCCGACCGCGAGTACATCGGCAGTGGCCTGTTCGATCCAGCGCGCGACCGCGTAGCCGTGGGCCGGGCCCCAGCTCAGCGCTCTCAGGATCAGCAGATCCAGCGTTCCTCGAAGAATGTCCTGCCCCGGCCTGGTTTTCGCGTCACCCATCGGCTTCCAATGGGAAGGTATCGCGCCTTTCCATCGAAACGCAAGGGGAAAAATCCCACGGCCGACTGCTATCCTCCCGCATGCCGCGATTCAGACTCCTGATCGAATACGCCGGAACCAAGTACAGCGGGTGGCAGATCCAGAAGAATGCGCGCACGGTGGCCGGAGAGATCGAGCGGGCCGTATTCCAGGCAACCGGACGCCGCGAGTTCGAGCTCTATGGCTCCGGCAGGACCGACGCCGGCGTGCACGCCGTCGGACAGGTGGCCCATCTCGATATCTACACCGAGCTCACCCCGGAATTGCTGCGCCGGAAGGTGAACGACGAGTTGCCCGCCGACATTCACATCCGCACGGTCTCGAAGGCACCGCATAAATTCCACGCACGTCATGATGCTGTCGAGCGGAGCTACATCTACCAGATCTCCACGCGACGGACGGCGTTCGGCAAGCCGTACGTGTGGTGGATCCGCGAGCCTTTGTCGGTCGACGCCATGCGCGAAGCGGCGCGCGCGTTCATCGGACTGCAGAACTTCGACGCCTTCACTGCCGATGATCCTGATGAGAAATCAACCAGGGTACTGGTCGATGCGGTGGAGATCGTCGAGGCGGGAGCGTTGATCCTGATCCGGATCCGGGGATCCCATTTTCTGTGGAAGATGGTCCGGCGAATGGTGGGTGTGCTCGCGGCAGTCGGGCGGGGCGAGATCGAGGCGCGAAGCGCCGCGCGATTCCTCGAGCCGTCGCAGAAAACTGACGCCCGGACGACCGCCGCCGCGCTCGCCGCGCCGGCGGCCGGCCTGTTCCTCGAAGCCGTACGTTACAAGGGTGAGCCCCCCATCGGCGAGCTCACCCCCTTGCTGCGCATCCTTTAGCTGCCGCTCTCAACTCCAAAATTCCAAACTCCAAAAAAGGAAGCGTGAAACAGGGTCAATTTGGCGTTTGGAGCTTGGTGTTTGGTTTTTGGAATTTATTTCTTTTTAACCCCAAGCTCCTCGAGCTTCTTGACCGTGTCGGCTCCAGCAGTTTGGACGGCGACGCCGCGTCCGGTCGCTCCCTTGTCGATGAAGAGAATCCTGCCATCAGGCCCGATGTAGAAGGTGAACCGGGATGCGTACCCTGCGCGCTCAGGCGGCAGGTCGGTGCGCATCACGCCATAGGCCCTGGCCGTCGTCTTCTCCGGATCCGAGAGGATCGGAAAATCCGCGTGCTCTTTCTCGGCAAATCCCTTGTTGTCTTCGGGGGTGTCGACGCTCACCATGAAGTAGGCGATGTCGTATTGCTTCAGCAGGGACCCGCTCTCACGGAGCGAGTTGCACTGGGCGGTTCAGCCGCCGGTGAATGCCTTTGGGAACCACGCGAGGACCACGGTCTTTCCCCGATAATCCGACAGCTTATGGACCTTGCCGTCGGAGCCTGGCAGCGCAAAGTCCGGCGCCATATCCCCGACCTTCAGGTCGGCGGAATACTGCGGAGGAGCGGCGGGCTGCTGCGGCTGTTGCGGGGTCTGACCCTGCCCTGACGCGGCCGCGGCCATGACCAGCAGGCCAATGCCGGCGCCGGCACAGAGAGACAGGAGCTTCAACATGGGAGAAATTCTACCTTACCCCACGAGATAATGGCGAGATGCCGGCGCTCTCCATCCTCGCGTTCGTCCTGCTTTTGATCGGCGCGCCTGCAGCGCAACAAGCCGTACCACCGGCGCAGGATGCGCGAGTGGGGTGGAACGCCTTGAACGCCGGCAAGCTGGAGGAGGCGTCGGCCGCGTTCGACCGCGCCCTCCGCGGCGCGCCGCAGGACGGGTCTGTGCTGTTCGCGGCCGGTTTGACGGCACATCTGCGGGGGCAACCAGAGACTGCCCGTCGCTACCTTCTGGATGCGTTGAAGTACGACCCGAAGTTGATGCCGGCCTCGACCCTGCTTTCCGACATCCTCTACCGCGAGAACGATATCAACGGCGCGATTGCTGTGCTCGAACAGGCACTCGTCTACTCCCCGGATGCCAGCCCGATCCTCTCCCGGCTCGAGGGCTGGCGAAAAGAAGCGGAGCTGCACGACCGCTTCGGGCAGAAACTGGGCGACCACTTCACGGTACTGTTCGAAGGCCCCGCCGAAGCGCAACTGGCAGCGAAGGCGGTCGCGGTACTCGAAGCCGCGTATTGGCGGATCGGTGGTGCGCTCTACACCTACCCAACCGGCCTCATCACCGTCGTCCTCTACACGCGCGAGCAGTTCCGCGACGTGACCCAGTCCCCTGAATGGGCCGGCGGCCTCTACGACGGGCGTATCCGCATGCCGGTCCGCGGGGCACTCGAAAACATGCGCGAGTTCGAACGGGTGTTGACCCATGAATTCACGCATGCCCTGATTCACAGCCTCGCCCCGAGCGGCGTCCCCCTCTGGCTGGGAGAGGGGCTTGCGGTGAACTTCGAAGGAACCGACATCAATGCGAGGGCTGCCGAACTGAAGCAAGCCGAGTCGCGGCCGTCGCTTCGTTCGCTGGAGGGTTCATTCCGGCAGCTGGACACGAAAGCAGCGAAACTCGCGTACGCGCAGAGCGCGGTCGCCGTCCAGGTGCTGCTGCAGGAGGCCGGGGCCTCGGGGGTGGTCGGCATCCTGACGGAGATCGGACGTGGCGCCTCATTCGCCGAGGCATTTCAGCGTCACACCGGCATGTCGTACGAAGAGTTCCAGAAGCGATTGGACGGCGTAGTATGATCGGCGCGCCTTCAATCCCCACTGGAGATTCTGTAGATGCATCCGATTACAGCGTTGATGTCGGCCCTCGGTGTGCTGACGGCCGTCTTCATCGGTGGCTGGGCCCGTGCCGTGATGGCGGTCCGCAGCCTTCGTACCCGTGAATCATCTCCCGCCACCGACGCGCGCTTTCCCTCGCCGGCGATGATCGTCCTTGGGTTCGTGACCAACTTCTTCGATGCGCTCGGCATCGGTTCATTCGCCACCAGCACCGCGGCGTTCCGGTTGTTCAAGATGGTTCCGGATCGGGTGATCCCGGGCACGCTCAACGCCGGCCACACGCTGCCCACGATCGCGCAGGCCTTCATCTTCACGTCGGTCATTCCTGTCGACGTCGTAACCCTGTTCTCGATGATCGCGGCGGCCGTCCTCGGTGCATGGCTCGGTGCCGGCATCGTGGCGCGCTGGTCCAAGCGCAGCGTCCAGCTCGGTATGGGCGCCGCACTGCTGGCTGCGGCCGGCTTCATGCTGATGCGTCAGCTGGGCGCATTCCCCGCCGGCAGCACCGAGATAGGCGTCCACGGGGCGAAACTCGCGATCGCCGTGGTGGGGAACTTCGGCCTCGGCGCGCTGATGACGCTCGGCATCGGGCTCTACGCGCCGTGCATGGTGCTCGTGAGTCTGCTGGGAATGAGCGAGACCACCGCGTTCCCGATCATGATGGGCTCGTGCGCGTTCCTGATGCCGGTCGGCAGCCTGCGCTTCATCCGCGAGCAGAGCTACAGCCTTCGCGTCGCTCTTGGTCTCGCGGTCGGCGGCATCTTCGGCTCCATCGTGGCGGGCGTCTGGGTGAAGTCGCTGGACCTGCGGACCGTCCGCTGGCTCGTGATCGTCGTGGTTCTCTATACCGCGATCACGATGTTGTGGTCGGCGCTCTCAGACAGCGGAGATCCGGTTCCGCCGACCGACCCCGTCCGGAAGTGAAGGTCGGAGCATGAAGATCCTGACCACGGCCGCGGCGATCCTCTCGCTGCCGATCCTCATGGAGCCGCCAAACTGGACGGCACAGCTCACTGGCGTACCGGCGCGTCTCCGTGGCATCAGTGCGGTCAGTGAGCGTGTCGTCTGGGCGAGCGGCACGGCCGGTACCGTGCTCAGAACGACCAATGGCGGTGACGCCTGGGAAGTCATCAGGGTTCCGGGCGCTGAGGCGCTCGACTTCCGCGACATCGACGCGTTCAGCGATAAAACGGCCTACGCGCTCAGCATAGGGAACGGGGACGCGTCCCGCATCTACAAGACCACCGATGCAGGAAAGACGTGGTCGCTGCAGCTCGCCAACAAGGATCCGAAAGTGTTCCTCGACGCGATGGACTTCTGGTCCGAGGATCGCGGGCTGGCGTTCAGCGATGCGGTGGACGGCAACTTCGTGATTTTCGTCACCACCGACGGCGGCCGCGCGTGGACACGCATCCCTGCCGACCGTCTGCCGCCGGCACTCCCGTCCGAGGGCGCCTATGCCGCCAGCGGCACGAACGTGGCGACGCTGGGCAAGGACCACGTCTGGATCGGCACCACGGCGTCTCGCGTGCTGCACTCGGCCGATCGCGGCAACACCTGGACGGTCGCCCAGGCGCCTCTGCCGACGAGCCAGTCCGCCGGCATCTTCTCAGTTGCCTTCCGAGACGAATTGCACGGCGTGGTCGTCGGCGGGGACTACCAGAAGGAAGCAGAGGCGGTGGACAACGTCGCGTTCACGTCCGATGGCGGACGGACGTGGACACTCGGCAAGGGTCTCTCCGGATTCCGTTCGGCCGTTGTCCACCGTCCGGGATCCAAAGCCGAGTGGATTGCGGTCGGTCCGCAGGGAGCCGACATGTCGATCGACGACGGAAAGACCTGGGCACCGCTGCCGCGCGCCGGCTTTCACACGTTCAGTTTCGCGCCGAATGGACGCGCCGGTTGGGGCGCGGGTGAACGCGGTGCAGTGGCCCGCCTGGAGGGCTTCTGAACCGACCGTCCGATCCGATCCCGCACCTCATCTCGATCATCGTCCCCGTCTACAACGAGGCGGCCACGGTCGCGTCTGTGATCGAAAGGCTGCTGTCGATCGATCTGCCCGCGGCGCGCGAGATCATCGTCGTCAATGACGGCTCGAGCGATGGCACACAGCAGGTGCTCGACCGACTCGAACCGACGGCGCTCCTTCGCATCCTTCACGCCGACAGGAATCGCGGAAAGGGCCACGCGATCCGGCTCGGTCTCGCCGCGGCAGCCGGTGATGTGATCGCGATCCAGGACGCGGATCTCGAACTCGATCCGGCGCAGCTCGCCTCGCTGGTTACGCCGATCCTCGACGGAGCGACCGACGTTGTCTATGGTTCGCGGTTCCTTGCCCGCACGACCACGGTGCCGATGATCACACTCGTGGCCAATCGGACGTTGACCTTGCTGACGAATGTTCTATACGGCTCGTCCATCACCGACATGGAGACCTGCTACAAGATCATGCGCACCAGCGTCGCGCGCGGGCTCGGGCTCACCGCGGATCGATTCGACATCGAGCCGGAAATCACCGCCAGGTTGCTGAACCGCGGGCACACGATCATGGAACGTCCGGTCACCTTCACGCCGCGATCGCGGGCTGCCGGAAAGAAGATCGGCTGGAACGACGGGGTCACGGCGGTGCGCGTACTGATCCGGCATCGCTTCTCCCGGGGCTGAGCGGTGGGAACGCTGCGCGAACGAGCGATTCGCGCGCTGCTTGCGCTGGCGGCGCTCCTGTCGTTCTTCGCCGCCGCGATCGCGGTCAACGCTGACGTGTCATTCTGGCTGGGCCGGCTGCACGTCCGTGCCCACAGCGCGTCCGCGCCGTTGATCGGGGTCGTTGCTCTGCTGAGCCTGGCCGTTGTTCTGAGTCGGGGCCGGCTTCGAGATGCGCTTGCCTGGTGGTGGGCCGCGCTGGAACGGCGTGCGGCCGCAATCGCGTGTTGCCTCGCCTGCATCGCTGTTCTCGTGGGCGTGAATTGGGGGACGTTCACCGCTGGTGGTTCCGATTCCTACTGCTATCTGAACCAGGCGGAGCTGTTCGCCCGCGGCACCGTCCGCGACGTCGAGCCGCTCGCCACCGACCAGGCCTGGACCGGTTCGGCGGACGCATTCGTGCCGGTCGGCCACAATCCATCCCCCGCGGTCGCCGGATCCTTCGTGCCGATGTGCCCGGCCGGATATCCGTTACTGCTGGCGGCAGCGCGGCTCACATTCGGCCGTGACGCCATGTTCTGGGTCGCGCCGGTGTTCGGCGCATTGGCGGTGTGGTTCGCATTCGTCCTCGGACGGCGGATGGGTGGCGCCGCTGCCGGAATCCTCTCGGCAACGCTGATACTCACGAGCCCGATCTTTCTCTACCAGGTGGTACAGCCGATGAACGACGTGGTGGCCGCCGCACTCTGGGCGGGAGCGCTGTGCGCCGCAACGTGGGCCAGCGCTTCCAATCGCACTCGCGCGCTGGTGACCGGTCTCATCTCTGGAGCCGCTGTGACGATTCGGCCCAACCTGGTGCCACTCGCTGGAGCAATGGCGTTGTGCACGATCGTATTTGCACGTGACCGCGGCGGCGGACTGTTCCGAGAGAGACTGGCGTCACTCGTGCAGTTTGGAGCGGCGGCCCTCCCGGGTCTAGTCCTGGTGATGAGCGTCCAATATGCGCTGTACGGATCACCGCTGCGGTGCGCCTACGGGGACCTCAGCCTCCTGTTCTCCTGGACGCACGTCGTCCCGAACATCTGGCAGTACGCGCGCTGGACGGCCGGCGCACACACGGTACTCATCGCGCTCGCCTTCGCGGCGCCGCTGACAGTCCGCACTCACGCGCGGGAGCAGGCCGCGTGCCTGCTCTTCTTCGCGCTCGCGACGCTGGCCTGCTACCTGCCGTACGTGGTGTTCGATGCGTGGTGGTATCAGCGGTTCCTGCTGCCGGGTATTCTGCCAATGCTGGTCCTCACCTCCGCCGTCGTGCTCCGCATGATCGCATGGCTGGACCCCGCCGTCCGGGTGGTGGCATTTCTGACGGTCCTGTTGGTCGTGCCGCTCCTTTATATCCACACGGCCGTCGATCGATCCGTATTTCGGCTGCAGGACGTCGAAGCGCGGTTCAGGAATGCCGGCGAGTACGCGACCCGCTTACCGCCTGAGAGTGTGTTCGTGGCCGGATCGGAAAGCGGGAGCGTGCGCTTCTATACCGGACGAACCTCGGTGGTCTGGCTGGGCATCGAACCGGGCAGACTGGGCGAAGCGCTGGAATTCTTTCGCGCCCGCGCGCGCAAACCGTATTTGTTGATCGAGACTGGTGAGGAGGAGCGCGCTTTCCGCGAACGATTCGCGGCCGAGAAGCTCGGTGAACTCGAGTGGCCGCCGGTCGTCGAGATCGACAGGGCCGTCCGCATCTACGACCCGGCGGACTACGAATCCTACATGCGTGGCGAGTTCGTCAAGAGCGAGCGGGTCATGACCAAACGCCAGAAGTGATCACTTGATGATTCGAAGATTGGCCGGCGCCGAGGGTAGTACCTGCAGTTTGATCACCACGCCGCGGCTGTAGCTGATGACGTAGAGCTCGCTGTCGGCATCGATTCCGAAGGAGCTGACGTTGGCGAGTTGGGAGGCGCCGCCAAATTCGGCGGTGTGCTCGCGGATGTCGCTCGCGCGCGCCTCGCCGTTGGTGTCCACCTCGAGAGCCAGCGACCACACCCGACTCGCCACGAAGTCCGCGAAGAAATAACGGCCGCGATATTCGGGAAGGGCGGTGCCGCGATACACGTATCCGCCCGTGATGGACTGCCCGACCGAGTGGTCGTACTCATGGATCGGCTCGGTGAGCGGCGTGTACGACGGGGCCAGCGAGGTGACGCTGTCGTGAGCTCCTTCCCGGTTCCGCCAGCCGTAATTGCGGCCGCCGCGACCGGCTGGTTCGTAGTCGATCTCTTCCCACTGCCCCTGGCCAACGTCGGCGGCCACCATCGCTCCAGTCCCACCGGCACCCGAATCGAAGTTGAACCGCCAGGGGTTGCGCCATCCGAAGCTCCAGATCTCCGGCCGGGCGCCCCCGCCGGCGAACGGATTCGATGAAGGGATGGCGTAGCCGATCGGATCGGAGTCCGGCACGTTGACGTCGACACGCAGGATCTTGCCGAGAAGGCTCGACGGATTCTGCGCTCGGTGCTCCGGGTCGTTGCCGGACCCTCCGTCTCCCATGCCGATGTAGAGGAATCCGTCCGGCCCGAAGACGAGGTGACCCCCATTGTGATTGGCAAACGGCTGCGCGATTATCGCCGCGCCGCCGGCGCCGTTCCACCGGAGGTCGAACCGCGACGACATGTCGGCCACGACCGGATTCGAGGACCGCCGGAAACGCGCAACAACGGTGTCGCCGGCCGCATTGGTGAAGTTGACGAAGAAGCGGCCGGTGGTGGCGGCATCCGGCGGGAACGCGAGGCCGAGGAGTCCCTGCTCTCCCGTCGCCGCGATCGTGCCTCGAAGGTCGAGCAGGTTCTCTGGCGCGAGTGCGCCGTTGCGCACGACGCGAATCAACCCGCGCTGCTCGACGACGAACTGGACCGTCCGGTCGGTCGGATCCTGGACGAATGCGAGGGGGTTTACCAGACCGTCGACGAAGGTACGCGGTCGCAGTTGTGCTTCAGCCAGCGATGCCGTAACGATCAGAATCGAGACCGCAAGCACCGCGCTGTTCGACATAGCGCGTATTATCTACCTAATGCCTGGGCTCGAGCGATCCAGAATCCCGGCGGCTGTGTTCCTCGTGTTCCTCACGGTCGCCTGCGGCAAGAACAATCCTCCGGCTCCGTCACCGGGCACCAGTCCGGGCGAGTCCGTTACGGGCGGCGAACGTCTCGGGTGGGATCAGGCGGCGTCGACCGCCGCCGAACTCGCAACCTTCAGGTACGTCATATACGTGGACGGGGTCCGCTCGGAGCTTACCGGCGTCACGTGCGGCACCACTGCAGGCGCCGCAGGTTACCAGTGCTCGGGTCGACTGCCGGCGATGACGGCGGGCTCGCATACCCTGGAGCTCGCCACCTACACCGATGCGGGGTCAGTGATCGAGAGTGCGAAATCGAGCCCGCTTCGCGTGACAGTCGCGGGTTCCAGTGCGGGATCGCTCCCGGCCACGATCGCGGAGGGCGATGTGATCACCTCGAGCGATGGCGTCCGGATGCGAGTCGAGGTGCTCAATGACGCGCTCGATGATCCCGCGACGATCGCCGTAACACCCGATGGGCGAGTGTTCGTCGGCAGCCGCACCGGCGCTCTCACCATCGTCGATCCCGATCGCACGGCCAGGATCGTCAGCTCCGAGCCGCTGCCCATTCTTTCCCTCGCGCTTTCGCCGTCATACGGTCGCGACAGCCGTCTATATGCGATTCAATCGATCGCCTCGGACGCACGCACGCTGTTCAGAACTGTACGTTACCGGCTCCTGGCCAGCCGTCCGGGGGAGCGGATGGTAGTGATGGAGAACGGTCCCGTGTCGCGCGATGCGGCCGCCGCTCTTCGGTTCGGGCCTGATGGAAAGCTCTACGCGGCCTTCGACAATGGCGGCAGTGCCAATGCCGCCGAGCGGATGTCGGACTGGAGCGGCAAGCTGCTTCGCATGGAACCGGACGGTCACACGCCTGAAGATCAGGCCGCCGCCTCGCCGGTGTACTGGACGGGGCTCACCTCGCCGCGCGGGTTCGATTTCGCCGCAGACGGGTCGACGATCTGGATCGCGGATGCGTCCGCCGACGGCAGCGAACGTCTCAACGTACTCGCCGTCGATACCGAGCGTCCTCGACGCGCCCGCCGGCGCGCCACCTTCACCCTGCCGGACGGACTCGGCGCATCAGCGGTCGCCTTTCACCGTGGCGGTCCGGTGCCGGAGTTCAGCGGGGACCTCTTCGTCGGTGGACGCTCCGGCGGATACATTCTGCGGATTCAACTGGACCCAGCCGACGCCGCCCGTCCCGTTTCAACGGAACGGCTGCTGGAAGGGCAGGTCGGCACCGTCCGGGCGCTGTCGATCGGAACCGATGGCGCGATCTACTTCTGCACCGACAAGTCGCTCGTGCGTCTCGTGAAAATTGTGTGACTACTGCTTCGGGTTGCCCTCGCCGTCGAGGATCACGATCGGGGCGATGCCCGTCTTCTTCAACGGCTCCTCGATCGACTTCCGGTCACCGACAATGATGATGTTGAGATGCTCGAGGTCGACGTACTTTTTCGCCGCCCGGACGACATCTTCCTTGCTGATCGCCTGGACGTTCTTCGCATAGTTCTGGTAGTAGTCAGCCGGCAGATCCTGCAGCATCAGCCCGGTGATGCTCGAGCCGATCTGCGACACGGACGCGAACTGGCCAGGCAGGCGCTGCACCATCGTCTCCTTTGCCATCTGGAGTTCCTCGTCGGTGATCGGCTTCTCCCCCTGGATGCCCTTCAGCTCTTTCATGAACTCGATCAGCGCGAGATCGGTTTTCTCGCTGACCACATCGCCGCCCGCGCGAAACGGGCCCGGCCCCTTGCCGTAGCTGAATCCCGAGTTCACGCCGTAGCTGTATCCCTTTTCTTCACGGATGTTGGCGTTGAGCCGGGACTGGAAGTGCCCGCCAAGAATGAAGTTCATCACCTGCAGGGCCATGTAGTCGGGCGTGTTGCGGGGCGGGCCCGGAATGCCGATGTTGAATACCGACTGCGCGGCTCCAGGTTTGTCGACGAGATAGATCGCCGTCGGCTTGCCGGCCGGGAGGGCGGGATAGGCGAACGATGGTTTCCCGCCGCCGCCGGTCCAGGCGGCAAGCGCCTTCTCGATCGTTCCCTTCACCGTTGCCGCATCCACGTCGCCG
>Ga0126304_10000935_pt1 | contig 12998 bp, 16 predicted proteins | sample Plot25_FD_92538 | JGI IMG/M metagenome (GOLD analysis project Ga0126304, IMG submission 92538) | Serpentine soil microbial communities from UC McLaughlin Reserve, CA, USA - Plot25 | ecosystem: Environmental > Terrestrial > Soil > Grasslands | place: USA: UC McLaughlin Reserve, Lake County... | reverse complement strand
CGTCTACACCCCAGCCGCCAACTACAACGGCAGCGACTCCTTCACCTACCGCGCCAGCGACGGCACCCTCACCTCCAACCTGGCGACGGTGACGATCACCATCACCGCCGTCAACGACGCCCCCACGGTGACGGTGGCCGCTGGCGGGACGTGCGGCCTCGATGACCGCTCGGGGACGATCAACCTCACCGTCGGCGACGTCGACAACGCAGCGACCGCGTTGACCCTCAGCGCTGCCTCCTCCTCCGACCCGAAGCTGGTACCGACCCGCAACATCGTCTTCGCCGGCAGCGGCGCCGCCCGAACGCTGACGGCGACTTCCGTGGCCGGGCGCAGCGGCACCGCGGTCGTGACCGTCACCGTCAGCGACGGGCAGGCCACCGGCTCAGTCCAGGTCACGGTAAGGGTCGGCAGCAACGGCAATGACACGCTGACCGGCGGCGGAGGCACCGATCTGATCTTTGGCCAGAACGGCAACGACACGCTCAGCGGCGGGGAGGGCAACGACCTGCTGTGCGGCGGCAACGGCAATGACATCCTGAACGGCGGCGGGGGCGACGACAGCCTGTTCGGCGGCGGTGGCAACGATCGGCTCACCGGCGGGCCGGGCGCGGACCGCTTCAGCGGCGGCCCCGGGACTGACGTGGCGACCGACTTCTCCGCCGCCGAGGGCGACACCACCGACGGCACGATCCCGTAGACATCGGACGCCCCGGCCGGGCAGGTGCGGCTGCCCGGATCCGGCGGGTCGCGGATGTGGGGCGGATGTAACCTCTAGCTCTAACTACTTCGACCTGAAAACCGGCCGCGTGGCGGTCCGTGAAGCGGTGGTTGTTGATCGAGAGGATGGCCTCGAACTCTTGGGATAGAGGGGATCGAGGCCATCGTGTTTCGTTCCCTGGGCGATCAGGTGTCGCTGTGGGAGTCGATGTTCCCGGATGGGCTGCTGGTGGTGCCCGGAGAGCTCGCCCGGGTTGATGGGTTGCTGGATGATCCGGCGTTCTTTGTTCCGTTCGTGCCGTTCTTCGGCCCGCGGATCGGTCGGCCATCCACGCCGATGGAGACCTACCTGCGGATGATGTTCCTCAAGTTCCGATACCGGCTCGGTTACGAGTCGCTGTGTCGGGAGGTGGCCGATTCGATCGGGTGGCGGCGGTTCTGCCGGATCCCGCTGGAGGGCACCGTGCCGCATCCGACGACGTTGATGAAGCTGACCACCCGCTGCGGCCCCGCGGCGGTCGATGGGCTGAACGAAGCGCTGCTGGCGAAGGCCGCGGAGGCGAAGCTGTTGCGGACCAGGCGGCTGCGGGCGGACACCACGGTGGTGCCGGCGAATGTGTGCACCCGACCGACTCCGGGTTGCCGGCCAAGGCGGTGCGGCGGATCGCGGCGACCGGGCGCCGGATCCAGGCGGCCGGTGGCGCCACCCGCACCGGGGTGCGGGACCGGTCCCGCTCGGCCGGGAAGCGGGCGCACGAGATCGGGTCGAAGCTGAGGCTGCGCACCGCGGCCGGCCGGGATGAGGCGCAGGCCGCGGTCCACCGGATCACCGGTGAGCTGGCCGAGCTGGCCGAGACCGCCGCGGCGGATGCGCAACGGCTGCTGGCCAACGCAAAGCGGGCGCTGCGCCGGGCGCGGACCAAGGCCGCCCAGCTGCGCGCCCGCGGTGGACACGACCCGGCGGCAGGCCGGTGGCGCGGCCGGCTCGCCCGCGCGGTGAACGACCTGACCGAGCTGCTGGACGCCACCGGGCAGATCGCCACGCAGGCCCGGCAGCGGCTCAGTGGCATCGTCGCTGACGGGGCGAGGCGACGGGTGAGCCTGCACGACCCGCACGCCCGGCCGATCGCCACGGGCCGGCTCGGCAAACCGGTCGAGTTCGGCCACAAGGCCCAGGTCGTCGACAATGACGACGGCATCGTGGTGGACCACACCGTCGAACCGGGCAACCCCCCCGACGCGCCGCGACTCGCCCCAGCCGTCGAGCGGGTCATCGCCCGCGCCGGTCACAGACCACGCACCGTCACCGCCCACCGCGGCTACGGCGAGAAGCCCGTCGAGAACAGCCTGCACGAGATCGGTGTCCGCACCGTTGTCATCCCCCGCAAATGCAGACCCGGTAAGTAAGGCCCGACAAGCCGAGGAACACCGACCAGCGTTCCGGCGAACCATCAAATGGCGAACCGGAAGCGAACGCAGGATCAGCACCCTCAAACGCGGATATGGCTGGGACCGCACCCGCATCGACAGCACCGAAGGCGCCCGGATCTGGACCGGACACGGCGTTCTGGCCCACAACCCGGTCAAGATCAGCACCCTGACCGCCTAACCAGCCACCGGCGTGAAGATCAACACCCCCGGACTGAGCCCCATGTCCAACGCCGGTCGGCTACTCACCAACTCGGCGGGTTTTCAGGTCGAAGTAACTCACGCTTCGAGATCGAGCTAGAGGGTGCCACCGGTGGCGATCCCGGCCCCGACGCCACTGCCGAGTAATCTACGGAGCGCCCGATTTACGTTCGCGTTTGGTGTGGCCGGGCGTCCATGCTGGAAGCCATGCTGATCAGGGACGCGACCGCCGACGACTGGCCGCAGATATGGCCGTTCCTGCGCCGGATCGTCGCTGCCGGAGAGACGTTCACCTGGGATCGAGACATCGACGAGGAGCAGGCCCGGGCAATGTGGATGCACGAGCCTCCCGGCCGGACCATTGTCGCCGTCGGTGTCGACGGCTCCGTGCTCGGCACCGCCGAGACGCACCCCAACCAGGGCGGGCCCGGCGCGCACATCGCCAACGCCGGCTTCATGGTCGATCCGGTCCACGGCGGGCACGGCGTCGGCCGCGCCCTCGCCGGGCACGTCATCGAGCAGGCTCGTGCCGACGGCTACCGCGCGATGGTGTTCAACGCCGTCGTGGAGACCAACGCCGGCGCGCTCACACTGTGGCGCTCACTCGGGTTCGACGTGCTGGCGACGGTGCCGGAGGGCTTCCGCCACCCGGTCCTCGGTTACGTCGGCCTGCATGTCATGCACCGGCGTCTGTGATCCTGACGACGACGAACCCCGAGTCGGGCGTCACGACATGTCGACCGGCTACTTCTGCTTTCCCTGCTCGACGGCTTGTTCGAGGTCCTGGTCGGACAGCAGGCGTTGGTCGGGATCCTCCGTGCCGCGTCCGGGCTGGAAATGGAGCTTCTCCATGTACGGCGTCGGCTCCTTCCGCCGGTAGTTCAGGAACTCCTGCGCATAGTAGGCGCGAGCTTCACCGACGTTCTTCTGACCGGACACGATCTCGTGCATCAGGTTGAGCGCGAGGAGGTTGGCCTGCTCGTCGTGGCAGCGCGCGGAGACCTCGCCGGCGGTGCGCTCGACGACCACGCTGCCGTCGAACTGCGCCAGCGCCGTGACCTTGTCGGCCGGCACCCGGTAGTCGATGAAGGACTCGACCGCGTCAATATGGGGAGTCGGGAAATCATGCTGGTAGAACGTCCGCGATGCGACGACGCGCTTCCACGGCCCGACGGCGTTCCAGACCAGTAGCGACTCGGTGGCTTCGTGTGGTTCGCCGTACGTGTCGATGACCAGCTGGGCGGCCTCCTGAGATTCCTGGGGCCATCCCGTGATGATCTGCGAGCCTTGGCTGCGTTCCATCCTGTACCTCCGGTGGCGCTCGTGGACGTCCACGCAACACCTACCGCGGGCGTACGCGGGCAAACCTGGCACCGGCCTCGGTTGACCGGCGCGGGACGTCACTCCTGCTCGGCGCCACCAACCCGCACCATCAGAACCGTGATGGGCTCGGGGTCACCGTCCATCGGCACCGGGTGATGAGTGTCCGACGTCCACTGCAGCGCGCCGTCCTGCGTGATGCTGGCCCGAACGGACAGCTCCGCGTTCGGTCCGATCGCGGAGCGGTCGACCGCCATCTCGAAGGGAATGGGAACGTTCGGCGGGTCCTCGATTCGCTCTTCTGCGAGCACAACGCTGGGTGTGTCGGCGCGGGAGACGTCCTCGACCGTGACCGTCAGCGTCGACCCGGGAAGCATGTCAACCCGCTCGCGGTACAGCGCTGAGCCCCGGATCACGAGCGGCGGCGCGTCGGCATCCAGCGACTCTGCGCTGGTCAGACGCGTGACCGACCGACCGTCGTCGATGAGAAGGTTCGCGCCCTCGATCAGAACGGTGCACTCCCGGGCGAGGATCTCCAGCAGCGCACGCTCCTGTGCCATGTCTTCGGGTGGGCCGGCCACCCGGGTGGTCATGATCGGACCGGTCGTCAGACGGTCGTCGAGGAGCCGGTAGGGCCCCGGAACCCGGTTCACGCCGGTAGTGCCGCTGAGGACGCCGTCGGCGCCGAACGCGATCTCGATCGATGCCGTACCCGTAAGGCCCTGTCCGGCCAGCTCCTCGATCCGCCACCTCGTGCCGCGGAGATCAATCATGCTCGATCCTTGCACGCCGTGATCGGTGGTCGCACGGACGACATGGACGAATCCGAACCCGGTCGGATGGGCGTTAGTCTCCGTCCGCTCCGCCGCGGAGTGCCTCGATCTCGACCTGGAGCCATTCGTTCTCCGCCTCGAGCTCGAGGACTCGTCGGATGCCGGCGAGGTTGAGACCTTGGAGCGCCAAGGAGCTGATGTGTTGTACCCGGCTCAGGTCGTCGTCGCTGTACCGGCGGTCACCGCCGTGCGAGCGGGCCGGCGTAAGCAGGCCGGCGCGCTCGTAACCGCGGAGGGTATGTGGCTCGATACCGCTGAGTTCGGCCGCGACCGAGATCGTGTAAACGCCTCGATGGCGTGCTCTCTCGCTGTTCGTCACATCCGCCTTTCTCGGCTCCAATCCTGACTACGCGACGATCAGATTTCTCAACTTGACAGATAGGATACCAGAGGCTACACAAGGAAGTAGCCGAGCACACGCGCGGCAGGCTCTGAACCATCGAGAGCGGAGGAGTGATGGCGATGTTGATGCGGACCGACCCGTTCCGTGAGTTCGACCGGCTGACCCAGCAGCTCTTCGACTCGGCGTCGCGGCCGACGGCGATGCCCATGGACGCGTACCGCAAGGACGACTGGTTCTACGTCCACTTCGACCTGCCCGGCATCCGTCCCGAGGAGGTCGACCTGACGGTGGAACGCAACGTTCTCACCGTCCGGGCCGAGCGCCGTGGTGCGACTGACGAGAACGTCGAGCTCATTGTTGCTGAGCGGCCGCAGGGTACGTCCACCCGGCAGCTCTTCCTGGGCGACACCCTCGACACCGACAAGCTCGAGGCCGACTACGACGCCGGTGTGCTGACGGTCCGAATGCCGATTGCCGACGCGGCCAAGCCGCGGAAGGTCGAGATCAGCGGGCACACCGAGCGCCGCGAGATCGGCGCCTGAGATCGATCCGCGCCCGGCGTCGAGGCGGCGAACGGGTAACCCAGGCGGCGGGGCGTGCCCAGTGGGCCCGCCCCGCCGCGTCGATCATGTGGCAGGGGGCAGGGGGCATGTTGCCGGGGCCGCCTACAGTCATCGTGTGAGCAATCTCGAGCAGCGCCCGCAGGAGATGTCGTGCGGAGGCGTGGCGGTCGCGGTACGGGACCTGTCGCCCGAGTTGCTCGAGCCGCGTGAGGTGCCACTGGGCGGCCCACGGGCGATGCTCGTGCGCCGCACGCTTCCGCACCGGGACCGACGCATGGTGGGGGCATGGTGCTTCGTGGACCACTATGGCCCGGACGACGTCGCCGACGGGCCCGGCATGCAGGTACCGCCACACCCCCACCTCGGTCTGCAGACGGTCAGCTGGCTGGTCGAAGGCGACGTCCTGCACCGGGACAGCATCGGCACCACCCAGCTGGTCCGACCGGGCGAGTTGAACCTGATGACCGCCGGCCGGGCGATCTCGCACTCCGAGGAGTCGCCGGCCCGGCGTTCCCCGAGACTTCACGGCGTCCAACTCTGGGTCGCCCTGCCGGACCGAGATCGCCATGTCGAGCCGGACTTCGCGCACCACGCCGACCTTCCCGTGGTGTCCGTCGACGGGGCCATGGTCACCATTGTCATGGGTGAGTTCGGCGGCGCCTTGTCGCCGGCCCGGACCTACACACCGCTTCTCGGCGCCGACGTCGTCCTGGCGGCCGGCGCACGATCTCAGCTGCCTCTCGACGGCGGCTTCGAGCACGCCGTGCTGGCCCTTTCGGACGGCCTGGTCGTGGACGACGTCCCAGTCTCGCGTGGAGCCATGCTGGTGCTGCCGGCCGGTCGCCGCGACGTCGAGCTGATCTCCGACGGCCCCGGGCGGGTGCTCCTGCTCGGCGGTGAGCCGTTCGAGGAAGAGCTCCTGATGTGGTGGAACTTCGTCGGCCGTGACCACGAGGAGATGATCGAAGCACGCGCAGACTGGGAGGCGGGCCGACGCTTCGGGACCGTCCGCGGTTACGACGGCGCCCCGCTGGCAGCGCCACCCTTGCCGACGACTCGGCTCCATCCGCGGCCCCGCCTGCGGCCACGCCCGACGGACTAGGTCGGGCGTGCCCGATCCGGGCGTGTCAGGATCGAGCATGTTCGTTCTCGAGCTGACCTTCGCGCCCGACGATGCCGAGCGGCTGGCGGCGCGACCCGCACACCGCGAGCGGCTGGCGGCGCTGAAGGCGGACGGTGTCGTGGTTCTGGCCGGACCGTTCGCCGACGACTCCGGAGCCCTCGTCGTGTTGGACGTGCCCGACCGTGCGGCGGCCGAGGCCGTCGTCGCGGCGGACCCGTACTACTCCCTCGGCGGTGTCGAGGTCGCGAATCTGAGACTATGGCGGCCGCTGCCGCTGTGAGCGCGCGCCGTGACGGGTCAATTCATCGCGACGGGATGCGCGCTACACCGATCGCTGGTACGTGCGGAACGCCCGGGTGGCGATCCAGCCCGTGACCGCGGCGACCGCGAGCAGCCCACCGAGGCGGGCCAGCACCTCGGACCAGTCCGGATCGGCCGCCAATGCCTCCCGGCTCGCCACCACCGCCCAGTCCACGGGGTTGTAGCCGGCCGCCGTCTGTATCCAGCCCGGCGCCGCCTCCTTGGCCATCATGGCCGAGGACAGGAACGCCAGCGGGAGTGTCAGCATCGTCGAGAAACCGATCAGCGACTCGCGCGTGCGCACCAGCAGGGCCATCCCGTTGGACAGGGAGCTGAACGCCGCGGCCAGCAGCACGGCCGCGACCAGCATGACCAGCACGCCCAGCACACCGCCGTCGAAGTCCGCGCCCAGTAGCAGACCCACGCCGACGATGACCAGGGCCTGGATGACGATCGTGACCGCCTGGTTCGCCACCGACGACGCCATCATCGCGCCACGGCTCACAGGTGAGGACAGCATCTTGTCCATGACGCCGCGGTCCATGTCCTCGATGAACGCCATGCCGCTCCACCCGCTGGTGAAGAGCACCGTCATGACGACGACGCCCGGTGTGAGGAAGTCGATGTAGGAGCCGCCGCCGAAGCCGGGTACCTCGACGACCCTCCTGAACAGCTGGCCGAACAGCAACAGCCAGATCATCGGCTGGATCAACATGATCACGACGAATGCCGGCTGCCGGCCTGTCGCGCGCAAGAGGCGTCCGGTCAGGTACCCGGTATGCGCCACCATTGTGCTCATCGGTTCTCGCCCTCCTCCGCGGCCGCGAACGTGCGGCCGGTGTGGATCAGGTACACGTCGTCCAGCGAGGGCCGGGCGACGGTGATGGAGGCAACGGGTGCGCCCGCGGCCTCGAGCGCGGCCAGCACGGCCGGGACGGCGCTCGCGCCGTGGTCGACCCTGGCCCGGACAACTCGGCCCTCCTGGAGAACGTCGTGGGTGCCGGCCACACGCTCGATCGCCGCACGAGCCGTCGCGAGGTCCGCCTCGGGTGCCAGCTCGGTGACGACGGCGTCTCCGCGGAGTTCGCTCTTGAGCTGGTCCGGTGTGCCCTCGGTGACGAGCTCGCCGCGGTCCACGATCGCCAACCGGTCGGCCAGGTGGTCCGCCTCCTCGAGGTAGTGCGTGGTCAGGAGGATCGTCAGGCCCTCGTCGGTGGCCAGCCGGCTGATCTCGGCCCACATCTCCGCTCGTGCCTGCGGATCCAGACCGGTGGTCGGCTCGTCAAGGAAGAGCACCTTTGGTCGATGTACCAGTCCGGTGGCGACGTCGAGCTTGCGCTGCATGCCGCCGGAGTAGGTGCGTACCGTCCGATTCGCGGCGTCGGACAGGTCGAACCGGTGGAGCAGTTCGTCGACCCGGGTCCTGACCGCTGTGCCACGCATGCCGTGGATGCGGCCGGCGAGCAGCAGGTTCTCGCGACCGGTTGCCTGGGGATCCGTGCCCGGGCGCTGAGTGACGACGCCGATCGTACGGCGTACCTCGTCCGGCCTGCGCAGCACGTCGATGCCCGCGACGGTAGCCGAACCCGAGGTCGGCCGGGTGAGCGTCGTCAGGACCTTGATGGCGGTGGACTTGCCGGCGCCGTTCGGGCCGAGCAGTCCGAACACCGTGCCTGCAGCGACGGATAAGCTCAACCCGTTCAGGGCGGTTACGTCGCCATAAGTCTTGACCAGGGCGGCCGCTTCGATCGCCGGTGCGGTCGCAGGCGGCGCATTGGAGCGCGCGTCTGTGGCCGTGAGGGGGTGGACGCTCATCGTCCGGTCTCCTTTACGTTGATGGTTTCTGGGAGACCGGTCGGTATCGCGATGACCTGACTTATCGTGGTGCTTGCGCCTTGGTGCCAGGTCGCGAGCCGGCCGGCCCGGGGTTCTGGCCTCGGTGGGTGTTGCCGCACCCGCCGGGGCCGCTCGACGTCAGTCGACGCTGCGGAGCGTCACCTCCGCCCGCTTCCAGTCCGCTTCGGACGGAACCTCGCCGGTCTCGTGGAACCGGCGCCACAACTCGATGTCGGCAAGCGTGCCGTCCTCGATGCCGGCGACGAGCCGGTCGACGAAGGCGAGCTCGGCTGCGCGCATGGCTCGAGCGAAGTCGGTCTCGACCAGGAACAGGTACGGCAGCCCGTCGGCCATGGCCTGCTCGATCGTGGACTGGATGCTCGCGACGTCGGTCTTGAGCCGTATCTGACGCGTCTTCAGCAGCCGAACCACCTCGTCTGGCGGAAGTGCTCCGGCCAGCGCGAGCGCCGCCTCGAACTGGCGGTACTCCTTGACCGGCACGGCGAGCAGCTCGCTGAGCCAGTCCACGAACTCGGTACGCCCCGGCTCGGTGATGGCGTAGATCGTGCGCTCGGGGCGGCGCCCCTCCCGTACGGTCTCCTGCGCCTCGATCAGGCCGTGCTTCTGGAGCGACTCGACGACGGCGTAGAGGGAGCCGTAATTGAGCTTGATGCTCTGTTCATGGGCCCGTTCCCGCATCGTGGTCGACATCTCGTAGGGATGCATCGCCCGTTCCGTCAGCAGGCTGAGCACAGCCAGGGCCAGCGGGTTCGACACCTTGCGCTTGGCCATCGACGCATGCCTCCACCTCGTATATCCCAGATGGAGTATTCAGGATCGTCTACCGCCTGTCAAGTGCCTGGACCGCTTCCATCGAGCTGAAGGTAGCCCGCCGTGACCGCGTGGGTCATGCCCTCCGCCGGGAACGGCCAGCGCGCGCCACTCACGGCCACGGCGTCGACGGCCGCGATTCCGGCGGCATGGAGCTCCCTGATCAGGTCGGCTACGCTGCGTAGCGCCGCGTGCTGGTCGGCGACGAACGCCGGCCCGACCACCGCGCCGTGGCCCGGCACGATGGTGTCGTCGTCGACCAGGCGTTCGCGGAGCGCGCCGATCGTGTCCGGCCAGTCCAGCGGGAAGCAGCCGGATCCGTACATCGGCGGCCCGGACTGCTCGACGAGGTCCCCGACCAGCCAGGTGGTCGCATCTGGCACGTGAACCAGCAAGTCGTTGTCCGTGTGACCGCGTCCGAGGTGGACGAGCTCAACCCGGCGCTCACCGAGATCAAGCACGGCATGATCGCCGACGAGTTCCGTGGGCGGCGTGATGACCACTTCCCGCCAGTCGTCCACAGGCTCACGTCCCCGGGCGATCCATCGGGTCAGCATGGGCTCCTCGAACTCGGTGAGATGGGCCGGCACGCGATGGTGGCCGTAGATCGGTGCACCGACATCCGAGCCGGGCCCGAACCGATGGTTGCCGAAGCAGTGGTCGTAGTGAGCGTGGGTGTTCACCACCCAGCGCACGGGTCGGCGTCCCAGGACCCGCAGGTCCGACCGGATCTCGTCCGCTTCCCGGTGGGACGAGCGCGTGTCGACCAACAGCAGCCCCTGCGCGCCGCGGACCACGCAGACGCTGACGTCCAAGGGATCGTAGCGACGCTGGAAGACCCCCTCGGCCACCTCGTTCCACGGGCTCACGGCCGCGCCCCGTCGCCCGGGTGGCCCAGCCGGGAGTCGTCCGGGAGCGGTACGGGTCGAGGCGGAACAGGGCTCGACACGATGAACGAGCTGGTGGTCTGACCGTGCACCAGGAATCTGTCGAGGATGGTCTCGAGATCGGCGATGGCCGGCACCTGTACCTTCATCAGGAAGCAGTCCTCGCCTGAGATCCGGTGACACTCCGTGACCTCGGGCGTTCGCTCGGCGAGCTCGGCGATGCGGCTGAGCTGTCCCGGCCCGGGCCGCAGCCGCACCCAGGCTGCCGTCGGCAGGCCGACGGCAGCAGGGTCGATGTCCACCTGAAACCCGCGGATCACACCGGATTCCTCGAGGCGGCGCAGTCGCTCCCGTGCCGTCGGGGCCGAGACGCCGAGCCGGCGGGCCAGCTCCGCAGTGCTCTGTCGAGGCTCCTGTGCGAGCAGGGCCAGCAGGCGCACGCTCAGCGCGTCGAGTGGCGGGCTTCCGTTCCGGAGCCTGAAGGCCGCTTCCGTCGGTCGATCTGTAGGCATGGCCGCCCTCGCTCGGTCGAACGCTCATGGGCAGTACGGCATCGACTTCCTACCGTAGATGTATGCATGACGCGGCGGTGGCCCCCGAGGCCGTCCGGCGGGTCACAGGGCGACTGCCGCCGCACGCCTACTTCGTGGTCAGCGCTGTCTTCCACTACTTGGGCCCGGCGTTCGCGGTCCTGCTCTTCGCCCGCCTGGATCCGCTGGGCGTCGCCTGGCTCCGGATCGGCGTGGCCGCAGCCGTGTTCGCGGCCTGGCGCCGGCCATGGCGGACATGGCTGCTCCTCGACCCGGCGAGCCGGCGGCTCGTGGTCGGCTGGGGCTGCATTCTGGCCGTCATGAACGCCTGTTTTTACCTGGCGATCGACCGGCTCGCCCTCGGGACCGTCGCGGCAATCGAGTTCGTCCCGGTGATCGTGCTGGCAGCCGTCGCATCGCGCACCGGCCGGAACGTCGCCGCGCTCATGCTCGCGGTGGCGGGCGTCTATCTGCTCACCGACCTGCACCTCGGCGGCGAGCCGGTCGGCTTGGCGTTCGCCGCGGTGAACGCAGCGCTGTTCGCCGCGTACATCGTCCTCGGGCATCGAGTCGCACGCAGCCCGGCGATGAGCGGCATCGACGGCCTCGCAATAGCTATGATCGTCGCAGCCGTCGCGGCCCTTCCCCTGGGGCTCGCTCAGGCGACCCCGGCCTTCACCGACCCCGTGGTTCTGGGCGCCGCCGTCGGCGTGGGCATCTCCTCGTCGGTGATCCCGTACGTGTGCGACCAACTGGCGATGGCGCGCCTGAATCGCGGGACGTACGCGATGCTGGTCTCGCTCCTTCCAGCGACCGCCACGGTAATCGGCATCGTCGTGCTCATGCAGGTGCCGGCACCGATCGAGGTCGTCGGCGTGTTGTCGGTCGTGGCCGCCGTGGCCGTGCACCGCGAGGCCGGCATCCGATGATGCCGTCGTGCCCGAATGCCCGCCTCGATGTCGTTTGGCCGCTGCGCGCGACGGCGGTCCGTTGCCTGGACGGCCGTCCGGCTGGCAGGTTGGCCGGTGTGTTCGAGAGCTTCACGCTGGACCGGATCGACGTCGGAGAGTGCGAACTACGGGTGCGGCACGGCGGGTCTGGAACACCGGTCCTGCTGTTGCACGGCCATCCCAGGACTCATGCGACGTGGCATCGGGTGGCGCCGCTGTTGGCCCGCACCCACTCGGTCGTGTGTCCCGACCTGCGCGGCTACGGCGAGTCCTCGAAACCGGCAACGACGGCGGACCACGAGCCGTACTCGAAGCGGGCGATGGCGCGTGACTGTGCCGCGCTGATGCAGCGGCTCGGTCACGAGCGGTTCGCAGTCGTAGGCCACGACCGCGGCGGCTACGTGGCGCTCCGGACCGCGCTTGATCACCCGACGGCCGTCACGAGGCTCGTGGTTCTCGACGGCGTGCCGATCGGCGAGGCGCTGGCGCGGTGCGACGCGCGCTTTGCCGCCGCGTGGTGGCACTGGTTCTTCTTCGCGCAGCCCGACCTTCCCGAACGCGTCATCACCGCCGATCCGGTCGCCTGGTACGGCGCGCGTCGTGCCGAGCTGAAGGAGCGGATGGGCGCCGAGGCGTACGCGGACTTTCGGCGCGCCATCGAGAACCCGGAGACGGTTCATGCCATGCTCGAGGACTACCGGGCGGGACTCGGCATCGACCGCCGACATGACGAGACGGACCGGGTCGCCGGCCGCACGGTCTCGTGCCCGGTCCTGGTCATCTGGTCGCTCCGCGACGATCTTGCGACGCTGTACGACGACATTCCGGGGATCTGGCGCCGGTGGGCGGACAACCTGCGAACTGGAACGGTCGACTCCGGGCACCACATGGCGGAGGAGGCACCGGACGCGCTCGCCGGGCACCTGCTCGCCTTTCTGGAGACGTGAGAGCCGCGACCGCGTTCGGTGATGCGGGCGTGATCACCCCGCCCGACACCCGCCGTCGACTCAGCGGCGGGCGCCCCTGACCTCCAGCTGGTCGAGCAGGTTCTGTGTCGCCTCGGCCACGCTGGCGACGGCCAGGCTGAACGCCTCGGCGTTGTGGGCGGCAGGCGCATGGAACCCGCTCACCTT
>Ga0126304_10000934_pt1 | contig 13001 bp, 12 predicted proteins | sample Plot25_FD_92538 | JGI IMG/M metagenome (GOLD analysis project Ga0126304, IMG submission 92538) | Serpentine soil microbial communities from UC McLaughlin Reserve, CA, USA - Plot25 | ecosystem: Environmental > Terrestrial > Soil > Grasslands | place: USA: UC McLaughlin Reserve, Lake County... | reverse complement strand
AGCGGCTACTGCGATAACGCCCTCTGGCAGGCGGCGAATCTGTCGTTCCTCGCGTTCGATTCGTTCGGTCAGGCGACCGACAAGGCGACCGGCCTGCGGCTGCTCGCGCAGATGCGGACGCAGTATCCATCCAGCTCCTTGAACGCACAGGCGCGGGTCATTCTGCGCGATCGGGATGCCGCGGCTGCGGCGTCGGCGACCAGCGGAACACCGGCGCCCGGCGTCGCGGCGCCCGTTGCCACTCCCGCTGCTCCGGTGCCGTCGACTCCCGCCACGGAGGCTGCAGCCATCTCGACGCCAAAGGCGGCATCGCCGTCGACCTCAGGTGCATTGCCGCGGTTCGTGCCACCCGTTCTGACCGATGGATTGAAGCCGGCCACAGGATCCGCGAGGGATGCAGCGGGAGCCTCGTCTACCCCGGCCGCCAGAGTCTCGATCCGTGATGTGAAACGAACGTCGCTGCCCGAGGGCATGCGCGTGACGATTGAAATGGACGGCGAGTCGACCTATCACGCCGAACAACTGGAGAACCCTCGCCGCGTGTTCTTCGACCTTCGCGGCGCGAGGGCCTCAGCCGCGCTGCAGGACGCAGACCTGAAGTTCACCGACGATATCGTTCGCGAGATCCGCCTCGGCCGGCATCCGAATGCAACGCGCATCGTCATGGACATGGAAGGTGTCGAGAGTTACAGCGTCTTCACGCTCTACGATCCGTTCCGCGTCGTCGTGGACTTCAAGCGGACCGCGACTTCGATGCCGCCCGCGGCGCCGCCGGCGGCGTTGCCGCCGCCGGCGCGCCAGACACCCGCACAGGAAGTGGACTCCCCAGCCGTCTCCGACGCGAAGCCGCTCCCTTCGCGTCCGATCATGGCAACTCCACCGCCGGCGTTGCCGTCAGCAAACCTCGATGGCAAGTTCTCGCTGTCACGTCAGCTCGGTCTTGGGGTTGCGCGAGTTGTCATCGATGCCGGCCACGGCGGCCACGACCCGGGCGCGCACGGCAACGGCGTCGAGGAAGCCGAGCTTACGCTCGACGTCGCGTTGCGTCTCAGTCAGCTCCTCGAGAAGCAACCCGGTATCGAAGTGGTGATGACTCGCAGCACGGACGTGTTCATTCCACTCGAGGAACGAACCGCCATTGCGAATCGTGAAAACGCGGACCTGTTCCTGTCGATTCACGCAAACGCCAGCCGCAATGTGAAAGCTCGGGGTGTCGAAACCTACTTCCTGAACTTTGCCAGCAACCCCGAAGCCGAGGCAGTGGCCGCGCGCGAGAATGCCGGCTCGGGCCAGACGATGCACAAGCTCCCGGAGATCGTGAGAGCAATTGCGTTGAACAACAAGCTGGAAGAGTCTAAGGACTTCGCCGAGATGGTGCAGAAGTCAATGGTCAAGCGTCTCTCGGCGCGCAACAGCCAGCTTCGCGATCTCGGCGTGAAGCAGGCGCCCTTCGTCGTGCTCATCGGCGCCGCGATGCCGAGCGTGCTGGCGGAGATTTCGTTCGTGACTCACCGGCAGGAGGGGACGCTGCTGAAGAGTGGAGCGTACCGGCAGCAGATCGCCGAGTCACTGCTCGACGCCGTGCTGAAGTATCAGCAGTCGCTGAAGAAGATCAGAAGTGGTGCCGCTACCCAGGCGACGACCAAGTAGCGCCAGCGCGGCGCCTCGCTAGGTAATTTTGAGAGCTTCCGAATCGGGGACCGGTTCGAGGTTGTAGCGCGCCCGCAGCTTCTTCACGCCGATGAGGATGCCGCCGAAGATTGCGCCGAGCGTGAGCGCCAGCAGGACCAGCACACCCGTCAGGCCGAAGGCTCCAATCAGCACATCCGCGACCGACGTGGTCTTTACAGGCTGCTCGACCACCTTGACCATGACGGGCTGAAACAGGAGCGCGAGGATCATCTGCTTAGTTAGACTCGGCGTCGGTGACAAGGTTCCACGGCAGCTGCATTAGGTCGGGTGAGGCAGCCCTGAAGGCTGCACTACGTGATCCGGTGACTGCGTGATCTGTTGACGCTACCACTCGCTGCTGGTGAACGCCAGCTCGGCAAGAGTGCGCACGGCGACGCCCGTCGGGCCCTTCGACTGCCAGGGCCTGGCCTCATCGGCCCATGCCGTGCCGGCGATATCGAGATGCACCCACGGCCGATCTCCCACGAACTCCTTGATGAACATCGCCGCCGTGCAAGCGCCCGCCGGACGTCCGCCGGTGTTGGTCATGTCAGCCACATCGCTGCGGAGCTGCTCGCAGTACTCATCGTAAAGGGGCATCGGCCAGACACGGTCGCCGGCCCGGGAGGCGGTCGTTTGTACGATCTGGGCCCACGACGAGGGTTGCCCGAAGAGACCGGATGCGACCTTCCCGAGAGCGACGACACATGCGCCGGTGAGCGTGGCGACATCGACGAGGTGCGTCGCGCCCAGCTGCTGCGCATACCAGAGACCATCGCCGAGTACCAGCCGTCCTTCAGCGTCAGTGTTGATGACCTCGACAGTCTTACCGCTCGCGCCGGTCAGCACGTCGCCTGGTTTCACCGCACGGCCGCCGGGCATGTTTTCGGTTGCCGGGATCACGCCGATCACGTTGATCGGCGCCTTCAGCATCGCGATCGCGCGCATCGCCGCGATTACGGCCGCACCACCTGACATGTCGGTTTTCATACGCTCCATGCCGTCAGCAGGTTTGATCGAGATCCCGCCGGTGTCGAAGGTGATCCCCTTCCCTACCAGGCCCAGGACTGGTGAAGCGGGAGCGCCGGCGGGCTCGTGCTTGAGCACGATGACACGTGCCGGCTCCGAACTCCCCTTCGCCACTCCCATCAGGAGGCCCATATTGAGCTTCTCGATTTTTTTCTCGTCGAGAACCTCGACTGCGAGTCCGGCGGCGCGGCCCACTTCAGCGGCTCGGTCGGCAAAGACTCGCGGCGTCAGCAGGTTCGACGGCTCGTTGCACAGATCGCGGGCGATGTTGCAGCAATCGCCGAGGATCCAGCCGCGGCGCACGGCGGCGTTGGCCGATGTCGCATCGGCACCTGGTGCGACGATGATCATCTCTTCAGCCGGCGGCCCGATCCGATCGCCGGTCTTGTGCCGGTCGCCGTTGAAAGCCGCCAGCATCAGTCCTTCGGCCGATGCCTGGATCGTCGACGCGGGCGCATTGCCCACGCGCAGGACGATGGCCAGCCGGCGAATGCGGCGCTGTTTCGCCGCGAGCCCGGCGGCGGTTGCGACCTTGCGAAGCCGTTCCGCGGTGAACGCCGCCCTGGCTCCGGCGCCGATGATCGCAACTCTCGGAGCTCCCCAGCCCTTCAGCGGTGTAATGAACAGGTCGAAAAGCTTTCCCTTGAACTCCCCTCCGGCGATCGCCTGCTCGATCATGCGGCCGGTTGCTTCGTGAAGACCGGTGAGGTCCGGGAACGTATCTCCTTCGAAAACTGGCACAACCAGGAGGTCGGTCTGGACACTTGAGGGAATGAGAGTCGTGACTGAAATGACCGGGAAGTCCTGCGTTGAAACCATGTGCGGAGATTATAATGGGGCTTCCTACCCGGGGAGAGAACCAATGAGATTCCCGAATTCTGGTGTGAGTATCGCTGCCGCGCTCACTTTCTCGATTGCCATCGGTACCGCCGCTCTCCTGGCCAGTTCCGACAAGACCAGGCCTGCCGTCTCGGTCAAAGCGAATCCCGCGGTCGGGTTCGCGCCGACCCGGGTGGTGATGACCGCTGAATTGAAGGGCGGCGTCGATGACTACGTTGATTACTACTGCCCTTCGATCGAATGGCAGTGGGGTGACGACACGCGGGCGGAGTCGAAGGCCGACTGCGATCCCTATGAACCGGGCAAGAGTGAAATCAAGCGGCGCTATGTCTTCGATCGCGTTTTCGATACGCCCGGCGACTACCGTGTCGAGTTCCGCTTGAAGCAGAAGAACAAGATCGTGGGTACCGGATCGACGACCGTGCGAATCCGTCCCGGTCTGCGCGACGGCGGCGGCAACTAGTCCTGCACCGCCTCGACGATCATCGCGATGCCCATCCCGCCGCCGATGCACAGGGATGCGGCTCCACGGCCGCCTCCACGCGCCTGCAGCGAGTGGAGGAGCGTCGTCAGGACCCTGGCGCCACTCGCGCCGATTGGATGTCCGAGTGCGATCGCACCGCCATGGACGTTGACCCTGGCCGGATCCAGCTTCAGTTCACGGACGACCGCCAGCGACTGTGACGCGAACGCCTCGTTGAGTTCGAATAGGTCCAGGTCGCCGAGGGTGAGGCCGGCGCGCTGCGCCGCCCTGGTCAGTGCGTTCACCGGACCCATCCCCATGATCATCGGCTCCACGCCCGTGGTGCAGTACGACAGGACCCTGGCGAGCGGCTGTCTGCCGAGCGCCCTCGCCTTCTCTTCAGTGGAGACAACGAGTGCCGCGGCGCCGTCGTTGATGCCGGAGGCGTTGCCGGCGGTCACGGTGCCATCCTTGGCAAACGCCGCACGAAGTGCCCCGAGCTTTTCCACTGTCGTCCCGGCGCGCGGATATTCATCTTTGTCCATTCGTACCGCCGGTCCCTTTCGCTGCGGCAGCTCGATCGCGACGATCTCCTTGTCGAACGCGCCAGCTTTGATGGCGTGCTCGGCGCGACGCTGACTCTCAGCTGCGAAGGCGTCCTGGTCCACGCGCGACACATTGAAGCGCTTCCCCACTTCTTCAGCTGTGTTGCCCATGTGACAGCCGTTGATGGCGCAGGACAGGCCCTCTGCCAGCATCGAATCGATCGCCTCGGCGTTTCCCATCCGGTAGCCCCACCGCGCGCCCTTCAGGATGTAGGGCGCGTTGCTCATCGACTCGGTTCCTCCGGCAAGGACCAGGTCGACGTACCCTGCCTTCACTGCCTCCACCGCGTGTACGACAGCCTGCAGCCCGGATCCACAGACCCGATTGATCGTTTCGGCGGGCACTTCAACCGGGACTCCCGCTTTGATCGAGGCCTGGCGGGCGACGTTCATTCCGGCGCCTGCCTGGAGCACGCAGCCCATGATGACGTCACCAAGGCTGGCTGCGTCGACGCCCGCACGGGCGATTGCCTCGCGAATGACGATGGCGCCGAGGTCGGCCGCGGACAAGTCCTTGAGGGCGCCGCCAAAGGACCCAATCGGCGTTCGACAGGCGGAGAGAATGACGGCGTTGCTCATCTATCGTTCCAGTTCTTTTCGATTGCGGAAATATTCGAGCGCGCCCGGGTTGGCGAGCGCTTCCCTGTTCTTGACTTCGCGGCCGTGCACCACCTCACGGACGGCCAGTTCGACGATCTTGCCGCTCTTCGTCCGTGGAATCTCGGGCACGGAAAGGATCCGCGCCGGCACGTGCCGCGGCGTGGTGTTCTGGCGAATACGACGCCGGATGCGGTCTTCGAGGTCCGGCGTCAGCGCGGAGCCATCCTTCAGGCGGACGAACAGGACGATTCGTTCGTCGTCTTCCCAGCGCTGGCCGATGACGAGACTCTCGGCAACCTCCTCGAGCTGCTCGACCTGGCGGTAGATTTCAGCGGTACCGATGCGGACGCCGCCGGGATTGAGAACCGCATCCGAGCGGCCGTAGATGATGATGCCGCCGTGGCTGGTGAGCTCGGCCCAGTCGCCGTGCCGCCACACTCCTGGATACGTGTCGAAGTAGGCGGCGTGATACTTCCGTGCATCCGGATCGTTCCAGAACGCGACCGGCATCGAGGGGAACGGCATCGTGCAGACCAGCTCCCCCTTCTCGCCGTCCACCGGCTGTCCGTGTTCGTCGAACACCTCGACCTTCATACCGAGCGCGCGCACCTGGATCTCTCCCCGCCACACCGGCCCGATCGGGTTCCCGCCGACGAAACAGCTGATGATATCGGTTCCCCCTGAGATCGACGCCAGGTGGATATCGTGCTTGATCCGCTCGTACACGAAGTCGAAGCTCTCCGCGACCAGAGGCGAGCCGGTCGATGTCATCGTCCGCACCGAGGACAGGTCGTGGGTCTCGATTGGCGCGAGGCCCGCTTTGTTGACTGCGTCGATGAACCGCGCCGATGTCCCGAACAGGGTCATCTCCGCCTCATCGGCGAAATCGAAAAGCACGTTGCCGTCCGGATGGAAGGGGGAGCCGTCGTAGAGCAGCAGCGTTGCTTCAGAGGCGAGTGCCGTCACCAGCCAGTTCCACATCATCCACCCGCAAGTGGTGAAGTAGAAGACGCGATCCCCTGGCTGAATGTCGCAATGAAGCTGGTGTTCCTTGAGATGCTGGATCAGTGTGCCGCCGGCGCCATGGACGATGCACTTCGGCACACCCGTAGTGCCGGAGGAATACATGATGTACAGCGGATGGTCGAACGGCAGCTGCTCGCATTGCAGTTCGGTCGTATGGCCCGCGACAAAGTCATCCCATGAAACCGCGCTGCCAGTGTCGTCCGGCGAGGTTCCGGCATACGGGATGATCACGAGTCGGCGGACGGTCGGCAACTGCTCCACGATTGACGCGAGCTTCTGGCGCAAGTCGTGTGTCTTCCCTGCGTAGAAGTACCCGTCTGCCGCGACCAGCACCTTCGGTTCGATCTGACCGAATCGATCGAGAACGCCCTGCACCCCAAAGTCCGGCGAACACGACGACCAGACGGCGCCGACAGCCGCGGTCCCGAGTGAGGCGACGATCGCTTCAGGCATGTTGGGAACATAGCCGGCAACGCGATCGCCCGGTGTGACTCCTTCCGCACGTAGAGCTGAAGCGAACCGAGCCACGCCCGCCCGCAGTGCGTCGTGACTGACAATCTGATGCCGCTGCCCTTCACCGTTGAAGATCAGCGCGGCGCCGTCGCCACTCTGGCGGAGCACGTTTTCGGCGAAGTTGAGCCGTGCGTCGGGAAAGAAGCGTGATCCCGGCATCCTGTCGAGATCGGCAACGACGCGGTCGCCGGGGTTGCCGCGGATGCGGCAGAAGTTCCAGACGCTTTTCCAGAATGCCTCCGGACGCTCGATCGAAAACGTGTACAGCGCCGGGTAATCAGTGACGGCAACGTTCCATTCAGACTCAACGTGCCGCATGAATGCGGTGATTCGTGCGCGGGCAATGCGGTCCGGAGACGGGGACCATAGCGGAGCATCCGTGGAGTTCATCCACGCAAATTATATCGGGGTGATGTCGTACTCTTCGCTGCGATACGGAGTGAAGCCGCGGTTGAGATAGTTCTGCAGTGCGGCCGGATGATCCAGCGTCGACGTGTGGAGCCAGACGCGGTGTGCACCGAGATCGAAGGCCCTTTCCGCCGCCACCGTGAGCAGGTGTCCGCCCAGTCCACGTCCGTAGAATCCGGGTCTCAGCCCGAAGTACGCAATCTCTACTGACCCTTCGCCGCTCCTCCGGAGCTCGAAGTACCCGGCGACCTCACCGTCGACGGTCAGCACCCATAAGGAAATGTCTGGATCCGACAGATACGCGCTGATCTCCGCATCACTCCAGGGGAGCCGGTCGACCCAGTAATAGGGCCCGCCGACCTCCTCGTAGAGGGAACGCCAGAAGGACGGCGCGCAGCGCTCGATCCTGTCGACGCGTACGTCCTGCCGGTCGGAATGCTTTGGCAGCAGGCCGGCGCGGCCGGTCAGCTCGAGGTAGGTTCGCGTGGCTCGCATGCTCAGTCGAGCCGTGCTTTCCATGCCGCGGCGCTCGCGAACATGGCGTCCATTGTCTCCGTGCCCTCATCATCGCGAATCCGCTGCAGTGCCGCGATCAACTCGTCGAGTGCATTGTTGACACTCGATCGGTTGGACTCGACGATGTCGCGCCAGAGGGCGGCGGGGCTGCTGGCAAGTCGCGTCGAATCACGGAGCCCGGGACCGGCGAGATGCAGGCCCGACTCCCCTGCCTTTTCGCCCGCGACGTGCATCAAGGCACTCACCGCCAGCTGCGGCAGATGGCTGATGAACGCCAGCAGCCGATCGTGCTCGGCCGCGCTCATTGCGTGAGGCCGCGCGCCGATCGCGCTGACGAGCGCCTGCAGCCGCTCGACGTCCTCATGCGCGCCAGCGGGACCAGGAGTCAGGATCCACGGCTTCCCCTCGAACAGGTCAGCGCGAGCGCATGCCGGTCCCGCGGTGGCCGCACCGGCGACCGGGTGTCCACCAATGAAGTGCAGCTGCGGAGGCAGCCCGGCCGCCGCTTCAACAATACGTAGCTTGGTGCTGCCTGTATCGGTGATCAGCGTGCCGGCGGCAAGATGATCCGGAAGAATAGAGAGGAGCCGGACGTTCTCGGAAATGGGAGCGGCAAGGATCACCAGGTCGGCGTCTGCGAGCTTTCGGAGGTCGTCCCCGCGATCGAGAGCCGCCACCGTCGGCGGACGCGCGAGCCGCATCAGCGCGAGCTCGATCGATCCGCCGATCAGGCCTCTGCCTACTATGACGACTCTCTTGAACCCCCAACCCCCGACTGCCAAGTTCCAACTCCCTGGCGCCTAGCGACTCCATCCGCGCCGGGCGACGGGCTCGACGCAGATGCTGCGGCCGATGGCTGGGGCGATGATCCTCAGCTCCGCCATCAGTCGATCGAATTGCGCGGGGAATAGCGACTGGGCACCGTCACTCAGCGCGTGATCGGGATCGCAATGCACTTCGATCAGCAGTCCGTCCGCGCCTGCAGCCACCGCCGCCCGCGCCATCGGAGTGACCTTGTCGCGCCGGCCGGTACCATGGCTTGGATCCACGATCACGGGGAGGTGGCTCAGTTGCTTGACGACTGGAATCGCGGAGATGTCGAGCGTGTTGCGCGTATAGCTCTCGAACGTCCGGATGCCGCGCTCGCAGAGCATCACTTCCATGTTGCCGCCGGCCAGGATGTATTCGGCCGAGAGCAGCCACTCTTCGATCGTGGCGGAGATGCCGCGTTTGAGCATCACCGGCGTACGCGTCTTGCCAAGCTCCCGCAGAAGCGAAAAGTTCTGCATGTTTCTCGCGCCGACTTGCAGGATGTGCGAGTACTTCTCTATGACCTCGAGCTGGCTGATCTCCATGATTTCAGTGATCAGCGCGAGGTTGTGGCGGTCCGCTGCGGCGCGCAGCAGCCGCAGGCCATCCTCGCCGAGGCCCTGGAAACTGTAGGGTGAGCTCCGCGGCTTGAACGCCCCGCCCCGAAACACCTTTGCCCCGGCTCGCTTCACCGCGGCCGCCGCCGCTTCCACCTGGTCCTCGGTTTCTGCGGAACATGGCCCGGCCATGACGATCACTTCGTCGCCGCCGATGCGTAGATCGCCAATCGTGAAGACGGTGTTCTCCTGGCGGAACGTGCGGCTGGCGAGCTTATAGGGCTCGGTGATTCTCAACACTTCCTGAACCCCTTCGAGCACTTCCAGCAGGCGCGGATCTCCCTGGCGGTTGCCTCCCACGGCACCGATGACCGTGCGAAGCGCTCCGGTCGACCGGTGAACGTCGAATCCCATCTCTACGAGCTGCGCGACGACGCGGGCGACCTGCTCGTCGCTCGCTCTCTCCTGCATGACGACAACCATAATGTATGTCTCTATTCTAAATCGGCGAGGCGCTCCAGCCGTCTCGCTTCGTCAATGACCCGCTCGAACAGCCGCTTGATCGCACCGTCGTCGAGCGGGCCGGTGTTCAGCTGCTGCACGTGCCGCAGCACCTCGTTTTCACGCGCCGGCTGATAGATCTGCAGGCCTGCGGCCTTCTTGCAGCGTCCGACCTCGAGCGCGCACTGCGCTCGTGCGTTCAACAGCCTGACGATCTGCTCGTCGATCCAGTCGATACGCTGGCGCAGGTCGTCGATGTCGTTCATAAGCCGCTCTTCAGCCAGCCGACGTAATCGGCCGCATGCTGCGCCGCGCCGCCCGGGCCGTGTTCGGCGATCACGTTGACGAGCGCGCTGCCGACCACCGCCGCGTCAGCCGTGCGGCAGGTTTCGGTGACGTGCTCTGGTCTGGAGATGCCGAATCCGACAGCCACCGGGAGATCTGTATGCCGCCGGATGCGCTCGACAATGCTCTCTGCTTCACGCGACGTTTCGGGTCTCGCGCCGGTGACACCGAGGCGCGAGATCACATAAAGGAAGCCACGCCCGAGTTCCGCCGACTTGCGGATTCGCTCGTCGCTCGTTGTAGGTCCAATCAGGAAAATCGGATCGAGCCCGGCGTCGATCATGACCTTCCGCAGCGTGCCACACTCCTCGACCGGATAATCGAGTATCAGGACGCCATCGACGCCGGCATCGGCCGCGGCCGCAGCAAATGCGGCCTGGTCCATGCGCACGACCGGGTTTGCGTAGGTGAACAGCACGATCGGGGTGTCTATCCGCCGCCGCACCTCCCGCACGACGTCCAGTGTGCCTCGGAGAGTCATGCCCGCCGCGAGCGCGCGTTCGCTCGCCCGCTGAATGACCGGCCCATCCGCAAGCGGATCCGAGAACGGCACGCCGACCTCGAGAACGTCCGCACCGGCGCCGGCCAGCGCGACCAGAATCTCGATCGAGACCTCGCGATTGGGATCGCCGGCTGTGACGTAGGTGACGAGCCCGCCACGGCCGGCGCTCTTCAGGGCCGCGAACCGTCCGGCGAGCCGCGAACTCATTCTGCCCCCAGAGCGTTCTGGACGCTCAGCACGTCTTTGTCTCCGCGTCCAGACAGGTTGACCAGCAGGATGCTCTCCTGCGGCATCGCCGGAGCAATGCGACAGGCATGTGCAATCGCATGCGATGACTCCAATGCCGGCAGTATGCCTTCTTCACGGCCGAGCCGCTGAAAGGCCGTGAGCGCGTCATCATCATCGATCCACGTGTATTCAGCCCGGCCCTGCTCGTAAAACGAGGCGTGTTCCGGACCGATCGCCGCGTAATCGAGTCCGGCGGAGATCGAGTGTGTGGGCTCGATGTTGCCGTCCGCGTCCTGGAGCACGTAGCTGCGCGTTCCCTGCAGGATCCCGGCGCTGCCACCGGCGAAGCGCGCGGCGTGTTGCCCCTGTGTGATCCCGCGGCCGCCCGCTTCGACGCCGATCAGCCGCACTGCACGGTCGGCGACGAACGCATCGAAGATCCCCATCGCGTTGCTGCCACCGCCGATACAGGCGATCACGGCGTCAGGCAGCCGCCCGGCGCTTTCAAGGATCTGCGCGCGCGCCTCGGCGCCGATCACCGACTGGAACTCGCGCACCATCAAGGGATACGGATGCGGGCCGAGTACCGATCCGAGCAGGTAATAGCTGTCGCCGACGCTGGCGACCCAGTCGCGCATCGCCTCGTTGATGGCGTCCTTGAGCGTGCGGCTGCCGCTGTCGACGCTCCGCACCGTCGCCCCGAGGAGCCGCATGCGGAAGACATTGAGCGATTGTCGCTGCATATCCTCCGCGCCCATATACACGTGACACTCGAGCCCGAGCAGCGCACACACCGTCGCGGAGGCGACGCCGTGTTGGCCGGCACCTGTTTCGGCGACAACGCGGCGCTTCCCCATCCGCTTCGCCAGCAGCGCCTGGCCGAGCGCGTTATTGATCTTGTGCGCGCCGGTGTGCGCGAGATCCTCCCGCTTGAGGAAGATCCTCGCGCCGCCGAGTGAAGCTGCGAGACGCCTGGTTTCGTACAGCGGCGTGGGCCGCCCAACGTAGTCGCGCAGCAGCTGCATCAACTCGGCGCGGAACTGCGGATCGTCCCGGGCTTCGAGGTATGCGCGTTCCAGCTCCTGGACGGGAGCGACGAGCGTCTCCGGAACAAAGCGTCCGCCGAAGGCGCCGTAATAGCCGCGATCGTCGGGGTCGCGGCGGCCGAAAGAGGGTCCGATCTGGGTCATGTGTTGTGGGCCCGTTCCGCCGGGCGCAGCGATAGCGCCTCGAACAGCGCGCGCAGACTCGCAGGGTTCTTCACACCGGGTGAGGATTCGACGCCCGACGACAGGTCGATCCCGTACGGACGCACGGCCGTCACCGCCGCGCGAATGTTCTCCGGGTTCAACCCACCCGACAGGATCACCGGCCGGCGGGCCGCAGCCTGTGCCGCGAGCGTCCAGTCGATCGTGCGGCCGGTGCCGCCGCGCCTCACCGGATCGTGGGCGTCGAGCAGAACGGTGATCGACTCGGGAAACGCGTCGAGCGCCTCGACCTCGAAAACCTCGGTGACCGGCACGGCTTTGATCACCGGCTCCATCAACGAGCCTGCGTACTCAACTGATTCATGGCCGTGCAACTGGATCGCGGCGAGGCGAACGCGACTCGCGATCGCACGCACCTCCATAGCGGGCTGGTTGACGAACACGCCCACGGGAACGACATTCGACGGCAGCGCTGTCACGATCTCACGCGCCGCCTCAGGCTCGATGAACCGCGCGCTGCGGGGCCAGAAAATGAATCCGATCGCGGACGCACCGAGTTGTGCGGCGAGTAATGCGTCCTCGCCTCGCGTAATGCCGCAGATCTTCACTCGCGGAGTCATGACGTTCTGAGCTCGCGCAGTGCCGCCCCGGGATCGGGTTCCGTGATCAGGCGCTCACCTACCAGGAACGCGTCGTATCCGGCTGCAGTCAGCCGCCGGAGATCGTCCGCACTGCGGATCCCGCTTTCGGCAACGAGTACGTGCTGCTGATCCCGCGGCCGTGTGGCCGCGACCTCATTCAGCAGTTCCGGATCGACTGTCAGCGTGCGTAAGTTCCGGCTGTTGACGCCAATGACGGAAGCGCCTGCGGCGGTTGCCCGCGCGAGTTCGCCGGAATCGTGCACTTCCACCAGTGCGGCCAGGCCGAGATCTGATGCACGGGTGAGCAGCTGCCTCAGTCCCCTGTCATCGAGCGCGCTGACCATGAGCAGGATCGCGTCCGCCCCCGCGGCGGCGGCCTCGTAGACCTGGTACTCAGTGACGATGAAGTCTTTTCTGAGGACGGGGATCGTGACTGCCGCCCGCACCGCCCGCAGATGGTCGAGTGATCCGTCGAAGAAGGTTGGTTCCGTCAGCACCGAGATCGCAGCGGCCCCGGCGGCCACGTACGATGCGGCGT
>Ga0126304_10000932_pt1 | contig 13015 bp, 11 predicted proteins | sample Plot25_FD_92538 | JGI IMG/M metagenome (GOLD analysis project Ga0126304, IMG submission 92538) | Serpentine soil microbial communities from UC McLaughlin Reserve, CA, USA - Plot25 | ecosystem: Environmental > Terrestrial > Soil > Grasslands | place: USA: UC McLaughlin Reserve, Lake County... | reverse complement strand
TCGGGCGGTCGATCAGACGCGAAACCTGCGTTTCCTTTTCGGTCGGTCGGCCCTCGCGCTTGAAATAGCCGCCCGGAATGCGCCCAGCGGCGTAGTACTTCTCCTGGTAGTCGACGGTCAGCGGCAGGAAATCGACCCCTTCGCGCGGCTGCTTGGCGGCGACCACGGTCGCCAGCACGGTGGTATCGCCGTAGGTGGCGAGCACGGCGCCATCGGCTTGGCGGGCGATCTTGCCTGTTTCTAGGACGAGCTTGCGCCCTCCCCAGTCGAGCTCAACACGGTGAATATCGAACATTGCGATTGTCTCTCATGGTTATCGCGAAGGAGCGAAAGCCATGAGCAAGACGGCGAGACGCTGACGAGCGCGGCCGCACCGCGCGTCCTGTCAGCGTCCAGCGATCCTGCCATGGCCATCGGCCTTCTCTGAACGGACGGGCGATCATTCGACCCGCCTTAAAATCGGCAGCGCCTCGCTGCCGGATGAAACAGCGGATGAATTCTGCATCCGCTTGACGAGCGCGCGGACCGGGCCGCGCGCCATGGCTCAGCGGCGAATGCCCAGCCGCTCGATCAACGACTTGTAACGCGCCGCATCGACGCGGGCGAGATAATCGAGCAACTGACGTCGCTGGGAAACGAGCTTGAGTAGTCCGCGCCGGGAGTGATTGTCCTTGACGTGAGACTTGAAATGCTCGGTGAGGTTGTTGATGCGTTCCGAGAGGACCGCGACTTGCACCTCCGGCGAGCCGGTGTCGCCCGCCTTGGTACCATAAGTTTTGATGACTTCCGCTTTGCGAGCGGGCGTAATCGACATCGTCGTTGACCTTCATTGTCGGCCGGCGCTGCCTACCAGGCCGGCAAGGTTAAACACGCGCTTTGGGACGATCTCGCCGCGGTCCACTTCGGCCAGAGCCACGAGGTGACCCGAAACCGTTACACTTACCGGACCACGGATTACGGGAGCGTCCCGTCCGCGCAACAAAACGGCCTGGCCTCTTTGCAGCCTGGCCGCGTCTGCCCAACTGACGGCCAGCGCCGGGATGTCGTCCAGCGCGGTCTCAACGGGCAGTAGCAGATCGGCGAGGTTTCCCTCGCCGGCAGCGGCTCTATGACACAAAGAATCGAGCCGTTCCAGTGGAATCATGTGGGGTTCGCCGAACGGTCCGACAATGGTCCGTCGTAGCGCTGATACATGCCCAAAGCAGCCGAGCAATCGGCCGAGATCGCGGGCGAGCGCGCGGACATAGGTGCCCTTGCCGCATTGCGCGGTTAGCAGGCTGTGGTCGGCATCGGGCGTGTCGACCAGCTCGACCCGATGGATCTCCACCGGCCGCGATTCCAGCTCCACAACCCTGCCCTCACGTGCCAGGTCGTAGGCGCGCTCGCCGTTGATCTTGATCGCGGAGTAGCGCGGCGGCACCTGCGCGATGGTGCCGGTGAAGCGCGGCAGGAGCGCGCGGACGTCATCCGGCGTCGGTCGCGCGTCGCTTGAGGCCACCACGCGGCCTTCGGCATCGTCGGTGTCACGTTCCTCCCCCCACCGCACGGTGAATGCGTAGGTCTTACGGCCGTCCATCACGAATGGAACGGTCTTGGTTGCCTCCCCGAGCGCGATCGGCAGCAAGCCAGAGGCGAGCGGATCGAGCGTGCCGGCATGGCCGGCGCGCTTGGCGGTAAACAGGCGTTTCACCACGCTGACCGCGTGCGTCGACGTCATGCCGACCGGCTTGTCGAGCACGACCCAGCCGTGCACATCGCGCTTCTCGCGTCGCTGCTGCTTCGGCTTGTCCCGCGCGGCCAATGTATCAATCATTCCTCTCGTCGCTTTTGTCGAGGTCGCGCCTGACCGCCGGTGTTCGCAATATCTTCTCGATCTGTTCGGCTTCAGCGAATCGCTCGTCGATTCGAAATCTGATTTCTGGTGCGAATTTTAGGTTAACGTGGCGCGCGATTTCACCGCGCAAATATTTCTTATTGCGATCGAGCGCGGCCAGTACTTGGTCCAGGTCACGCCCCGCCAACGGCATGACGTAGATAGTGGCGAGGCGCAGGTCGGGCGTCATGCGTACTTCGGGAACGGTGATGATGTGGCCCTCGATCACCGGGTCGTGCACCGCGCCGCGCGTGAGCATGTCGGCCATGGCGTGACGCACGAGCTCGCCGACGCGGAACGCGCGTTGCGACGGTGCGCCGGTGCCCTCGCGATGCTTCTTGCGTGTCATCTGTGAACCGAAATTGCGTTCGTCATGGCCGGGCTTATCCCGGCCATCTCGATAAGGAAGGCACACTGCCCTCCTAAGCGGGATGCCAGGGACAAGCCCGGGCATGACAGTGAAGTGGCAGGTCGGAATATCAACGCGCAGCTTGAGTATTGGACTCACAGGGTGCGCTGAATCGTTTCCACCCGATAACATTCGATAACGTCGCCGACCTTCATGTCCTGGTAGTTTTCGAAGGCCATGCCGCATTCCTGGCCGGCGATCACTTCGCGGACGTCGTCCTTGAAGCGTTTGAGCTGCGACAGCTTGCCTTCGTGGACGACCACGTTGTCGCGGATCAGCCGCACATTGGCGCCGCGCTCCACCACGCCGTCGGTGACCCGGCAGCCGGCAATATTGCCGACCTTCGACACTTTGAACACTTCGAGGATGGTCGCGTTGCCGAGCATGGTCTCGCGCAACGTCGGCGCCAGCAGACCGGACATCGCGGCCTTCACGTCGTCGACGAGATTGTAAATGATGTTATAGTAGCGGATCTCGATGCCGGCCTGCTCGGCAGCTTCGCGCGCTTCCTTGTGAGCGCGTACGTTGAAGCCGATGATCGGCACGCCGGAGGCCGCAGCCAGGGTCACGTCGGATTCAGTGATGCCACCGACGCCAGAATGGATCACGCGAGCGCCGACTTCGGCGGTGCCGAGTTTTTCGAGCGCGCCGGTAATCGCCTCAAGCGATCCCTGCACGTCGGCTTTGATGATTAGCGACAGGTCCTTCCGGCCGGCGGTCTTGAGCTGGCTCATCATCTGCTCGAGCGAGCCGCGCATGCCGCTGGCACGCGCTGCCGTCTTCTCGCGCTTCTGCCGCGCGCGATAAGCGGTCACCTCGCGGGCGCGTGCTTCGTTGCTGACGACGGCGAGCCGGTCGCCGGCGTCGGGCGTGCCGGTGAACCCGAGCACCTCGACCGGCATCGAAGGTCCGGCGGAAGTGATCGTCGCGCCGATATCAGAAACGATCGCGCGCACGCGGCCCCATTCAGCGCCCGCCACCAGGAGATCGCCGACGTGCAGCGTACCGCGCTGCACCAGCACAGTCGCGACCGGGCCGCGGCCACGGTCAAGTTTGGCCTCGACCACGGTACCCTCGGCGGGGCGTCCTGGATCGGCCTTAAGCTCGAGCAGTTCGGCCTGCAGCCCGATCATGTCGAGCAGCCTGTCGAGATTGATCTTCTTGGTCGCCGACACTTCGATTTCGAGCACGTCGCCGCCGAGCGATTCCACCTGCACCTCGTGCTGCAGCAGTTCGGTGCGCACGCGCTCCGGCTTGGCATCCAGCTTGTCGATCTTGTTGATGGCGACGATCATCGGTACCTTCGCCGCCCTGGCGTGATGGATCGCCTCCACCGTCTGCGGCATGACGCCGTCATCGGCCGCCACCACCAGCACCACGATATCAGTCACCTTGGCGCCGCGCGCGCGCATGGCGGTGAAGGCGGCATGGCCGGGCGTGTCGATGAAAGTGATCTTGCCATGCGATGGCGACGTCACCTGATAGGCGCCGATGTGCTGGGTGATGCCGCCGGCTTCACCCGCCACCACGTCTGTCTGGCGAATGGCGTCGAGCAGGGAAGTCTTGCCGTGATCGACGTGACCCATGATGGTCACGACCGGCGGGCGCGGGACGAGCGCGGCGGGATCATCCGCCGTATCGAACAGCCCCTCCTCGACATCGGACTCGGCCACGCGCTTGACCGTATGGCCCAACTCCTCAGCGAGCAGCTGAGCGGTATCGGCGTCGACCGTATCGGTGATCTTGAGCATCTGGCCCTGCTTCATCAGCAGCGCCATCACCGCGCGCGCCGGCTCGGCCATACGGTTGGAGAGTTCCTGAATGGTGATGAATTCCGGGATTGTTACCTCGCGGACAAGCTTTTCCTTCGACTCGCTGCCGAAATCCTTCATGCGCCGCTTGATGCGGCGCGCGAACGACGCCTTCGAATGCTCGCGCACCTCATCGGCGCGATCGACCGTCGTGACGGTGAGCCGGGCACGGCGCTTGTCCTGTACGACGCGCGTCGGCTTCGGTGCTACCGTGGGACGCGCAGCAGCGCCCGGACGGCGCGGTCGTGCGGATGATTCCTCGTCGTCCGGCTCGAGCGTGACCGCGCGCGCGCCGAGACCGCCGGGCAGTCGGGGCTTTGCTTCCGCCTCGCCGAAACGCTTCTTGGCGACCTCGTCAGCCTTGCGCTTGGTCTCGTCGTCGTGACGGCGCCGATCGTCTTCTTCGCGCTTACGTGCTTCGGCGGCCTCGCGTTCGATGCGCTCGATTGCCTCGCGCTCGGCGCGAATCTTCGCCTCTTCCTCGGCGATCTTGCGTTCCTCGGCCTCGCGCAGGCGGGAATCGGCGAGTGCATGGGCGCGGGCGCTGCGTTCTTCCTCTGTCAGCGTGCGGAGCACGACTCCGGATGGTTTCGATGGCGTCGGCGCCGGTGCGGGCGTTGGAGTGGCAGCGGGTTCAGCTCGTGCGGGCGCGGCCTTGGCGGTGGAGCGCGCGGTCGGTGTCGCCGCCGGCGTTGCCGCCTCCGCCTTTGGTCTGCCGACGGTGCGGGTTTTCACCTTCTCGACGACCACCGCCTTGGTGCGGCCATGGCTGAAGCTCTGGCGCACCACGCCCTGCTCGACGCCTCGTCCCTTCAGGGTCAAGGTCTTGGTCGAGCTGACGCTCAGCTTCTTTTCGCCAGTTTTTTCAGTCGTTTCGGGCATTCAATTCCGATCCTTGGGCGCATCAATGTGGTTCGTGTTGGTGCCCCGGAAACGATCAAGGCGCGCGGTGCGCGCCAGGAATGTCTCGCTTTCGGGACCGGCCAGCAGGGCTGCATGTATCACATTTGACCGGCACAATGCCAAATCCAATTGCGCCGAGGTAAAGGAGCCGATCACGGGGAACTTCTTGGCATCGGCCTCAAATCGACGGTGCAGCGCGGCCTGGAGCTTTCTCACCCCATCGGGAGCGGCATCAGTAGCGTGCAGGACACCGGCCATTAGAGCTTGCGCAATCGCCGCCTCAGTTTTGGCAAAGCCGATCGCAATCTTGCCGGCCTTGTGAGCGATCGCCAGCGCGTCGAGCGCTGCGGCTTCGATCAGCCGTTCGGTGCTCGCCAGGAAATCGGAAGGAATGCGAACCTCGCGCTTGAAGCCGCGCGCAAAGACCTTGCGCGCGATGGCCGTGCGCAGCGCGGCGCGTGTTGCCGTGATCCACAGACCGCGGCCGGGAAGTCGGCGCTTGAGGTCCGGCACCGGCTCGCCAGCAGGCGAGATGACGAAGCGGATCATGTCAGCAACCGGCTTCACCGCGCCCGTGGCCGCGCAATACCGCTCGGCGCCGGGCGCGGTACGCCGCGGCCCGGTATCGAGTTCGTCATCGTGAACGCGTGCGAGCATCGGTAAGCTTTTCTTCTCCTCAGACTTCCGCTTCAGTAGTTTCCGCGGACGCCTCCTCGGCGACCGGCCGCGCCAGATCCTCTTCCTTGATCCAGCCGGCCATGACCCGCGCCTGCATGATCAGCGCCTCGATCTCCTCGCGCGACAGCTCGAACCCTTCGAGCGTGCCGGCATGTTTCGTCACCTCGCCATTCTTGCGTTCGCTCCAGCCGGCCAGATCGTCGGTAGCGCAGCCGGCCAGATCCTCGACGGTCTTGATACCCTCCTCGCCGAGTTGCACCAGCATCGCGGTCGTAATGCCGGGCACCTCCTTGAGCGCATCTTCGACCCCAAGCTCCTTGCGCTTGGCATCAAGCTCGGCCTCTTGGCCCTCGAGATATTCGCGTGCGCGCGCCTGCAGCTCGCGCGCAGTGTCCTCGTCGAAGCCCTCGATGCCTGCGATTTCCTTCTCGTCGACCAATGCAAGTTCCTCTACAGAATTGAATCCCTCGGAGGCGAGCAGTTGACCCACCACCTCGTCGACGTTGAGCGAATCGATGAACAGCTTGCTGCGCTTCTCGAACTCGGCCTGGCGGTGCTCCGACTCTTCCTGTTCGGTAACGATGTCGATGTCCCAGCCGGTAAGCTGCGACGCTAGTCGCACATTCTGGCCGCGCCGGCCGATCGCGAGCGAGAGCTGCTGGTCGGGCACGACCACTTCCATGCGCTGGCGGTCCTCATCGAGCACCACCTTGGCGACTTCTGCGGGCGCCAGCGCATTGACCACGAAATTGGCCGGATCGGCGGTCCACGGAATGATATCGATCTTCTCGCCTTGCAACTCGGTAACCACCGCCTGCACGCGCGAGCCGCGCATGCCGACGCAGGCGCCGACCGGATCGACGGAAGAATCGCGCGAGATCACCGCGATTTTCGCGCGCGAACCGGGATCGCGTGCCACTGCCTTAACTTCGACAATGCCGTCATAGATTTCAGGCACTTCCTGGGCGAATAGCTTGGCCATGAATTGCGGGTGCGTGCGCGAGAGGAAAATCTGCGGTCCGCGCGGTTCGCGACGCACGTCGTAGATAAAGGCGCGGAGCCGGTCCCCGGTGCGGAAGGTTTCGCGCGGCAGCAACTCATCGCGTCGCACGATTGCTTCGCCGCGGCCGAGATCGACCACCACGTTGCCGTACTCGACTCGCTTCACGATACCGTTGACGATGTCGCCGATGCGGTCCTTGTATTCCTGATATTGGCGATCGCGTTCGGCCTCGCGTATCTTCTGGACGATCACCTGTTTCGCCGATTGCGAGGCCACGCGGCCGTAGCTCAACGGGGGCAGCCGCTCCGCAACCGAGTCGCCGATCTGCGCGGCGGGGTTACGCCTGCGGGCCTCCTCGACGTCGATCTCGGCGGCCGGGTTCTCGACCTTTTCGACGACGAGCATGTGTCGCTCGATGCGGACTTCGCCGGTTTTGCGGTCGATATGAGCGCGGATATTAGCTTCGCTGCCGTAGCGCGAGCGCGCGGCCTTTGCTTCTGCCTCCTCCAATGTCTCAAAGACGATCTCACGGTCGATCGATTTCTCGCGGGCGACCGCATCGGCGATCTGCAACAGTTCGAGCCGGTTGGCGCTGACGGCCATCGGTTAGTCTCCTTCGCTAGCGCCCGCGTGCCGGCGATCCGCCGATGCGGGCTGAAAATCCTTGGACTGGCCCGGCGGGGGCGCGCCGCTCCTGCGTGCTTTCTTCACCTCGCGTTCCGCCGCCTTGCCGCGCCGGAGCGATTCCGCCACCAGCGCCTCGTCGAGCACGAGCCTGGCATCGGCCATGTCGGTGATCGGCAGCAGAACTTCGTTGACCTCGCCCGTACTGTTGTCCGTGCGAATGCGGGCGCCCTCGCCCTCGACGCCGACAATCAGGCCGCGGAACCGACGCTGTCCGGCGACGCCCACCGCCATCTCGATCTTCACCGTATGACCGGCATGGCGTTCGAAGTCCGAGCGCCGCACCAGCGGGCGATCGATGCCCGGCGAGGAGATTTCCAGGCGATAGGCACGCTCGATCGGCTCGGCGACGTCGAGCACCGGCGACAGCGCGCGTGAGATCGTCTCGCAGCCTTCGATGGTCATCGACCCGTCCGCCCGCTCGGCCATGATTTGGACGGTGCAGCCGGACAGTCCGGAAACCCGCACCCGCACCAGCCGGTAACCCAACCCGGCAATCACCGGCTCGGCGATGGCAGCGACGCGCGCCGCCACGCCCTGCTCGATGATCAGGCGCGGTTGGTCATCCACTTGGGACTCGATCGTTGCGGTCATTGGCTCGTGCCGCTGTTGTAACTCGCTACGCTCATGTGCAAGTAGGGCCCCGGGCGCGGCCCCTGAGGGGCCCAAATCGCGGTAATAAAAAAGAGCGGGTCCGGGGGGAACCCACTCTCAAAAACCGTTCGGATCACATCCGACCGTTATGAGATGTCCATAAGCGGACCGGCGGAATATAGCGATTTACGGACCGGGCGCAAGGCCTCTAGGCGAGAATGAACTAACTGTTCCTTCAGGAATCCGGCTTCTAAGTTGCCTGCGACTCAGATTTTTTAACTAGCACCTCGAATGCGAGGGGTTGAGAATGGCCGCTTCCGCCTCATTGATCCCGGAACTGGAAGACGTCGTCCAGCACGGCTCCGCCGAGCGACGGATGCAGACGCTCCAGAAGATTACGGACCTCTTTCTGACCCGGGCCAGCCAGTTTAACGACGACCATGTCGGGCTGTTCGATGACGTGTTCGGGCGGTTGATCAATGAGATCGAAACCAAGGCGCGGGCCGAATTGTCTAATCGTCTGGCGCCGGTAAGCAATGCGCCGATGCAGGTGGTACGGCGCCTTGCCAAGGATGACGACATTTCCGTTGCCGGTCCGATCCTGCAGCATTCGCCGCGGCTCGCCGAAGGCGATCTCGTACACATCGCCAAGATCAAGAGCCAGGCTCACCTGCTGGCGATTTCGGGCCGCAATAACATCGGCGAGCCGGTGACGAACGTGCTGGTGCGACGCGGCGGGCGCGAGGTTGTGCGCGGGGTAGCGGACAATCGCAGCGCGCGACTGTCCGACGACGGCTTCACCGAGCTGATCAAGCGCGCGGAAAAAGACGAGGTGCTGGCCAAAAAAATGGCCGTGCGACCCGACATTCCGGCTCAAAAACTTCGCGAACTCTTGCTAAGGGCGACTGCCGTGGTGCAGCAGCGGCTCCTGGGATCGGCGCCGCGGGACATCCAAAGCGAGATTCAAAACGTGCTGACTCAAGTATCCGATGAAGTCGGCACCCAAGCTCCCGTTCGCGAGCCCCCGCGCGACTATTCAGGAGCGCAATTCAAGATCGACGCAATGAGCCGGGACGGCAGCCTCGACGAGGCGCAGATTGTCGAGTTCGCCAAAAGCGGCCAATACGAGGAGGTGGCGGTGACGCTGGCGCAGCTTTGCGCGGTGCCGATCGAAGTGGTGGACCGCCTGATGTTTGGTGACCGGCCCGACCCTATCCTGATCCTCGGCAAGTCCGCAGGATGGCAATGGCCTACCGTCAAGACGATCATCATGGCGTGTCCGGGCAGAGCACCGTCCAGCCAGGCTCTGGACAACGCCTATATGAATTTTGAGCGCCTGTCGCCTGCGACCGCGCAGCGGGTCATGCGGTTCTGGCAGGCCCGCCCATCTGCCGCCGGCGGCATGCGCTGAACTTTGAGGGCGGTCGATACAACGCTCCCCGTGGCCGCCATCTCGCTCATCGAGGCACAGTGCCCTCCTTGTCGGGAGGCCCGGGACAAGACGGCTGATCATTCACGCCGAAAAATCAGGTAGCATGGCAATCGCCCTGCGCGTTTGGCCTTGGTTTCGTAGCGGGTTGCCGTGAACCCCGTCCATGGCTGCCGCCAATCGTCGGCGCGGGTGGCCGTCCACTCGAGGCCTTCGGCGCGCAATCCATGCTGCAGCGTCCACGTAGCATAATCAGGAATATCGGTGACAAAGCGGAATTCACCGCCGCGTCGCAGCACGCGTGCGATCTCGGCGACTGTCGCGTCCTGCACGAAACGACGTTTCCAATGGCGTCGTTTCGGCCACGGGTCGGGATAGATCAAGTCGACGCGCGCCAGCGCGTTGTCCGGCAGCCATTTAAGAAGAAAGAGCGCGTCGTCGAAATGCAGCCGAATGTTGGTGAGATCGCGCGCCTCGATTGCGGCCAGCGCCTTGGCCATTCCATTGACGAACGGCTCCACGCCGATGAAGCCGATATTCGGATGCTGTTCTGCTTGCGCGATCAAATACTCGCCGCCACCGAATCCGATCTCCAGATGCAGCGCGTCGATGCCGCACGGGAATAGTGCCGTCGGATCGGATGGTGCTGGGCTGTTGAGATCAAGCGCAAGGCGCGGCAACAGCGTGGCGAATAGCGCCGCCTGGTGGGGTCTGAGCTTATGACCTTTGCGGCGTCCGAAAAAAGCACGCGGCTGCCGCTGTTGACTTTCGGACGACATGTTCCGCATCAGCTTCGGTGTCATGCCCGTGAAAAGCGAGCATCCAGTAAACACCGAAAAACTCGTTGAGGTGCGGCGGTGTCACACGCCACGTTCCGAGTTTACTGTCATCATCCGCTTGCGCGGATGATGACGGTAAACGAAAGTGTGGCAGGCGGAGCGCCGCTCAGCGCAGTGCGCGCTTGAGCTCATCGGCGAGGTCGGTCTTTTCCCACGAGAAGCCGCCGTCTTTATCGGCCGCACGGCCGAAATGTCCGTAGGCCGCGGTGCGGCGATAGATTGGGCGATTGAGCTTGAGGCTGCGGCGGATGTTCGTCGGCCGCAGCGGGAAAACCTCGAGCAGCACCTTGCCGAGCTTGGCCTCTTCAACCTTGCCGGTCCCATGCGTTTCCACCCGCAGCGACATCGGATCGGCAACACCGATCGCATAGGCGACCTGGATCGTGCACATGTCGGCGAGACCGGCCGCGACCACATTCTTGGCCAGATAACGTGCAGCGTAAGCCGCCGAACGGTCGACCTTGGTCGGGTCCTTGCCGGAAAAGGCGCCGCCGCCGTGCGGCGCATAGCCGCCATAGGTATCGACGATGATCTTGCGGCCGGTCAATCCGCAGTCGCCGTCCGGTCCGCCGATCACGAAATTGCCGGTCGGATTAACCAGGAAGTCCGACGCCTTCTTCGGCATCCAGCCTTTGGGTAGCGCCGACTCGACGGCGTCGGTGATCATGTCCTTGACCATGCCGGGAGTGTATTTTTTCTTGTTGCGGTTCTCCGCATTGTGCTGCGTCGACACGACGACCTTGGTGCACCCGACCGGTTTGCCGCCGACATATTTGACGGTGACCTGACTCTTGGCGTCGGGTTGCAAATCGGCGAGCTGTCCGCCACGGCGTTTGTCGGAGAGCACCTTCAGAATTTTATGGGCAAAGTAGATGGGGGCCGGCATGAACGAGCCCTTTTCATAGACTTCGCTCTCAGTGCAGGCGAAGCCGAACATCATGCCCTGGTCGCCGGCGCCTTCCTGATCGCCATCTTTTTTCCTCTTGGCATCAACACCCATGGCTATATCGGGCGACTGGCCGTGCAGCAGGACCTCGACGTCCGCGCCGTAGTACGAGAAACCGTCCTGGTCGTAGCCGATATCCTTCACCACATTGCGGGCGATATCGGAAATCATCTCGCGGTTCACAACGGTTTTGTCACCGTGCTTCTTGAAGAACGGCGCCTGCCCGCGGCCTTCACCGGCGATCACGATTTTGTTGGTGGTGACCAGCGTTTCGCAGCCGAGCCGCGTGTTCACGAGGCTGTCGTCAGAAATACCGAGCTTGGCATCATTGGCGAGGAAAGCATCGAGAACCGCGTCTGAGATCTGGTCGCTGACTTTGTCAGGATGACCTTCGGAAACCGACTCGCTGGTGAATAGATAATTGGGACGTGACACTTCAAGGAACTCCCCTGGTAGGACGGCCCGGCCGCGCCGGCCTTTTCAAAGGCGGTGTTTCTTGCAGTGTCGCCGGGCGTGGTCAAGGTGCGGGCGGGCTCGCGCGCACGTTGTCGAATCAGTCCGCGTCGCCAGCCATCTGTTTAACGAGATCAACGATGCGGCGCCGCAGCTTAGGATCCTTGATCCGCATGAAAGCCTTGGTCAGCGCCAACCCGTCAGATGTAGCAAGAAAATCGGCCACATAAGCCGGTGAAGAAGCCTCCCCCATCCCGTTTGCCGCTCCTGGGTTTGGCGCGCCTTCGAAGAAGAAGGCCACAGGAACCTGCAGAATATTGGAAATCTGCTGCAAGCGGCTGGCGCCGATCCGGTTGGTGCCCTTTTCGTATTTCTGGACCTGTTGGAACGTCAGTCCGAGCGCATCGCCGAGCTTCTCCTGGCTCATGGAGAGCATCATTCGGCGCATGCGCACCCGGCTGCCGACGTGCCTGTCGGTAGGATTGGGCGCTTTAGTGGCCATAACGCTCTCCTATACGACCGCGATTACCAATAATGAGTTTCGCCGGTTCCATCTACGAAAGTGATGCAAAACGCAATACTAATTCCCTCACGGCGCAGAAATCTAGGAGATCTATTTGTGGTTTACTAAACCCGAGCCCCGGCAGCTTCGGAAGGTAATCTGCTCAGAATGTTGGTAGTTTTAAGGTATTTAACAGGCAACCCTCGGAATTAGTGTTCGATTAACTCAGGGGGTTTTAACCGATGCGCTCACTTTCAAAAAACAAGATATGTGGCGCGGGCCGCCCTGCATTTACCTTAGCCGATCGCGCCGCCGCTGGCGCATTACCAATAGAAATGCGATGGCGACCAGGAGGCCGGCCGGGGCATCTCCGACGTGCCGATAAATCGTGCGTGGCAGCGGGTTGGGAAGGCGGGCATCGAGAATGCCCTCCCGGCCAAGCGGCAGCGAGCCGATAATCCGTCCGAGCGGATCGACCACGGCGGAAATTCCGGTATTAGCCGCCCGCACCAGCGGCAGCCCTTCCTCCATCGCGCGCACGCGCGCCTGCTGGAAATGTTGATAGGGACCTGCGCTGCGGCCGAACCATCCATCATTGGTGAGGTTGAGCATCCAGTCGGGGCGCTCATTACGCGGCACCGCCTGGCCAGGAAAAATAATCTCGTAGCAGATCAGCGGCAGGAAATTTGGCGCCCGCGGCACGCTGATAGCGCGACGTCGATCGCCCGGAATAAAGCCGCCGCGAACCTTCGTGAGCTGCATCAGCCCAAGCCGCTCCAGGAAATTCTGAAAGGGCAGATATTCACCGAACGGCACGAGGTGGACCTTATCGTACACCGACAGGGCCGAGCCGTCGTGATCGATCACATAGACCGAATTGTAGGCGCGGGG
>Ga0126304_10000931_pt1 | contig 13016 bp, 21 predicted proteins | sample Plot25_FD_92538 | JGI IMG/M metagenome (GOLD analysis project Ga0126304, IMG submission 92538) | Serpentine soil microbial communities from UC McLaughlin Reserve, CA, USA - Plot25 | ecosystem: Environmental > Terrestrial > Soil > Grasslands | place: USA: UC McLaughlin Reserve, Lake County... | reverse complement strand
GCCGGCGGTCGGGTGCAGGCCGTTGTTGGGCGCGGCGTGCGACGCTATTCCGGGTCTCTCTTGCGTGAGAGTTGCGGTATCCGGCGGCCAAGGGCCGAATCCTCGATAAGCTTCTCCAGTCGCTTGAGCCGCGTTTCCTCCCTTTTGGCGCTCAACACCCACCAGTTAGCCGCTTTACGATATGAAGCCGGTTGAGATTGATAAAAAGCCCATGCCTCCCCGTCCCGCTTGAAACGCTCGCCGTAAGTCCCGTCGAGTTCGGCCGCCCGCTGCTCGTATGAATAAATCCCCGACCTGTTTTCGAGCCGCGCCTCATAGGCCTTCTGACCCGAAGGCTGCATCCGCCCCTGACGGCTTAATTCTGCGACACGCCTCATGTTGACGGCGCTCCACACACTGCGCGGCTTGCGCGGGGTAAATCGAATTGTGTAACTAACGTCATCCACACTCTTGCGAATCCCGTCGATCCACCCAAAGCACAAAGCCTCATCGACAGATTCGGGCCAAGTTATACTCGGCCTGCCGGAAGCCTTCTTGTAAAAACCGACCCAGAGTTCTTGCGCCGCCGCATGGTGCTTCGCAAGCCATCTGCGAAACTCAACCGGGGATTTGAAGAAAATAGGTCTCACGATACGATAAGTCCCGCCGATCAATCATCCATTCTCGGAAGCGCCCAACGCCCGGCATCACCCGTCCGCCAGCCCCGTTTATCGAAGATGGGAGCCGTCGTGTCGCGGGTCGGGTGCATGCCGTTGTTAGATGTTCGCCCCTGGCACATATTCATCTTTATAGCTCGGCGGACGCTCGGTATCCCAACCGAACAAGGCTAGCGCCGCCTTCGCGGTATCACGTACTCCCTGCCATTCGCGGCTATTTCGCAGAGCATCTTCCGTCCAAAGGGTTTGCTTCTCCCCGCCCTCCATCAGATCGAAAGTACCGCCCAACTTCCCTAGGAGGGACTTCTGCTCCTCGCTCAACTCGCCCCTGTCGTTGCCGAGGACGCACCCGCTCCAGTGGTCGAAATCGAGCGCCAACTCCTCGGCCTTGCAAACGAAATCGGGGAATAGCTCAAGCTGAGTATCGGCAGGCATGGCGAGAGCTTGCAAGGAATGTTTCAGCCTCACCAGGAGTGCATCCCAATTCTCGATGCCATCTCTCATACTCAATCTGGTTTCTTCAAGCTGCCGCCACATGAAGAACATCTAACGCCCGGCATCACCCGCCGCCCCGAGCCGTTGATGTAGATGAGAAGCACCGTGTCGGCGGTCGGGTGCGTGCCGTTGTCAGGCTTCGTCACCCCGGGCTTTGTACCGGCGCCTACCGCTTTACCGGCTCCGAGCTCCCGAAGGTCCCCTCCCGCCTCCTCTATGCGCCGGGTCCTTGTGCAACAACCAACCCACAGCCTCTTGGCTCTCCCCCTGCCGATGCCGTCGGCGTACACCAGATAGGTGCCGGCCTTAAAATCATAACCGCAACCGTACCCCTCACGCTCCGCCTCGATGGTTATCGTGAGCCGGCCCTTCCCGACACCTTTCCAGGACTTCTCCACCCGGAATTTGACGTAGACGTATGGCCGGTCTTCGTAAACCACTTGCCCCCCTTCCATGTGCTCGTCGGGGCGGGGCTTTGTCACGTCGATGACCGTGCCGGTAAATACAGCGGCCGACCTTTTCAGCTCCTCCCTCGGCGTCCCGAGAGCCCCCTCCCTGCACTCGCGGGCGGGGGTGACACCGTACGCCGCCAGGGTGGTCAGCGCGGACAGCAGGAAGGAAATCCTTTTCATGTGAGTCAACAACTTCCTCTACCGGAAACCTAACGCTGCGCTTGAGCGGCTCACCCACGCAACTACCCAAAGAAGCCCGCTCATGGCGAGTCCGCTCCGAGCGCTTGTTCGGCGCGGCGTAAGCAAAGAGGCTCTACTCAGCATCCTCGTCCACGAAAGTAGGGCTTACCAATTCCCGAATCAAGCCCTCGTCTGAGGCTATCAACCGGGCTAACTCCTGCATTTGCGCAAGGATTGTTCCGAGGGATTTTGTCGCCCTGATAATTCGATCATTCTGAGCATTGAGCTGAATGCTTAGTGCGTTGCATTCTGCTTCATCCTCGAAGTTCAGCCGGGCCAAGTCCCGGTGTCGGCGTGAGACAAGGTTGGAATATATTTAGGGGGCGGGGCGGGTGTCAATAAAACGGGTGGGCAGAAAGCCCCGCCCTTCCGCCTGCCCGATAATTCCGTCACGTGATGGAAGTTCAGCCCGTCCCGAGTTGGACCGAACGGAGGGAGCAAATCAAAGAGTCACGTGACCCATTTAATTCCGTCCCGGGATGGATTTTACCCCGTTCAAAGGACAACGGTGCGCTTTGATCGGGAGTGATAATTAGCTAATAGAGTTTAAACGATTCCATGGCTGAACCGTGATTTAAGGGTATTCTATCCACACTCCTTGTAACCCCACAGGCTCTCCGATGGGACCAATATCATGTATCTTTTCTATGTGATGTAGAGCAGTGCCCTGTGTGCGGTGAGGCGTAGCCTTGGCACCGCGCATAACAACGGCATGCACCTGCCTTCCCGCCTAATCTCTCAACTTTGGGCTGATGGCAAACAGCACGCCCGATGACGGTAATTCTCCATTGCCCCGCACTCAGTAAACTGCACGGCTCTTCGCCCCTGTCCTACCGCCTCTCGTCACCGCCTGCGGGCAGTTCGTCACATTTCGCAAACCTCACGCCGAAGAACCTCGTCTATACCTGCGCGGGCACGTCTCCCAAACTGACGTTACTCTCGACAACGAACGGCGAAAGGCGAAAGGCTGGAGGTATCTATAATGAAGGGCTTAGACATTCCACTCTGGGCGGTCGGGATAGCGGGCACCGTGTATGCGCTCTATGAGTTCATGCGGTTCGCGACGGCGACAGACCGGGCGACGGGCTTCCAGGACATGTGGGCGGGCGTCAACCACCTTTACATAGGGCTGGCGGCCGCCACGGCCGCCGCCGTCTGTCTCGTCTGGGCCTTCGTGCGGCGACCCCGCGAGATGGAGGAGATCCACGTCACCAAGTAAGGGCGTGAGTTCGGGTCATTACTGCCCGCCGCGTATACGGCAACCGTGGTCAAGTCCAAGGGCGGACCCATGTTCAAAACGTCGCGTGACGTTTTGATCGGGCGGGAGGAATAGCTCACGTGAGCCATGTTCAAAACGTCCCGGGACGTTTTGAACATGGCTCACGTGAGCCCGTGCTGCCGAGCTACTTTCTTCGGCAGCTTGGACCTCACCAAGTCATAGGACTGCCTCAGGTAATGCTCCCATTCCTTGCGGCCCAGCCTGCCGGCCTCCTCGATGAGCACCCACTTGTAGCGCGCGACGTAGGGGGCCGGCCGCATGCCCGGCGAGTTCGCCAGCTCGTCGAACTCCTCGTCCCTGACCTTGAACGAGACGGTCAGCGGCCCCTCCAAGCTAGCCACGCAGAACATCTTGCCTGCGACGGAGAAGCATAGGTCGTTGTCCCACTTAACGTCTTCCGTGACCGCCGGCAGCGCCCGACAGAAATCTCGCAATGTTTCTATGTCCATACTTGATTCAAGCAAGGCGTCTATCGCCCAGCATAATCTGCCTGCCCTGTAGAACTAACGTGAGAGCCGGAAATGCGCGGGGATGATATTGCGGGAGGGGCGGGGTGTCAACGTTTTGTTAGGAGGCGGCGCTCGGGGGCGGAGTGAGGGCGGGAGCTTATTCATCGCGTTAAAGGCTATGATGATTATATTAAGGATTTGTCACCATGAAGAGCTACCGCCACTTCCGCGGGAGACAACTCCTTCAAAGAGAATTGCCTTTACGTCGTCACTTCTAATTGTTACTGCCACGTCCTTGCCTTCGGGATTCTTCACAAGAATGATGTACTCCGACTCCGTGGCGAATAGATACCGAACGTTTTCAGTGATTAGCGACTCCGGTTGGAACTTTACACCTGCGTTAATTAGAGATGACTTGAGTTGTTCATCGGCGGAAACAATGAACTGGACTTCCTTAGCGCCCCCGCCGCCTAAAGCCGAGGGAATAGAGCCATAAGTAGTAACCGCAAAAAAGACCACGTAGCCAACAAACACGATGGCCGCGCTAACACCGCAGTAAATAATCCCCGTCATTCGAGCCGGGGTATATGATTTCGCAGTTACTATAACTAGCAGGGTCACGACAATGAGCGCGCTGGTGAAAATAGCCGTCGTAAGAAACCAGGAAAAAGACGAGGTTGTCGGAGCGTGTATGCGGAGCAACACTGTCAGTAAGTAGAGAACCAGGAAAGAACCGCCGATTGGGACTAAGAGAGCCAAAAACATTACCCATCTTGTTACTCTGTCTTCGTACTCATCTACGGCGAGATGAAAGCGGTGACTCAACTTCTCCCGCAAGTTAGGACTAAAGATTACCGCTGCTGCTATTAACAGAAAGCTATAGACCAAACTCAACAATAACGGCAAGAGTGTCCATAGCCCCGCCGTCACATAGACCAATCGGAATATACTAAGGGAATAAATGCCAAAATTGCTTAGGTGTAAATTCACCACCACCAATCCGATCACATAACATATCGCCAGTAGCCCAAGACTAAACTTACCGACTACTTCAACAACATTTTTCAGTTTTTCAAGTGAGGAATTATTCTCGCTCATGATTGTCTTTCCGCCTTTAAGAAGGTTGGTTTTTCAGCGTTACTCTGAGCATGGCTAAATCATTCTGAGAAGCGTAACCACTTTTACGAATTCATAGAACGTGGCGGCCGTTAATTAGCACATAACGTCTCGACATCACAGCTTGTCCAGCGGTCACCTTACTGTAGCCAACGTGAGAGCTATAGAAGCGCGGGAAAGATATTACCGGAGGGGCGGGGTGTCAATGCTATTGAGGCGTCGGGTGCATGCCGTTGTTAGGCGGCGTCGGTGCCCCGCCCGGTGAGGGCGCTAGAAGACGACCCCCGCAGAAACCCGCACATTATCCTGCCGCGAGCCCGCGAACCTCGTCTGCAAATACTCAACCTGGGTCAGCCGCAGACTCACACGGCCCCCCACCCTGAGGTCTAACCCCCCGCCGGCGGCGAAGGAGAACGACGACTCCCTGAAGGCCTGGAATGCGCCGACATCTACTTTCAGCCGCGAGCCCCCGGCCAAAGCGCGGGCGAAGGGGGAGAGCCTCCGCCCCCTGGCCTTTAGCTGTATCCCGCCGTGGAAGTTGTAGAACGAAAACTCCCTCCCCGGAGCCGGTAAGCAGAGCTCCGGGGGCGTACAGGTCCCCGCGCCACGGCTGTCGAAGTGGCCGCTGACGCCGCCCGTCACGCCGAAGTAGTCATTAACGTAGCCGGTCGCCGCGGCCTCGAAGCCGTGCAGGTGTTCGCGCGCACCGCCGCTGTCGAAGCCGAGGTAAGAATACCCGGCGAAGATCTCCGCCCGGCGGAGTTCCTGGGCCTCAGCCAGGGGGGGGCCACAGACAATAAACGCCGCCAATAATAGAAGGCACCTCATTGGGTGTGTAACCCCCTTTGCTCATGACGAAAGAAAGCGGGAGCGATCGCTGCCTAACGCCCGGCATCACCCGCCGCCCCGCGCGGTTGCTTCGGCGGTCGGGTGCATGCCGTTGTTATGCCTCGCCGCTAGTGACGACTATTGCTTTTGTGGCTAATCCCATCACCACGATTCGAAAAGCATCTGCTGTTCGCGCCTTCGCCAAGCTTGAGAAGGTAGACCAATCCTTTCCTCTTACGCGTCCCCAGATATACCCCAACACGCTCGCCCACATGACCGCCCCCAATATGTTCTAAGTGAGCCCACCATAACTTAGTCCCGCCCCTTATAACAGAGGAACCTCTTTCCCAGCTAAACTCTTCGAAGTAATCCAACCACCGCTCTCGATCAGGCCACGAAGGATCGAGGCGTAGATAAAGCTGCACCAAGAAATAGATTCGTACTTCGATCTGATTTTCCAACTTGTAAATAACATCTCGATGAACGCTACTGCCCGCGCGGAAATACTTCTGCACAAGGGGTAAGAGTTGCTCTTCCAGGGCATGAATTTCTTTCTTAGTTTGCCTGCGCTTCATTACCTTTCTAATTGTCATTAGGAAGAGGCCTCACGCCCGGCATCACCCGCCGCCCCGAAAGATTGGAAGTAGATGAGAGGCAGCGTGTCGGCGGTCGGGTGCATGCCGTTGTTGGGCTGCGTGCGAAGAGTGCGGCCCGGCACATTCATTTCATGTAACTTCTGAACCATTCTATTATCCGCCGGTTGGCGTCGTCGCGGTTGTATGCGACGCCATGATTGTCTCGGGCATAAACGATGAGCTCATAAGTCTTGCCGAGCCCCTGGAGCTTTTGCGCTAGAGATAACGTCTGACTCGGATTCGCTCGCCAATCCCCACCCCCCTGAATAATCAACACCGGTGTATTTACCTTTTCCGGCCAATACACCACGGAGCGTTCGCGCAGGGATTCTTCACTACGCTGAATAAAATCGGGAATCAATTCTTTATAATTGTTAACCATTCTCGACCGCTCTTTGCCCCCGTTTATTAAATTCACCGCGCCGCCGATCGTCGCCGCGGCACTGACAGGGATGTTATGTGTGAGCGCCAGGTAATTCATCATCCCGCCGCGCGACTCCCCGAACATGAAGATGTTGCTCATATCCACATAACCGAGCGATTTCGCCAGCGGGATAAGGTTCAGCACGTCGTGGACGTCCGCGCCGCCAAACTCCTCACGCCCTTCGCCCCCGTCATTGCCCCGATACTGCGATCCGATGACGACGAAACCGCTTGAGACGAAGTCATAGAAGCCGTACTGCATCCACGGCGTGAGTTTGGAGAACTCACGATTGCCGCCGCGGTTGTAGATGATGAGCGGCAACTTTTTGCCAATCGTATTCCTCGGCCTCCAGATATAGCCGACTACTTTCAACCCATCGCTCAGGTATTTAATACGCTGGCACTCGAAACCCGCGTAAGCTCTTCTGCGCTCATACTCATCCTTCGACGGAAGTCGGGATACGAGTCTGCTGTCAGGTTCGATGGTGACGCCATCGCGGGTAGCCGCTTCGACGTCTACTATCTGCCTGCGCTTGAACGCTTCAATGAACTGTTCATAGGTGGCCGCATTAGGGGCACAAGGCGTCTGTTCAACGACGGCCCCATTCTCGGGGGGTCTATGTTGTGCGGTTGCGCTAGAGACGCACAGCAGCAAACAAGTGAATGTAATAAAGGGCCGTGTTTTTCTCATGGATGTCTCCATTTCCAAAACTCTCAAGTCAGCAGCCCAACGCCCGGCATCACCCGCCCGCCTGCCCGGTGGCGATTGATGAAATGATTCGTGTCGCGGGTCGGGTGCATGCCGTTGTTAGGCTCACTTCGCCGCGGGTGGCGCTCCGATGTTGGTGTTTTGCGACGCCTTGATTAACCACCTCCCGCCCTCTTTTGTGACGACCTGCGTGAAGATGCCACGCCTCGGTTGGCGCGGCGTACCATCAGGGTCTTTGTCACCTTTGAGGCCCCAACTGACGTGGACTAATGCGATGTCAGACTTGAGAAATTTCACCCGAACATCCGTCGTTTCCCAAACACTCTCCTTGAACTGCACCGCGTGGCGGGCGGCGTGGTGTTCCTCGAAGGCTTTACGCCCCTTTAGCCAAGTGCCCGCGACGGTGATGAAGTCAACATCCTCGGCCACCAGAGACGCTAGGGCCTTCATGTCGTGGCTGTTCCAAGCCTCCTGCCAGCGACTCTCGATCTGCTTTACGGCCTCGGTATCTATCGCGTTGCCCTGATCACTGGCCGGCCATAGAGTGGAGAGCGAGATTATCCCAAAAACAATTGCGAAGAGTGATTTCATAAACTAGTCCTCCACTCAAGGTGTGAGCCTAACGCTAAGTAGGCGTACTACGAGCCGCCGGCAATTACGCCCGTTTGGGGGTCTAAGCCGGCCCGATCCTCGAATATATCAGCAAATCCCGGGCGCGGAGAGAAGTAGACGCCCGCGGCTCCGACCGGATTATACGCCCGGTTAGCCGCTACACTATTATCAGCCGATTGACTGAAACGGTTACTCTGGTATCACACTGTCAGTCGTCCTCTCCTGTGTATGACAATATCCCGACGAACGTTGTGCGGGGTAGCGTGTTCTGCGCACAAAAATCGTAGACGCTCGTGTGGAAGCAATCGTCCGGCGTCGTGTGGACCCACCGCGGCTCGACGACCCCGTCCTTGTTCTTCACCGGCACCCGCACGGGCGCCTTCATGTGCGAGACGACCTCGGGGTCGTTGTGGATGAGCGCCGGCCACCGCTCGACGGCCCGCGCCAGCCGGTTGTATACGGCGTCCATGGCCGTCGTGCGGGTCAACCGCACGACGTTGGCCGCCCGCTCTTGGGACTTGTCCGCGTCATCGGGCTCCTCGTCCCACCCCTTCCAGGTGTCGTAATGCCCGCCGTCGGCCCTCACGTCGCGGTAGAAGTCGAGCTCGTTCCAATCGCCGCAGTGGCCGCGGCGCACCTCCCACACGTTCTGGTCGGAGCGCAGGTACTCGGCGTCGATGCCCTTCCCCAGAACGGTCGGCGTCGAGAGCCGGAGTTGGTGGGTGAGGTCCGACTCGTTCAAGCGCACCTCGGCGAGCGCGACGATGTTGGGCGGTATCTCGTCGAACTCGTCGAGGATGAGGTCGTCGGCCGCGAACGACTTCATCGCCTGCACCGACTTGCCGCCGGCGAAGTAGAGGTACGATTCGCCCGCCTGCTTGAAGCCGACCGCGTCGTAGACCGTGAAGAGGCTCGACAGCTTGTCCGACTTCAGCCGGAGGTCGCTGAAGCGCTCTTTCGAGAAGGAGCTGAGGGCGTCCTTGGTCGAGAAGATGTAGCCGACGTTGAGGCCGGCCTTGTCGAGGTCGTAGTAGTTCGCCCCCACGTCGAGCTTGTGGCAGGCGCGCGTGACGGCGTAATCGGAGAGCCCCTTCAGCGCCGGCTTCCGGATGACGATGGAGGGGTGGGTGTCCCGGTAGATCTGTTCGAGCGGCTTGTAGCGGGCGAGCGAGAAGGGCTTGTTGTCGATGCGCCGGTACATGCGCGCCCACGCGAGCGCGTCGGGAGGGGCAATCTTTACGACGGGGGCTGATGCCGCACGTTCGCGCTCCCGCCTTCTCCTCTCGCGCTCCGCCAGGAGCATCAGGAGCGCGTCATCTCTGCTTTCCGGAAAGCCTGTTGATGAGTTGATCGAGCTGCTCATCGGAAAGATCACTCAGTTCCTGCGCGGTGATGTTCAGGTTGACGTTCCCCCGCCGGTCCTTGGCCTTGCCCTCGGCGCGGTCGAGCAGCTCCTTAATGGCGGGCAGTTCGCCGGCGACGAGAGCCTCGTAGAGGAGGCGGGCGGCGACGGCGTCGGCACTCGTCACGCGGCGCCTTCCGCGGCAGAACGCTTTGATGAGGTCCAGGCTGACGGCCGACTCGGGCGCCTCGCGCTCGAGCATCTCGCGCAGGATGGTGGAGACGTTACGGGAGCCCTTCTTCCGGCCGCGGTTGGGGGGCGGCGGGTTGTCCGGGCCGAACGGCTTTAAGTTGTCCCTGCCACCCACAATTCCCTCACATCATTTCCGCCGAGCGGCCTTCAGCCCTTCACGCCTTGAGACTCCCTCACCTCGGCCGGGAGGGTCAGCCTCACCAGCGCCCGGTCCTCCTCACCGCACAGGTCCTCGTAGGTCTTGAAGGTGAAGGGCGGCGCCTCCAGCTCTTTCGCCTTCAGCAGCTCGCGGAGTTTGTGGACGTGGGAGGTCAGCTCCTGCGCGTAGTTGAGAAGGTTGCGCTTACTCTCGCGGGTGAGCACGAGCACCTGAGAGTTGTACCTGATGCGCTCCTCTAGGAACTCGACCCGGGCGGCGTGCGTCTGCGCGGCCTCGGTGTTGTGGAGCTGTTCGCGGGCGACCCTGGCCTGCATGAGGGCGGGGCGGCTGGCGAGGTAGGCGGCGAGCACGGCCGAGAGGAAGGCGAAGACCGCGGCGAGCACCGCCTGCCCCGTCGTGAGCTCGGCCAGGCTGAAGCTGAACATGGCGGCGAGCCCGGCCTTCGTCAAATGGACGGCGGCCGGGCTCATGGAGGCCGCTTTCTGGGCGATGATGGTCGGCACGAACATGTGTTGGGAGACTCCTCGGCGGTCGGCGAGCGGCGCCCCGTCAGTCACCATTGGCACGGAAGAGGCCGCGGACGGGGGCTGGCTGGCCGGCCCTTCCCTGCGCGACGAGCGCGGCGCCCAGGACGCCCAGGCCGAAGCTCAACCAGCGGGTGGTGCTGTTGGGCTGGCCGGCGGCCAGTTCCGCCTGAACGAGCGGAAGGGCGGCGCCGGCGGCGGCGATGAGTCCGCCCCAGATGGTCTTGGATTGAACGGCTGGTTTTGCCTTCTTCGGCATGAATGCACTCCTCTTCTTTCTTACGCTCCGGCGTGGCTATTATGACGACGCCCGCCGTTTGAAGGGTGGGCGCACGGGAAGTGAAAGAAAAGGTTGATTTGCGCGGGCCGAATTAGTTAGTCTGGAGGTGGCCTCTTCCCCGGTCATCTCGCCGGGTCAAATCCGCCCTCCCTCCGACCTCGAAAGGAATCACACCACGAATGAGTAAAGTCTTCTGCGGCCTCGGGCTTCTGTTCTCGCTGCTCATGCTTTTCAGGGGCCTGGAAACCTCAGGCAGGGTCAACCCCGCCGTGATGACCTTCTGGTTGCTGATCGGCGTGCTCAGCGCCTACAAACTGTTCAAAAGGCCCGCGCCGGCTTCTTAGCCTCTTCCCCGCCTTCACCTCACGTCGGTCATGGGTTGTGCCGCTGCGCGGGCCGCGCGAGCCACCCCAGAACGTTCACTAAATTGTGCGGTACTGTACGAGCCGGTGTAGTCGGCTACGACTCACTTCCCGCCTGACCTTAAAGGCGCGGAAATCCTTGTTTTTATGCGGGTAAAAATCGCACTTGCCGGCACATCCCTTGCACTTATCCCTTACGGGCGGGAGGCGGGCTGACGGGCCCGCCGGGGCGCCGGAAAGCAGGGTAAAAGGATGTCAGAGACTAAAAAGTTTAACTTGAAGGTTGGCAGCGGGACGCAGGTAGGCAGCGTCACCCTCTCGACGTGGCTGCCGGACAAAGTATTTTTGAGCGTCAGCTACCAGGGCGGGTACGGACCTACTGTAGCTCTAACGTCAGAACAGGTACGGGAGTTACGGCAGGCCTTAGACGAGCTCGCGCCGCAGAATGAGGAGAGGCTGAGGCTGGCGGCGTGACGGCGTCATTGTCAACCTTGTAACCAACAGGCCAGGTTTCGCGCGCGTGCCTTTTTGCGCGCCATAGCTTTACAGCGGTCGCAGGTCACGCCCTCACGCGACGGCTCCGCCCCGCACTCCGCACAGAGCCCCGCCTCCCGCCAGCCCTCGCGCGTGCGACTCATCCTGACGTTCTCAGCTTCACGCCGGCGGCGGCACGTCGGACAGGCCCGGTTCGTACCGCGGGCGTGCCGGCACGCCCGGCAGAGGCGCGGCTTCTCCCTATATGCGAGAGCGGATGTCATTGCCTTCCCTCACCGCCTTCGCGGCGTATTTGATGGCGTAGGAGACGGCCAGCTCGTGGTCGCAGGAAAGGGCGATCGAGAGCTGGTGCACCTCGCGCAGAACCTCCCGTGTCAGCTCCCACGTCACCTCGCGCGTGTCTTCGTCTGAGACCGCCTCGGGCCGCTGTTCCTTCCCCTTGTTCATGTCCGACATGTCGCGCCGGAAGTCGAGAGTGGAGTAGCGCTCGTCTTCGGCCTTCCGCGCCGCGTAGGTTTCGACGGCGGCGTGCGGATCTTTGGCCGTCAGCGCCAGCCGATAGACCTCACGGGGGTAAATGTTTGTCGACAAACATTCTTCACCGAAGGTCTCGAAGATGCGGCAGTCGTCCTTCAGCGTGTGGAAGTTGACGCCCACGTCCCGAGCCAGCGACGACATGGCCTCGCCGATCCCGACCTCTTCACCCGTCGAACGCTCGCGCACACGACGCTTGAGCTCGGCCGCACAAGCCCCGCGAATCCTGAAGCCCTGGGTCTCCATCTCGTTGGCGCCGCGGGCTATCTCGACGATCTGCTCGTCGGGGACGGCACTGATGCCGGCGATGAACTCGTCCGCCCACGCGCGCAGGCGGTTGAACCCCTGGGCGAGTTCCACGTCGGGAAAGACGTGTGCCAGTTTCGTCATCTATTTGCTCCCCACATGATGTCTTTCACCGCCGACTGAATAGCCGCCGCGGTTCACTCCCGCGCAGCCCTGCCTCGTCCGCGTCGGCGACGATGAGGGCCCGCCTCGCGCCGACGCGCCGCATGTACGCCGCCAGCATCTCTTCCCCGCCCGTGCACGAGGCCGCCCCACCACCGACAGCCCCGGCGTGAGCGCGGCCGCCGTGTCCGTTGGCCCTTCGACGACGTAGAGGCCTTCGCCGGCGGATTCACTCTCAGGGATGAAGAGGCCGCTGCGTGAGCCCTTCACTGCTTTGTACACAGTCACCTCACTTGACGGTCTGTAAAATACACTTGAAGAGATGGGCGTGTCAATCGCATTTTACAAAACTTCTATCGCCCTATCCGTAAAGTCTGCTATATGTTTTGTCGTGCAGGATTTACAGGGGCTGGCTGCTTATGTCAGCGAGCAAATGCAGCGGCAGAATTTGAGCTTGCACGACGTGGCGAAACGTTCGGGCGGGCGAATCTCCCATGCTACGGTCGGCAACATCCTCAACGTCACCAGCAAAGAAGTTAAGAGCAGTACGCTGGCCGGACTCGCCAAAGGCTTAGGCGTACCGGAGGATGAAATCTTCGCGGTGGCCCGAGGCAAGGCTAATGAACCCATGACCCTCGAGAAGTTTGTGACTGAGCTTCAAGGGTTGGGCGTTGAGGATTTCAACCCGGCCAAAGGTATGAAGTCTCTCACCCAGGCTGATATGGAAGAGATACTCGCCGTCGTGCGAGCGACCGTAAAGACCAT
>Ga0126304_10000930_pt1 | contig 13018 bp, 14 predicted proteins | sample Plot25_FD_92538 | JGI IMG/M metagenome (GOLD analysis project Ga0126304, IMG submission 92538) | Serpentine soil microbial communities from UC McLaughlin Reserve, CA, USA - Plot25 | ecosystem: Environmental > Terrestrial > Soil > Grasslands | place: USA: UC McLaughlin Reserve, Lake County... | reverse complement strand
GCCACTTTCTACCAGGCTTGCGACTTTATACCGTACTTGCCGAAGGACTCGAAGGTTATGCGCAAAGCTGTCGCGAGGACCGAGAGGCGTCTGAGCTTATCAAGCTTGTTGCGGTACTTGGCCTGGTGGTGCAAGTCGCGCTTTTTCTGTAGCAGGGCACGCTGAGCTTGTCTCATACGACGTTATCCCTCCCCCGTGCGTAAGACCCCAGCCTCGAAGAAGAATGTCCGGAAAGGCCACCTGTACTCGGCAGAAATTAGCGTTTAACCCCTCGACACGGTGACCAGAAAGCCCCCGGGATGCCTCCACACTAGAGAGGTTGACGCTCCTGAGCAATCTAACTCAAGAAGAGCTCTCCTCAACGGGCTCATACAACTCAAGAAACTCCTTGTAACGCCAAAGTCCGGCTTCCGCCGACAGCTCGGGCGTGCGCTCTTCTTGATCGAAGCGGGTGTTTCTGGGGCTCTTGCAGTGAAGCTTGCCCTCTTTAACAATCTCGGCATATTTTAGAGCTTTGCCGCTAGGTGGTGGATACATCTTTGGAGCATCCCCTGTAAGCGACATCTCGACCCAGTAGCGAACCTCCGGCTTCTGCTTATGCCTATAGAGCCTGTAAGTGGTCAGGGTTCCTCCTCTCTAACCTTGTATCTGTTTCAAAGCGTACTACAGGTTCGAGGCCCTTGAGCAAGCATAGTATTCACCTCCATATCCCAACCCACAACCATCAGAAAAAGCCCGCAGCCAAGCTATGTGAAGGTTGCTCCTTGTACGATCCAAGAAGCCCCTCTCTCAGCCACAAAGACAAGTAAAGCTACTAGGATTCAAGTGGGAAGACGTAGACCTCGCCTAAAACCTTACAGGTAAGGCGAACCCTCTCGATAACTAAAGAGGATCACGTGCTTGGCAATACGAAGTGTACCGGAGGTCGAGGGAACATAAATTTCACTACTCCGGCGGTTCCGGCGATAGTAACGCTAGAAGCCTGAAGGGTTACCCGAGAGGAAGAGAAACAGAAACGTGGTTACATGTTTGGTAACCTTTGGAAAAATTAGGGTATAGCGTTCCCTAACCGTCCCCAACCGGTAACGGTGGACACCAGCGCCGATAGCTACTCCCACTGTTCCCCAGCTACAACAGCACCAGTATGACCTTTGTGGCTGCTACCAACAAAAGGACCCTAGTTGCGGGGTTCTCTTAACCGCCAGTGAAACGAGCCGGACGAAACGGAGCAATCAAGCTATCCACTTCACCGGTGAGCACCTCCCTTGCGAGGAGACGCCCGACGAGCGGGCCCAGTGTCACGCCGCTGTGGGTAACGGCTTCATAATAGCCAGAGAGCGCTGGTACTGCCCCTACGCAGGAGCGCCCGTCCTTCGGGGTAAAGCGGACGCCGACCTGGAAGCCCGCTACCTCTGCACTCTTGAGCGCCGGGACCACTTGTTGGGCACGCTCCAGCAGCTCAGAGCAAAGAGACTTTTCTACTCTGGTACCACGTTCGAGCTTTTCGTCGATCGATTCATGATGTACAAGAACGCGCCTTGGGCCGTCAGGGCGGATGTTGACTTGCTGTGGGTGCAAGATGCGACCTAGAGGAGTTTCTCCTTTGAGGGCGAGGCGTACGAGCAAGCCCTTGCTTGAAGCGAGCGGCAGCGATCGTCCGAGCTGCGCGGCCAGCATATCCGCCCCCGCCCCCGCGGCGTTGACCACGGCATCGACCGAAAGGCGGTCGCCGCCTGCGAGGCGAACCGCTACCACGCGCCCGTCTCTAGTCTCGATCGTTTCGACGGCGGTACCCAGACATGTCTGGCCACCATCCCGGCGGACGAGCTCGATGAGGGTCTTAGTCAGCTGCGGAGCATCGACCCAGGCCTCTTCTGGAAAGAATGCCACAGGGGTGTCTGGGCTCGGAAGGGCCACGTTCGACTCCAAAACTTCGTTGACCCGCCAGGCTTTCCACCACTCGGCGGCGTACCCCCAGGAGCGCATACGATCAACCCGGCGACGGAGCTCTGCTAGAGCCCCCTCGTCCTCGGTCCACGCAAGGTTGCCCCCGAGATGGAGCCAGGGTGCCTTGCCGGCTAACTCGTCGCGCAGCCGAAAGTGCTCTTTGAGCCCAGCGTAGTTGAGCTCAAAGTAATCGTAAGGCGATTTACCGTAGGCGTTTGCCCAAGCGAAACTGGCTGAGGTCGTACCATTTGCCGGCTGAGATTTATCGATAACCCATACACGGGCACCACCCTGAACAAGCCGAAACGCAACTGAAGCTCCGATAAGCCCCGCTCCGATGACGGCGATCCGTCGCACCTGTTTACCCAGAGGAAATTACTAGTTGGGATCTACGGCCGACCCAGCATTCGCTCCACGCTAACAACGGGATCCAACCTCGCAACGTCGGCAAAGTACCAGTCGTCGAGTCGATCGCGGACAGACAGCTAGGCGCACCGGTACTCCCCAGAGCGTGCTCTACAGTCGAGCCCCACCCTGACTCACGTGGCATAACGTATCGTTGGGCTTCCGTAAGCCTCTTTGTTCGCGTCTCCAACCCCCACGATCTCTTCATTAGAACCTCGATCTTAGCGAAAACAAGCTCGGTCGCCCTCGTGGGCGAAGCCGGCTTTGACAACCATCGCCACCTGGAGAGAACGTCCTCACTCTTTTCGGCACTCAGCACTCCTTTCCTAGGCGTACGCCCAACTAACAATACCACTACCTCCCACGCAACCTCCGCGAGGCTTAAGTATTGCTATCGCGCAACCTATCCTATGGCGCACAGGCTTCTCTTAGCCATCGAGATCAACATAGTAGAAAGCGAGCATAGCTGTCTGTTTGATGGGTGTCAAACCCGAGGTTCAGGAGTCATACTAAACCCGGGTGTAGACTTGGGTAACATGCCGAAGATGATATTCTCGAGAAGTATCTGGACAAAGAAGAGCTCGAACGCCGCCTCGACGAGTTTGAGGGCTATCTTCGTCTTGGTGCGGAAAGCCAGATCGTCCTTGCCGTCCTGAATATAATGAGCGAGGTGTAGGGCTCGACCTAAGGGATAGTAAACTCTCTCGTCGACCCATAGGGAGTTGACCGAGACCACCCTTTGTCGATCTTGCCAATACAAGAGAGATACTGACGCCCCACGTGAACGGTCTTCTTACCGTCCTTGCGGTCACCCGTCTCGTCAATGACAAGAGCTCCCTCTTCGCTGGGAACCGTCAGCGGATTATCGACTAAGAGCTCCCGTCACTCGTTGATCTCCTCCGGATCCCCCCAGACTCCGAAATAAACCCCTGCAAGCTTTGGGATTTCTTACGCTGTGCCCCGACAACAGACTCGGTGTTGGCTAAAGCAGTCCGTGTCTTATTGCGCTCGGCGGGGAGCAAGAGGCCTTCCAGGTAGCGACAAAACCCTCTTCGCACTGCGCGCGGGCGTGGAAGAGATCGTCAAGCGAGCAGCGCAGTCCTCCAAGGGGCCAGGAGCAGGTCCTACGGGCAGTCGCTTAGGCATAGCAGCAACTCCTCGTTACCATTGGATCAAGCCGCTATCCTACTTTAACAAGCTACCGGCAAGTCAACAGTTATGACCAGTACTGTAAGGTGGAAAACACGAAGGTAACGCACGGTGACGAAACTTGCAAGACGCTCTAGAACACCACACCTTCACAAGACGCCCGCTAGGACGATAAGGGTTGGTGCGTAGCACTATTCTGATAGTCCTCATCGGTTCCTCGGAGGTACACGCTGTGGAAGTTCGCATCGAACGATTTGCACAGCCGCTTGGCCTGCTCAACGCTTAGGTAGGTCTTCACAAAGAATTTAGCCGCTCCGACAGCGCAGTTGAACTGAGCTTGCCAGGAACAATCTACTGTGCGGTAGTGTAACGGCTAAAGTCAAGCTAAGTAGTCCTGCCTTTTATGAAATAATACTTACACCTGGGAATCATGTCGAAAGCTGGAGGTACGTATTGGAAGAGTTGATTGTAGGGAAACCCAGTTGGAGTGCAAAGGAGATGTCGACCTCCGTTACCCTCGACGGCCACACGCATCATGTATGGTTCGCTGCGTCTGAAGAGTTTGGGGGAGGAGAAGCGGACTGCTTGCTAGCCCTCTCAGTGCTTCCTGCGATGGCAACAGCCTCTCGCTTAAAGTTGCCCGAGAGTGTTTCCTGCAAACTTCTTTCCTCCTTGCCGAGAATTCAGGATATATTGCTCCTGGGAGGAGCTGTTTCGGCGCGTCACTGTGGACATGCCTGGAGGAGGACGCAAAAGTACGACCTCTGCTCGCCCTACGGACAACGTTGCTTGCTTTTTCTCCGGTGGTGTAGACTCGTTTTACACAGCATTGAAGCACCACGATGAAATCTCCCACCTCATTCTCGTGCACGGCTGCTTCGATACTTATCCGGACGACCAGTCGATTCGTGTCAGAAACTCTCATATGGCCCACGAGGTGGCGAAAGAGCTAGGCTTATCTCTGATCGAAGTCGAAACCGACGTTCGCGCCTTCTCTCACCAACTGCTCTCGTGGGCGTACTATCACGGCTCGGCCTTGTTTAGCATCGCCCTCCTTTTTCAGCATCTTTTCCGCAAGGTGTTGATCCCCGCAACCCACACCTATGCCGACCTTTTTCCGTGGGGTTCGCATCCGGTGCTCGACCCGCTATGGAGCACTGAACTTACGGAGATCGCACACGAAGGATGCGAAGCAACGCGGGTAGAAAAGGTAGCTTACATATCAAAGCACCAAGTCGCCATGAAATGGTTGCACGTCTGCCAGCAACGTCCTCCGGAAGATTACAATTGCGGACGCTGCGAAAAGTGCTTGCGAACCATGTTGAATTTGAAGGCGGTAGGGGCGCTCGAACTGTGCGAAACGCTCCCTCAAGACCTAAACCCGGCCGATGTTGAGAACATCCGCTTGAACAGAGGCAAAAACGCACAATTGCACATAAGCACCATAGCATTCGCGCAGGAAAACCTGAAGGCACTCGAGAAGCTTGGTACCGAGCCGGCTCTTACCCGTGCCGTTGCCAACTCAATCGACGAAAGCACTGACGACCTAGCCCAGACGCGGGCAAAATTACGTAGGACGCAAGCAAAGTTGGCGACAGCGAGGAAGAGAAACAAAGCCTTACTCGAACGCCGCCGCTACAAGCTTGCAGGTACACTTATGAACAAGGCTTTCCGTGTACCCTTGGTCAATACCCTCTTGCGACGAAAAAAAGTTACAAGAGATGAAATACCCAACCAAGAAACCAGTAGGCCTCCTACCTAATAGGTAGTGCACCATACTATCAGGCAGCGCTACACAGGATAAAGGTAAGAAGATGAGGTTCTCACCGTAAAGAGTCGCGAGATTACTGTGGAACCTGTAGGCCAATGCTTAGGACTGACGAGTCCCCCCCTAAAGCATCTTTGGCTCAATTTCTATACGGGCCAGACCGCGATACGGGGCGTCGCCCGCAACCACCTACAGCGGCTTGCAATGATGTTGACCCATACATGTAACCACGCTCTTCGGTCTGCTGGGCTTGATAGCGTCCGTTGTCTCTACCAGCGGGTCTTCCGAAAGCATTATCCATCTCTGACGCGTAGTAGGGCGACTCCACTGCAAGGTGCTGCATAGCGCATTCACAGTTTCTACAATCGCCAGAGGCGTAACTCATCGTTGGGCTACTTGAGCCCCTCTAACCACGAGCAAGCTACAGTAGAGGAGGTTACGGGAGCGTAAATAGAGGTCGTCCGTCACCTCTTTGGGGTAATTCTGCCTTACTGCAATGCAGTGTATGCCACGTTCCGCCGGTTATTATGCGTTTTTGAAAGTTTTGTGCTCCCTCAGTATGGGCTAAACTCTACTATGTGTAAATTCCATGCAAATCAGCGATTATTAGTGGCATTGGGTACTTGGTTCCCTCGGAAAAGTCGCAATGTGAGAGTGCAACGGAACCCCCGAATTTATCTTATGTATCCGACACTCTTCTTCAAGGTTCCACTCCCTATAAAAAGCACTATGTGATCGAGAAGATTCAGCTCTCAAGCCGGTTAAAGCAGCTCACAAGGATCTACAAAAATTCTGAACGCGCTTATTTGTGGCTGTGGAATGCGGAGGGTATAGCTCAGCGGTTACGTTTAGGGGAAGTGTTTGTATAATAAAACTATAAACAATGTGTAAGATGATGGAGTTGGACTAGACTGGTAAACGGTTGCAGTGGTTTAGAGGAGATGAGAGCTGGCTCGCTCAGATATACGAAGTAGGGGGGTATTCTAATGAAGAAGCTGTCTGGAGGTTCATCATTGCCAACTTCTAGATCTGCTTTGTTTCGCTGCCTGCTCGATATGCTCGCGCTTCAGGCCGAACACGTTCCAGAAGACGTTGCAACCGCCCATGCCCGACATGTGCCCCTCACCTATGCCAGCTTGCGGCGTAATGGTGAGGGAGACAGCTCGCCGCCTGAATGAGCTGGTGTGGGCTGCAACGATCGTGTTGCCATCGTGCACCCAAACGGGCCGAGATAGCGTCTGCCCTTCTCGGCGTTGTCGCGGGGGCTAACGGCAGCGCCACTGAAGTCAACCTATCGATAAAGCGAGTGAGATGAGAACGCTACTTAATAAAACGAAGCCCGTCGTACATCGCTGCGTGAGCTGCCGGAAAACTTTCCCGCACGGCTTCACCACGTTCTGCGACAGGTGCAACGCAATGGTCGATATCGAGTACGATCTGGATCGCGCGACGTTACACGATTCGGATAACCCGCTCGAGCGCTTTTTCGATCTGCTCCCCCTCGAGAGCTCGGCAAACCTACTACCCGTCGAGATGCAATTTACACCCTGCATCCACGCCACGAAGCTCGGGAACTATCTCGGGATGCCGTCACTCTACCTCAAGGATGAGACGGTATTGCCAACCGGAACAACCAAGGACCGCATGGCAGCTGTAGTCCTCCCGTTTCTGTGGGAATGCGGGATTCGCGAGTTCTGCACCTCGTCAACCGGTAATAGTTCCACGGCGCTCGCCCGTTTGGTCACCCGCTACCCGGAATACCGGATCTACATCTTCTCTGGGGAGGACTTCAAAGACCGCGTCCACTACGCGGACGGCGAGGGCGTGGTCCATTTCGTGCTGCGGGGGGCAACCTTCGTGGAAGCTTTCGCGTGCGCGGCCGCGTTCGCCAGCTGCCACAACCTCACGTCCGAGCGTGGCTTCTTCAACCCGTCCCGGCGCGAGGGGTTGAAGCTGGCGTTCCTCGAGGCTGCGGAGCAGGTGCCACAACCGATCGATTGGTACGTACAAGCCGTCTCGAGCGCGATGGGTGTGTACGGTGCGTTCAAGGGAGCACGAGAACTGCTCGCCCTCGGCCGAATCCCGCGCCTCCCCAGGCTGCTCTGCGTGCAGCAGGAAACGTGCGCTCCGATGGCCCGGGCATTCGAGGAAGGGTCGGAGGTCATCCGCCCAGAGCACGTTGTTGAAAAGCCGCGGGGTATCGCAGACGCGATACTTCGTGGGAATCCCGAGAAGGTCTACCCGTACGTGCGGAGGATCGTCACCGAGAGCAACGGTGCGTTCGCGGCCGTGAGCGAGAGCGAGATCCGGGAGGCCCGAAGCATGGTGGAGGAGCTGGAGGGATTATACCCGTGCTTCACTTCGTCGGCTGCCCTGGCGGGCATGATACGCATGGTCCGGAAAGGAGCGCTTCCCCACGGGGACACGGTGCTCGTCAACCTGACCGGACGGGACCGCGAACCAGCAAGGTCGACGCAAAGAGTACACTGGTTGAAAGCTACGGACAACGGGTGGGAGCCCGAGGACCCAACCGATGACGCGACCCGGCAGCTCTGGTCCGCGCCGCTCGCGTTTCAAATCCCGCGGGGCAGCAAGCGGGGCGGGCATGAGGGCAACAAACAGCGGCTACTGAGAAAGGCTCCTACGCAATGATCGATCGACTTCGTGCCCGCGGGCGGACTCTCGCACACGGCGCTCGTGCGGAAAGCGACTTCGTCGACTTCGCTGAGGAAGAGACTGAGCACTCGATTCCAGACCGCTTCGAGAAGCAGGCGGGCAAATTTCCCGCCCGAATCGCCGTCAGGGGCGCAAGCTTTGAGTTTACGTACGACGCGCTCAATAGGACCGCCAATCGGATCGCCCAGGCCATCCTCGAGATGGACACCGAAGGCGAACAGCGGGTCGCCCTGCTGCTGGAGCAGGACGACCCGCTGCTGACGGCCGCGATCCTGGGCATCTTAAAGGCGGGCAAGATCTATGTGCCGGTCGACCCGTCCTACCCACCCGTCAGGACCGCCTATATTCTGGAAGACTCGCAGGCTTCTCTCATCGTGGCCGGTACGAGCAACGTCTCTCTCGCGCGCGAACTGGCGGGGAACGAACGCCACGTGCTTAACCTCGATGAGATTAGCGCGGGGCTCTGCGATGAGAATCCTGGCCTGCCGCTAAAGTCCGACGCAATGGCGTATATTATCTACACGTCCGGCTCGACGGGACAGCCTAAAGGGGTCATTCAAACCCACCGCAACCTGCTAAGCTTCATTCGAAATTATACTAACGGACTGCGCATCCGCGCCAGCGACCACCTCACTCTTTTCTACTCTCCCAGCTTCGCGGCGTCGCTCACGGATATTTTCGGCGCCCTCCTTAATGGCGCGGCATTACACCCGTACAATGTTAAACAGGAAGGGTTCGCCGATCTCGCCACCTGGCTGATCGGCGAAGGGATTACGGTTTTCCACTCGGTTCCCACCCTTTACCGCCACTTTGTGGACAGCCTTGTCGGAGAGGAGGAGTTCCCCGAGCTCCGCATCATCGATCTCGGTGGTGAGCCGGTCTCGCGCGGGATTGTAGGGCAGTTTCGAAAACACTTCCCGGGCTGCATTCTCGTCAACCACCTCGCGGCGACTGAGATGAATGTGATGGCGCAGTACTTCATCGACAGCGAAACGGAGATCTCCGGCAGTACCGTACCGGTCGGCTACGCTGTCGATGGCGTCGAGGTATTGTTGATCGATGACGCCGGTGCCGAGGTCGGCTCCGGCCAGGTCGGTGAGATTACCATCAAGAGCCGCTATGTGAGTCCCGGCTACTGGCGCAAGCCCCATCTGACGCAAGCGGCCTTCCGTTTTGATCCGCGTAGCGGGAGCGAGCGGCTCTACCGCACGGGCGACCTCGGCCGCATGCGACCCGATGGCTGTCTCGAACACCTCGGACGCAAGGACTCACGGGTGAAGATTAGGGGTCACAGCGTCGAAATCGCAGAGATTGAAGCAACCTTGCTTGACCTCGGGAATGTCAAAGAGGTGGCTGTTACGGCACTAGAACTCGGTCAAGAAGACACACGGCTCGTGGCCTATATAGTCCCGCGGCACGAGAGCTTCCCCTCCGTCGGCCACTTGCGAGCCGCGCTGGCGGAGGCGTTGCCCGATTACATGATCCCTTCGGCTTTCGTGCGCCTGCCGGCGCTACCTTTGACCCCAAATGGCAAACTGGATCGACGCGCGCTGCCCAAGCCAGACGAGGAGCGCCCCGATCTCGAATGCGCGTACGAAGCGCCTTGTACGCCGGCCGAGGGGGCGCTAGCGGAGATCTGGGAGGAAGTACTGGGCCTCGAGCGGGTTGGTATCCACGACGATTTTTTCGAGTTGGGGGGGCATTCGCTGCTGGCGGCGAATCTGTTCGCGCAGATCGAGAAGGCTTTTGGTCAGCGGCTTCCGCTGTCCACTCTGTTTCAGGCGCCGACGGTCAGACAGTTGGCCAATATCCTCCACCGGGAAAGTGAGGAAGTTGCGTGGAAGTCTGTGGTGGCAATCCAACCACGCGGTTCACTGCCGCCCTTTTTCTGTGTACCCGCTAACAGCCCGCTCGTTTTTCGTGAGCTGGCGCAGCACCTGGGGCCAGAGCAGCCTTTGTATAGCTTTCAAGGTGAAGACCAGAATAAAGAGCAACTCGTTTCTTTAACGATCGAGGATACGGCAGCCTCCTACATCCGCGAAATGCGCGAGATTCAGCCCGAAGGGCCCTACTTCCTGGGCGGTTTTTGTTTCGGCGGGGTGATAGCGTTCGAGATGGCCCGGCAGCTCCGTGCGCAGGGCCAGGACGTAGCGCTGGTGGCCATTTTGGACAAGTCCCTTAAGTCCCTTCCAAGCTGCCTGAAAGGATCGATCTGGGGGCGGCTGTACCCTCACCGGCGTAGATTATTAGACTACCTACGACAAAAGATATGGAAGGGTAAGAGAACAGTTCGGAGAGTCGTTTACAAAGCTGGGACAGCTCGGAGAGCCGTTTACAAGTCGTCGCTCCGATTCAGATACCATCTGGGGCATGCCTTTCGAAACACATGCCTTCTCGACCAGTGGGAGAAACGGGAGGTCAACCCTAAAGCGCATAACACTTCGAAGCGGAAGAGACGAGCGGCCAACCCTAAACCGCATGATGCTTGGAAGTGGAAAGCAATTTGGAAGCGGAACCGACAGACCCTTGACTCCTACGAGGCGCAGCTGTACTCAGGCCGGATCACGCTGTTCGTGACTGCAGGATTAAAATCCTACTGGATGTCACACAACGAACCCTACTTGGGTTGGGATCGCGTCGCAGCGGGAGGCGTAGCAGTGCACGAAGTGCCTGGGGATCACCACGGAGACCAGACGCTTCTCGGAGAGCCGCACGTACAAGTTCTCGCTGCGCGGCTGAACACCTGTCTGGAACAGGCACGAACAAGTTCGTCTTGAGTAATGGCTCGGCGGCGTCATCTTCCGAGGTCACGGCACCTACGGTCGATTGGCGTACGCCGCCGCCGAAGCTAGCGCTTGCGAGCAGCACGGTGCACGTTTGGCGTGCCAGCTTGGACCAGAAAACAGCGCGTCTGCGCCGTTTTGGGCGAACTTTGTCGGCAGATGAACGGGCGCGGGCAGCTCATTTTCGCTTCGCGCTGGACCGCGAGCGTTTCGTCGCCGCACGGGGTTTGCTCCGGGAGATTTTGTCGCTGTACCTGGACGTGGAGGCACAACGGTTGAGCTTCGGTTACGGGACCAACGGCAAACCCTTCCTGGACGAACACAGCGACCTCCTTTTCAACGTTTCGCACTGCCTCGACACGGTGCTTATCGCCGTCGCGCACAAGTGCAAGGTCGGCGTAGACATCGAGTGCGCGCGCGGCAGCATTGCCGTGGAAGAGATCGCTGAAACGGTCTTCTCTGCCTCAGAGAGGCAGGCTGTGAACAGCAGCATACATGAGGCCAAGCGCATGACTTTTCTACGATTATGGACACGCAAGGAGGCTTACATCAAGGCCGACGGTCGGGGCGTGTCGTTACCACTCGACCACATCGACGTTTCCGCTCCAACGGACCGGGTCATGGTGTTGGACGAAGCCACAGGCGAATGGCGAGTGCTTATGGATTGGAGGTTACGAACTCTCGCAGTCGGCCCTGATCATGCTGCTTCTCTGGCCACCGAGAACCAGGGGTGGAAACTCGCTTGCTGGCGGTGGTCAGGATAGTTTCGAGGCACTCCTTTGCTCTGCTTTTTCCTGCAAACAAGTATTTTGAGAGTAGACGATGCTGTGATCAAACCAGAGGCCTCTGCCGTGCGAATACAGTGCTCCGGCCTTTTTTGAGGACTCGCCGCAAGGTCAGCACGGCCGTAGACACTTTTGGCCTCCTGCTCGCCCTCCACGTCACGCCGGCCACCGAGCAGGACCGGGCAGCTGGTGGGCGAGCGCGCGGAGGTCGTCCAGGAGGCCACGGGCGACGCCTCGAGCTGGCCTACGTAAACCGGGGCTGTGCGTGGGAGGAACCAGCAGCCGAGGTCCGGGCAAGCGGTACCTGGATGGAGGTGGTCAAGCACCCTGAGCTAACAAGGGCTTTGTGCTTTTGCCGCGCAGGTTGGAAGGGGAGCGCAGCTTTTGCGTAGACGTCCTGGTTCCGGCGGCTGGCCAAGGACTACGAGTGGCTGTTTGAAAGACCGTGGCGGGCCTGCACCTCGTCACCTTCGCACGCCTTATACTCCATCGAGCCACCGCCATCCTCGTAGGAGGTTCATAACACGCTCTTAGTACTGTTTGTAACACAGCGCAAAGTCTCACCTATTACAGGCGCTTCGAACACCCTCTAGGACAGGTGCCACGTGGTCTGTGAAAGAAAAAGCGCGACTTGCACCGCCGGACCAAGAACCGCAACAGGGTTAAAAAGCTCGGTCGTCGCTCGGTCGCTGCCCCGGCTTGGAGGGCAACCTTCGGCACGTACGGTATAAAGTCGCAGGCCTGGAAAGGAGTAGCATCCTCCTCCAGCCGCTCCAAGTTACCACCAGCAACTACGAAGTCGTCTATCCCCTTCTCCGGTCCCGGCAACCAAATAATGTAGACGCGTGCTTCCCGCTCCGTAAGCCTTTCGGCGAGCCGCATGATAGCCAGGGCGACGCTCCGTTTCTTCCGAAAGTCGGCATCAAAGGCGATGTAAACCCTGCGCCCTTTAAGCGGCACGACATCCCAATCGGAAAGTAGCTCCGGGCGGCGGCGTCTGAGCCTGTCTCTCTCTGGCTCCGTCCCCCAATTCCATACGCCGGCAAGGCCCACTGCTAGCCTGTTTCTGCTCGCAAGGCAGTCACCCTTTTTGGTCCCCTCGGTAACGTACAGCGGCTCATCAGAAAAGAGCAGCCTCCACCTCATACTGAGGTGAACGTCTACTACCGACGCGAAGCTGCCCTGCTGTTCGTACTTGACGATCATCCGCTTGCCGTTCTTCTTGACCTCCGTGCGAGGCTTGTCGGGCTTGAGCTCGTAGGAGACCTCTCCCGCCGGGGAGTACAGCTTGATCAGCATCCCGTCTCGCGCTTGGTGTTCGGAGAAACCCACCGCCTGGGCCTCTTCTGCGGTGACGGTCCTGTAGCGGCCCTCGAGCAGTACCGGATCCACACCGGATCCTTCGACCAACTCCGCGAAATGTTCGTCCGACAGACGCACGGCTATCGCCGAAAGCGCGATTCTACTCTACGCCTTATCCTGTACCAAATTACCGCCACGATCTC
>Ga0126304_10000929_pt1 | contig 13021 bp, 14 predicted proteins | sample Plot25_FD_92538 | JGI IMG/M metagenome (GOLD analysis project Ga0126304, IMG submission 92538) | Serpentine soil microbial communities from UC McLaughlin Reserve, CA, USA - Plot25 | ecosystem: Environmental > Terrestrial > Soil > Grasslands | place: USA: UC McLaughlin Reserve, Lake County... | reverse complement strand
TCAACCGTTTCAGTTGATTCTGCAATGTTTTCTTCAAACAGTGAATTTTGCTGCATAAATTTTAGCCACAGAGTTCACAGAGAACACAGAGCAAAGAAATAAATCCCGGTGAACTCTGTGTTCTCTGTGGCTTAATTTATTTCAAACTGTTTAAATAATCGCGCACTTTTTTCATGTCTTCCCAGGTTTCGCGTTTTTTCGACGGGTCGCGCAAAAGATAGGCCGGATGAAACGTGGGCATTACTTTGACGCCGTAATAATCCTGAAAATTTCCGCGCAGCTTGGTGATTCCGACTTTTGTGTCGAGCAGATTCTGGCACGCCGTATTGCCGAGAACGACAATTACTTTCGGTCGAATAACGGCAATTTCGCGAATCAGGAACGGGCGGCAGGTATGTGCTTCCGCCAAAGTCGGCGTGCGGTTGCTCGGCGGGCGGCAGCGGTTGATATTGCCAACCAGCACGTCTTCGCGTTTCAAGCCGATGGCTTCGACGATTTTATTGAGAAGCTGCCCGGCGCGCCCGACAAACGGGACGCCTTCGGCATCTTCGTTCGCGCCCGGCGCTTCACCGACAAACAGCAAGTCGGCTTGCATATTTCCGGTCGTGTGGACGATTTTCGTGCGACCTTCGTGCAGCGGACAGCGCGTGCAGTTGCCGATGTCGGCGCGAATGTCTTCGACGGTTTCTTTCGACTCCGGCAAAGTTTGCGAAATATCGCCGAAAAGTGATTTACTCAAATCTTCTTCGATAGCTTTTTGCTTTGGCATCTCTGGTTTTCCCCTCTGTTCAATGTTATTTGAAAATATCGAATCGCGTTTCGGCAATGAAGGCAGACGCGATAGTTTAGTCGCTTCCAAAAGACTGCGGCGCGTTTGATTTTGCTCAGCATTGGAAACCTTCGGCGGAGCTTCGACCGTTTTTTTCAGTATTTCTTCGGTCGGGATGAAACGCTCTAATTTCTCGGCCGGAATCTCGGGCTTGACATTCAAAGCCTGAAACCGGGAATTTGAAACCTGGAACCGGGAACTATCAAACTCCGGCAATTCGACACTTAGATTTTCAACGCCGAGTTCCTGCAAATACGAAATCTGCTCTTTAACGTCCGCTAATAATTCTGAGAATTCTTTCTGCACTTTTGCCTTTTTACTTTTTACTTTTTACGTTCGTTCCTTAATTTTATCACTTCGTCGAGGATCTTGTCGGCCAAATCGCGTTTCGACATGAGCGGTAATTCCGTTTCCGATTCGCGCGAAATAATTGTCGCAATATTCGTGTCCGAATTAAATCCAGCCCCTTTTTTCGTGATGTCGTTGGCAATTACCAAATCGAGATTTTTCTTTTGCATTTTAGCTCTCGCATAAGGCACAACGTCATTTGTTTCTGCCGCAAAACCGACGACAAGCAAACCATCATGCCGGTTGTGTGAAACATTCGACAAAATATCCGGCGTTTTTTCGAGCTCTAAAGTCAGAAAATCCTGATTCGTCTTTTTGATTTTCGCGTCCGCCACGTCTCGCGGGCGATAATCGGAAACCGCCGCCGCGCCGATGAAAATTGACGATTCGGATAGTTTTTTCATCACGGCGTGAAACATTTCTTCGGCGGAAACAGCGCGAATTACATCCACATTTTCGGGCGGCTCAACCGTCGTCGCGCCGCAAACGACCGTTACACGTGCGCCGCGTTTTGACGCTCTTTCGGCGACGGCAAACCCCATTTTGCCCGACGAATGATTCGAAATAAACCGCACCGGGTCAATCGCCTCGCGCGTTCCGCCAACCGTGATTAAAAGGCTTTCGCCTTTTAAGTCGAGAGTCGAGGGTCGAGAGTCGAGAATCTGATTTTTTCTCTCAACTCCAGACTCTCGACTCTCGACAAAAAGTTTCATTGCTTGCGCCGCAATGTTTTCGACATCTTCGAGTTTTCCCGTACCGACGGTTTTGCAGGCTAATTCGCCTGCCACCGGTTCGACAAAATACACGCCGTCATTGCGCAGAGTCTCGATATTTCTTTGCGTTGCCGGATGATTCCACATCGTCACGTTCATCGCCGGCGCGACCATTACGGGCGCATTTGAAGCAAGATAGGTGGAACTTAAAAAATCGTCCGCGACGCCGTTCGCAAATTTCGCCAGAATATTCGCCGTCGCCGGAACAATCAGCAGCAAATCGATATTTTGCGAAAAGTTTATATGAGCAATCGGATCGGGATTATTTTCGTCATAATCGTCAATCAGAACATAATTTTCCGTTAATGCGCGAAACGTCAAAGGCTGAACGAATTCCGTCGCGTGCCGTGTCATCGCGACGCGAACTTCGCAGTTTTGCTTTTGCAGAAGCCGCATGACTTCAATCGCCTTATACGCCGCAATTCCGCCGCAAACGCCGAGTCCGACGCGAAATTTTTTTGTGGTATCGCTCATAAATTCTGCTCAAAGTTTAGCATATCGATTTGGGATTTCGGATTTCAGATTTGGAATTGAATTTTTTCAAAAGACAGGTCCGATATCACAAATCCCGAATCCCACATCGAATTACTGTTGCCAGCCACAGTAAAAATTACACGCCGCTATGTTAAAATTCCAACATAATTTAACGGTGAAAAAAGATGAATCAACCGGAACTTTTTGAACAAACAACGAAAAATGCCGAAATCGAAAGGGTTTTGCTGTATGCTTTGGGCGAATTTCAATCGCGGAAAAAGGATTTGGCTGCTAGGGAGCTTGCCTTAGACCGCCTGCGCGGCGCATTCAAACGCGCGGCTGAAAAATTCGGTGTTCCGGAGTTAACGGACGAAATAATCGCCGAAAACCTTGAAAAACTCGGCGCAAAAGTCGTAAGAGTTCCGAGCTTCGTCGCCAAACATCCGTTTCGCGTAACGGTTTCGTTTGAAACAGCGGAACGCGCCAGACGGCTTTACAACGAAACTTTAATGCGAGAAAAATTGGCTTAAGCCAGGGGAATAACTATGAAAATCAAAAAATCTTCTATCGGTATTTTTTTTATTTCATTCATTATTGGTTGCGCGGCTGTTTTGTTTTTTGTTGAGGATAGAATTATTCTGACAAATAACCGCGAAAAAACGCTTTTGCCGCGAATCGAAACTCCGGCAAATATTGAAGACCTGTCAACGCGGAAAGAGACACCGTTCGTTCCCGAAATTTTGGGGCTCAAGGATTTTTCCGACGATTTTGCTTCACCAAAATATAAATTCAAACTTGTTGACGTTGCGGAACACGGCAACTCTTATCGAAAAGAAGAGGTTATTGCCCGAAACGGTGAAACCTGGCTCGGACTTTTTTCAATTAACGGGGAATCATATTTAAAGAATACAAAGCTCAAAATTGATTACGAAATTGACCCGGATTACGAGGGAGCCGTTATTAAATTCAAAGCAGAACAGCCTTTGTTTCTTTTGAAAAACGCGAAAAATCTGAAAGAAGGAAAAATTCTGACACTGTTTCGGGAAAAGTCGTCCGAAACAGTCGACGTTTTAGATAATCCAAATACGATGTACAGCAAATTTTTACGCGAGTTTCAAATTGGCGAAAGAAAATACACGCTTCGCATAAAAGACGCTTTGACTAAATCGGGGGAGAAAGTTTTAGCATTAGTTCTGGAAAACGGAAACGTCAGCCAGATTCTAACTTATACGCCTTACTTTGATGGCGAATATTTGGGTAATCTTTTATGGGTCGGCGATTTGGACGGCGACGACAAACTGGATTTGTACTTAGTATTTAACAGTTACGAGAAAGGTTCTTTTCGTTCGAGTTTATTTCTTTCATCAGAAGCCGAAAGAGGGAAATTAGTCAAAGAAGCTGCAGGTTTTGGAACGTTGGGTTGTTAATGGAAAGACATACGGAAAAGCACGCCGAACTCTGGCAATACGTCGAAAGGCATCGCCCGGAGATTGAAAAATCTCTGCGCGAACATCTGCCGCTGGCGCCGCCGAAAATCGAGACGCAGTTTAATGAGGCGGTCGAATATGCTCTGTTTTCAGGCGGAAAGCGCCTGCGCCCGGTTCTGACATTGCTCGGCGCGCAGCTTTTCGGCGGAAAACCCGAAATTATCATGCCGGCGGCCGTCGCGGGCGAATTTATTCATACGAGCTCGCTGATCTTCGACGATTTGCCGTGTATGGACAATGCGCCGGAACGACGCGGAAAAACTTCTCTGCACGAAAAGTTCGGTGAAGGCTTGGCAATTCTCGTCGCCATCGGATTTTTGAACGCTTCGTACGCGCTGGTTTTCGTTAATCACGCGAATCTGCCCGAACGCGCGATGCTCGCGCACGCCGAAATCGTCGAATGCATCGGCGCGTCCGGCATGATTGGCGGTCAATCGGTCGATCTGGCGCGCGCCAAGGGCGAAGGCGCGGGCGAAGGCGCAAACTATAATTTCGAATCGGTCAGAAACCTGAAAACCTCGGCGCTGATGCGACTCTCTTTACGCGTCGGCGCGATTCTCGCCGGTGCGAGTCATTTCGATCTTGTCACGCTTTCGCGGTTTGCCGAACTGCTGGGCGACGCCTATCAATTAAGCGACGATTTGATTGATTTGGAAGAAGACGACGTGATTTTCGGCGACGAACAAAAAACTTTCGCGATTTCGCAGGGCAAGCAAACGGCAGATTTACAGCTTAAGAAAATTACCGAAGAAGCAAAACGAACGTTAATCGACAATTTTCTGCCGTCCGAAGCGCGAAGCTGTCTGATTCAGCTGACCGATTATCTGACGGAAAGAAAGGCTTAAAATATTATGACAACAGCAGCCGTTATCGGGGTGTTAATCTTACTCATGATAGCCGTATATTTTCTTTTCGGGTCGAAATCGAGCTCGCCGGTTTCGGAAGATGACGCCAAAAGATTTGCCAGACTTCTGTTGACGGAGATTAAATTATACGAGCAAACAAAGGTCGAGCGGGGATTCAATAACAACAACCTTTACGAAGTTTTGTTTGAAAGAATCGAAGAAGCGCGCAAAATTTATAATAGACGGGTTTCGAGCACCGCTCACGAACGGTTTTTCGATGTCGCGCTGATTGAAGTTTTAGCAAATGGCGACCGAAGCAAATTAGGCGGGTCTTTCCTAAACTAAATGAATTTTTCCGCAGCCGATTCCGAGCTCGAAAATGCCTATCAATACTGTAAAAGCGTCACGCGTCTTCATGCGGGAAGCTTTTATTTTGCCGCCAAATTTCTGCCTGAAAGCAAACAGCGCGCCGTTTATCCGATTTACGCTTTTTGCCGTCATGTGGACGATGAAATCGACGAAATCGGCGATGGCAATCCGACGGAAGCCATCGAAGCGGTTAAGCGTTGGCGAAACTATCTAAGAAAAATTTATCCGCAGATAAACACAGTCGAAGACGGATTAAAGACCACAGACCACAGACCAAAGTCCAAAGACCAGGAGCTTGTTTTTACCGCGTGGCAAGACCTTTTGAAAACATACAAAATTCCGCCCGAATTACCGTTCGCTCTGGTGCAGGGCGTTTTGATGGACACATCCGTGAAACGCTATCAAACATTCGACGAGCTTTACGTATATTGTTATCGTGTCGCTTCGACCGTCGGGCTGATGACGTCGGAAATTCTCGGCTATTCCGATAAATCGGCGCTCGAATATGCCGAAGCGATGGGCATCGGAATGCAGCTGACGAACATTTTGCGCGATGTGAAGGAAGACGCGGCGATGGGCAGAATTTATCTGCCCGAGGAAGATTTACGCGCGTTTAAAGTTTCGGAAGAACAGATTTTGGCGAATCGATACGACGAAAATTTCGCCCGGATGATGAAGTTTCAGATCGAACGCGCACGCTCGTTTTATCAAAAAGGCGAGCAGGGAATCGCGCTTTTAGAAAAAGATTCGCGCTTTACGGTTTTGCTGGCGTCGCGAATTTACGCGAAAATCATGGACGAAATCGAAAGGCAAAATTACAACATCTTTAGCGGTCGCGCCCGGACTTCGAAAATGCAAAAAATTCTCGCAATCCCGAAAATCTGGCTTCAAACACCTAAATAGCTTTTAACGGCGGGTTTTTGGAAATCCGGTAAAATTAAACCTTTTTAGTAAGCATATAAAAATTGAGAAAGCAGCCGGCGTTCGGAATTTCCGAACTGTCAGATTGATCATGTTTTTTAAGGAGATGTAAACCCCCTATGTCGATACTTAATTTGGGTAAATTTACCCAGTGTTTAGGAAATTATAAACGTCATTGTGACCGGACTTTCTGGACAAAAAAAGAGCTTCCGAAATTCTATTTTGCCAATATCCTGAGCCGCCGTATCAGACTCGGCGTGCAGAGCTCGAAGATGATTTTCGAAATTTGCCGCCGCGTTCAGGAAAAGGATTATTATTACAAGGCAAATGACACAAACATTTGCGGAATACAGTTTTTGTCCGGCACGGGAAGCAAAAAGTATAGCGAGCCGATTTCAGAATCGGATGCCGAGCTTTTCAAAGAAGTGGTTTATCTGAATTGGAGCGAAGCCGAGTTCGCAAAGAAAACTATCAGTTATAACGCTCTGAGCGGCTGGCTCGGAACTTTGGCTCCGCATAAATTCATGCCCGTCACGTCGGATCATTTCCGACATACGATTTCCTATCTTTTCGACCTCGACCAAAAGATTTACCAGCAGAGCGATTATGACTTTTTTGTTAATTCGCAGAAATACTTCTACCTGACAAAGAAACGTTTAAAAGAATTCAATCTGGATTCGCTTTATTTGAACGAAATCGCCGAGTATGTGAAGTTTTCCCATCCGAAATCGGTTTTGAAAAAAGAATACGAAGAACACGATTGGAACTGGCTGACAAACGATTATCACTTGTTTGTTTACCGCGAGGTTTTGGGCTTGGACAATAGCGTCAAAGAGTTTGACGTCAAAAAATCGCGCGAAAAAGCGAACCGCGTCGTTTTGGAATGTTTCGAACGACCAGAAGTTCTAAATATTTACGTTCCGTAAAAAATTACGAGAATACAGAAGCCCGCACGAGGTAAGGGCGTCTTTCGTTCAGAGACTAAGACGCCCTTATCTCGTGCGGGCTTCTGTATAAGCTTTTACCTGGTTTTTTATTTATGTTAATCTTCACTTTACCAGTCCAAAAACTTTTCACGGAGTAAATAAATAAATGAAAAAAACGCTTTCAGTTTTGTTGATTTTTGTCTTTTTGTTTCTGCCGGCAGCGGCGCAAAAGGGCAGTTTCGCTGATATCAAACAGCTTCAGTCACCCCAAAACCCGCGGCTCGGCTTTATTCTTCACGGCGGCGCGGGCGTCATTCAAAAGGGAAGCTTAACTCCCCAGAAAGAAGCGGAATACCGTAAAAAACTCAAAGAAGCCGTGACGGCTGGTTACAAAGCTTTGCAGGACGGCAAATCGTCGCTCGATGCGGTCGAAGCCGCGCTTCGTATTTTGGAAGATTCGCCGCTTTTCAACGCCGGAAAGGGCGCGGTCTTCACCAATGACGGAAAAAATGAGCTCGACGCTTCGATTATGGACGGCAAAAATATGGCAGCTGGCGCGGTTGCCGGGCTTCACAAAGTCAAAAATCCGATTACGCTGGCGCGTGCCGTGATGGAAAAATCCGAGCATGTGATGATGGTCGGCGACGGCGCGGAAAAGTTCGCCAAAGAACAAAACATCGAGCTCGTGCCGGAAAAATATTTCTGGACGCAGGAACGCTGGGATTCACTGCAGAAGATTTTGCAGGAAGAAAAAAAGGCGAAAGAAAATAAAAAAGGCACGGTTTCCGAAAACCGGCCGGACAATTTTCTCAGGCAGAATCCGGCTTACGCCGCGATGACCGAAACCGAACGACTGCCGCAAAACCGTTTTGGAACGGTCGGCGCGGTCGCGCTCGATAAAGACGGCAACATCGCCGCCGGAACTTCGACGGGCGGGATGACGAACAAAAAATACGGGCGCGTCGGCGACGCTCCGATTATCGGCGCGGGAACTTATGCGAATACTAACACCTGCGGCGTTTCGGCGACCGGCTGGGGCGAATATTTTATCCGCATCGGCGTCGCGCGCGATATCGCGGCGCTGATGGAATACCGCGCGCTTCCGGTTCAGCAGGCAGCTGACATAGTAATTAAAAAGGTCGGCAAAATGGGCGGCGACGGCGGCGTGATCGTGATGGATAAATTCGGCAACATGGGCATTTCGTTCAATTCCGAAGGCATGTATCGCGCCTACATAAACGCGGACGGCAAACCGGTAGTCGAAATTTACAAAGATTAATTTTGAAGAGTCGAAGAACAAATTCGATGCATATCAGTAAACGAAAAATGTTCATCGAGAGACGATCATTTTTTTGTTTGTAAGAAAGTTTTGTTTCGGGAAATTTTCGCTTGACATTATGATTGAATAACTATAATTTGTTTTGCAGTCGCCTTCACGTTTCCTAATAATAAAACATTTTCCGGGGACTATATTTTTACAAAGATTCTAAGTTCTATTTAATTCTAAATTCAAGGAGACATGTAAATATGAAAAAGCAAATTCGCGGAATTTCGTTGCTTTTAAGCATCGTTTTAGTTTTAGGCTCTTCGCTTAATGTTCTGGCGAATAATTCGTGGAACGGCTATCACTGGGCGCGAACGTCGAATCCGTTTACGCTCAAAGTCGGCGACAACGTCACGAGCGCCTGGGATTCGATTCTAAATACGACAATTTCAGATTGGACGCAATCGACCGTTCTTAATTTGACGAAGGTCGCGGGGCAGGCAAATTCCAAAAATTGTCGTGCGGCGAGCGGCAGAGTCGAAGTCTGCAACGCGACGTACGGCAATAACGGCTGGTTGGGAATTGCCGGAATTTCAGTTTCCGGTAAACACATTACCTCCGGTTATGTAAAATTGAACGACACCTACTACAACACTTCAACTTACAATACGACGGCTTGGAGAAATCTGGTTTCGTGTCAGGAAGTCGGGCACACTGTCGGTTTAGATCATCAGGACGAAAACTTTAATAACGCGAATCTGAACACCTGCATGGATTACACCAATAATCCCGGCACAAATCAGCATCCGAATTCGCATGATTACCAGCAGCTTGTCGATATCTATTCGCATCTCGACAGCACGACGACCGTCGGCGCGCTGATTCCGGCGGCGGATAACTTTATTATGAATGCCGCCTTTAACGATAGCGACGATCCGGATGATTGGGGAACGCCGGTTCGCCGTACGGCTGACGGTCGCGAGATTCTCTATGTTCGCGATTTAGGAAACGGGGTTCGACGCTTTACTTTCGTATTTCCGGTTCCGGGCGGACCGCAGGATCGCCACGAATTTTAAGGAAATATTTTAAAAAATAAAAGCGCATCGAAGAATCTGAAAACTTCGATGCGCTTTTATTTTAAAACAAACTTTTCTGAACTAAATCGTATCATTGCCGGTTTTTGAATTTTCGTTTAATTCAAAGCGGTCGCGGTCGCGTTTTTCCATTTTTTCGAGAAAGTCGAGCGGCTCGTTGTCTTCGAAATCGATGCCGAAGGCGTGCGCGTTTTCTTCAACGTCCGATTGGTCGGGCGTCGGGTTATGTCCGGCAAATGTTTCCGCGCCGTCGTCATTTGATTCTTCCCAATCGGCGTCGATGTCGCCGCCCGCGTCCGCCGGGCTGGTCGAATTATGTTCGTGAAGCCTTCCGGTCAACTCGTTCGGAGCCTGCGGCGCGTGAGATATTTCATCGTCCATGAGCTCCTTGATTTCCTGGTTTGGCGGCTCTTCGTTATCGTAAAATTCCAAATCTTTCCCTGAAATCATATTTTCACCCTCGTGTTGTTCCATAATTCCCCCCTTGTTTGTAAGAAAAGAATAGCACATCGAAAGGCGGAAAGGGAAAACGCTGGTTTTAAATAAAAAAGACCGTTTGCGACGACGGAATATCGAAACGCCTGCGGCAGCGCATATTTTTACACATCAACTGGTCGTCCACGCGCACCATATAATCGCGCGATTTTTGAAACCGCGCCAGGTCCTGCTGGTTCAGATGGCGCGGCGCATTTTTCTTCTTCGTGCGCGTCAGCCAGCGCACATCGTATTCGTGGCGCTCGCGACAGTAAGGGCAGGAAAAGGTGGCTTTTTTTAGTTCCGATTTTTCGTCAAAAATATCGCGTTCATTCATCAGTTTAATGATAAAGGATAAATTGGATTTTGTAGAAGCCCGCACGAAGTAAAGGCGTATATTTGTTTGCGACGAAAACGCTCTTACCGACGCAGTGCGCTTTCCGCCGTTTTAATCTTATTCGGCTAGTTGGCGCAAATATTGGAAGGAAAAGATGCCGGTTTCATGACCGTCCGAAAAGTGAAAATTCAGCGCGTAGCGCCCGACGACCGATGTTGATTCAATCGTCAAATCGTCCGGAACGCTCTCGTCTCTGAGCATTTTCTCGCCCGTCCATTCGTTAACACACGAAGCGCACGGGCATTTTCGGCGAAGCTCGGTTGCCGTGTACCGCGTTTCGGCATCGTCCGACCATTTTATCGAAATTTCGCGGTCGCTTTCTTCGATGATTTGTACTGGTTCTATCATTTTAAAACAGGGGCGAGTCAATTGCAGCGAGTAGCGAATAAAAAGCTCCGCCTTCGCTTTACTCTCTATTCGCTGCTCTTCACTCGTTGAATGTCTTCCGCCGTAATGTTGTAATGCGAAGCGTGATACACTGCCTTGCCGTTTTTCAAAACGATTGCCTGCGGCGATTCGTGACGAATGCCGGTTTTATTGGCGATTTCGTTTGAAATATCGCGCGCTTTCTGCACGATGACGAGATTTACGTCCGCTTCGACTTCCGAGACTTCGTAATAAACACCCGAACTAATCGGGCAGGTGATCGAATGTTTAAATAATACTACCGGTTTTTCTTTGGATTCTTCAAAAAGTCTTTCGAGTTTTTCGATCGAGTTTAATTCTATAAAATTTGCCATTCTTATTTAATAACTTAAGTTATGAGTTCCGCCTGGAGGCGGCTTTTGGGGTTGATGAATCAATTCTATATCTAAAGGTTTTGCCGCCCGAAGGCGGGACTCATAACTTTCCCTACATATCTTGATAATAATTAGGCGACGGCGGATTGAAATTAGGATTTTCCGTTGACGGGAAAACTTTCCGGTAAGCGAGCGTGTTGGCTCCCATCATCAGCGGAATTACAAAATAGATGCCGATACATGCCGCCGCCATTCCAAGCAGGCATAAGACAAATCCGACGCCGAAAAGCCCGGCGACTCCGCCCAGGTTTGCCCAAACCGCCCGCGCGCTGGTTTTCATCGCCTGAAAACCCGACAAATTTTTATCGACAATCAGCGGAAAAGAAAACATCAGCAGAGTGTGCAGGCAGACCATAAAAATCGTGAAAACGATATCAACCGCAAAGCTTATGCCGACCACCGCGAGCAGCTCTTCCGGTTTGATGTTCGGACTGGCCACCAGCGCCACCATCGGCGGAACATAAATTATCGCGTATAAAATAATCATCGGAACAACGATGAAAATCGCGACAATCAAACCCGGAAGCCAGTAGCTTAAGCCTTTGAAAAGGTCTTCGAACTTAAATGTCCGGCGGTCGATGACCTTCAAATAGCAGTAAACAATCCCGCACGTCATCGCACCGAGAAGAATATACAACGAAGCGCCGCCGATCAGCCCGCCGACAAAGATGACGCCCAATAAAAGCCAGAAATGGTTTTTTATCAATTCCCAGGCTTCTTTGTAACACTCAATCGGTTTGATGACGCCGCGTCTGAATTCTATCGGGTTCATAGTTTCCTCAAAAATTAAAAGGATAACCGGCGAAACTTTTGCCGGTTATCCATCATAACATCGGTCACGGTTTAGCGATAAATCTGTTCGAGGTAATCTCTGACCATGCGGTCGGAAGAAAACTGCGGCGTCAGGGTGGCGAGCGCATCTTTCATGCGCCTGATCCATTCGGTCGGCAAGCGGTTTTCGTCCTTCTCGTAAAAGGCGGGAACGATTTCGTTTTCGAGCACCTGATAGAGCGATTCGGCATCGTCGGCATCGACTTGTTCCTGATCGTCGCCGACATTCAGCTCGCCGATTGAAAAACCGTTCGTGCCGTTGTAGCCTTCGATCCACCAGCCGTCTAAAATCGAAAAATTCAAGCCGCCGTTCATCGCCGATTTTTGCCCGCTTGTCCCGCTGGCTTCGAGCGGACGACGCGGAACATTCATCCAGACATCGACGCCCTGCACGAGAAAACGCGCGATTTCCTGATCATAATCTTCGACAAAAACGGCGCGGTTCTGCCAGTTCGAATCGTGATTGATGCTCATTAGATTCTGCAAAAGCTGCTTGCCGACTCGGTCCTGCGGGTGCGCTTTGCCGGCAAAAACGAATTGGACGGGACGTTCGGGATTGTCAACCAATCGCAGAAGCCTTTCCAAATCGGTCATCAAAAGATTCCAGCGCTTGTAGGCTGCGACGCGGCGCGCGAAACCGATGGTCAAAACGTCCGGGTCAAAGAGTCGGTTCGTATCTTCGCGCTCGTTGATCGTATCATGCAAACCGGTTTCCTTAACCAGCGTTTTGTATCGAATGAAAGCAATCAGAAGCTGTTTTAAATGACGGTGCGCGTTCCAGATTTCGGCGTCGGGAATACGATGAACCGCTTCGCGCCACGGTGTTTCATCACGCAGGATTTCAGCCCAGTTCGCGCCGATGTGTTTTTCGTAGATGGTTTTCAGCAAGGGCGCGATCCATGTCGGCGCGTGCACGCCGTTCGTGATGTGCGTAATCGGAACGTCCTGATTGCGCGTGCCTGCCGGGTACATCTTGAGCCACAAATCACGGGAAACCTCACCGTGTTTCTCGCTCACGCCGTTTGCCGAACGCGCCATCCGAAGCGCGAGCGGCGTCATCCCGAAGCCTTCTTTTTCATCTTCGGGGTTCGTTTTGCCGAGCGCGAAAAATTCCTGCGGCGAGATTTTTAAGGACGCGACGAAATCGGAAGAAAAACACGCCCCGACCTTATCGATCGGAAAAACGTCG
>Ga0126304_10000925_pt1 | contig 13032 bp, 10 predicted proteins | sample Plot25_FD_92538 | JGI IMG/M metagenome (GOLD analysis project Ga0126304, IMG submission 92538) | Serpentine soil microbial communities from UC McLaughlin Reserve, CA, USA - Plot25 | ecosystem: Environmental > Terrestrial > Soil > Grasslands | place: USA: UC McLaughlin Reserve, Lake County... | reverse complement strand
TCGACACCTCCAGCGCCGTGGTCAGGCGAAGCCGGACCGATAACGTGACTGCTTCGCCAAGTCGCGCCCGACGGTCGAGATAGGACAATTCAGTGAGGTCCTGGCCGTCCGCGTACAGCAACTCGAAGCAAAACAAGCCGACCGGCACATCCCGCGCGGCTTCGGCGATTCCATGCTTACGGCGGCGGAACATGACCTCCTGGAAGGGGCGCAGTTCGCCAGCGGCGGCGTCGTACGCCACCACCTCACCCTCCAGGATCGCCTCGCGCGGGCCCAGCCCGGCCTGCAACAGTTCAACCACATCGGGAAACTGGCTGCTCACGCGTTCCTGTCGCCGGGTGAGCAACTCAATTCGCCCATCTGCAGTGCGATGTGCCTGCACCCGCATGCCGTCATACTTGTACTCGGCCATGCAGCGCCCACCGAGCCTTGACAGAATCTCGCCGGCGTCGGACAACCTCTGGGCCAGCATCACTCGGACTGGGTAACCGGGCCTCACGGTCAGTCCCTGAACTCCGGCCAGCCCCTCGGACGCCAACGTGGCGGCGACCAAGCCGAGATCGCAGCAAATGTTGTACGCCCGCTCCAGGACCGCCCGGTTCTTCCGACCGCCGGCGTACACCTGCGCCAGTGCGTCCAGGATCGTCGGCGTACCGATCCCTAATCGCAGGTTGCCAGTCACCAAGCGCAGCAGGTAGCGAGCCTCGAGCGGCGTGGATAGCGCGAGCAGGCCAACCAGCAGATTGAGTTTGCGACCCTGGGAACCGGAGCCCTCGGCACGTGCGATCTCGTGCAGCGTGTCAACGACTGCAGCTACTTCCAGGCTTGGTTCCCGCTCCGCGGACGTCGCGGCCAACAACTGCTCGGCTGCTTGGCCGAGGTCGCCAGCCTCCCGCACCACCGCAACAACCTGCTCCGGCTCGATGCCGGTCGCTGTGGCGACCGCACGCAGGGCAAGCTTCTCGGCTAGCCCAAGGTCGACTCCGGCGAATTCGGGCGCCACCAGTCCCTGACACAAGTAGCAGACGGTGGGCAGCAACTCCTTCGGAGTCTCGGCCAGCAGGGCCGCAAGCCGGTCAATCAACATCAATCGGCCAGAGGCCTGCTCCAAATCCCGGTACGTCTCAGCCACAACCTCGTACTTCACACCGCCATCCTCGCCCCTCACGCGTACTCGCGCTGTTACGCCCTTCTGACGCGCGAGGACCTTCGTGGCTGGGTTCAAGACGATGAACACGAACAGCCGTAGCTGTCGATGCTCTGTTTCATGGGTTTCATGCCTAGCGCGGGTCATGACTAATGCCGGCAGGAGTGGATCGAACCGAGTGATCGTTCATCCTCACGACATGTCCCCGCACTAAAGCCCGTCAAGAGCCGGTTCGCTACTCCACGGCTCGTCTGTCTCGCGGGATAAGGGCGCTAGGGCTTGACGTGAGGCTCGCCGCCTGATGGCGAGAGGATGAGACTCATGCCGATCCTGCCCACCGAGCGTGACCCCCGACTCATCACCGTGCGCCGCGGCGGAACGCTGACCGACGAGCATCACCGGCTGCTGGCGGAGTGGGCCGCCCTATGCGCCGAACACGTCCTGCATCTTTTCGGCCAGGTCCAGCCGCGCGACTCCCGACCGCGCGACGCGATCGAGGCCGGTCGCGCGTGGGTCCGCGGCGAGGTGCGCATGAGTGACGCACGACGGGCTGCTTTCGCGGCTAATGCGGCCGCACGCGGACTACCCGACCCGGCTAGGTTCGCCGCTCTCGCGGCCGGCCAAGCCGCAGCGGTGGCACACGTGGCAGCCCACGATCTGGGTGCTGCGGCGTACGCGATCCGGGCGGTCGGCGCTTCTGCGTCCGCCGCTGAGACTGGGGCGGCTCGCATTCGGGAACGGGAGTGGCAGCGAGAAAGACTCCCGGCGGAGGTTCGAGAACTGGTCCTCGATGACCAGCGAAGTCGAAGCCCGATCTGCTGGAACGTATTCGACGACTGACACTGGCCTCTTCGTCGTCTTCCATTCTGATCGCGACCGATCACGCGGCGCGCGCGTGAGCCGATTGCCCATGGCGCGGGACCCAACGCAGAAGCGAGTCGACACTCTCGGCTGAGGTGACGGAGCCCCGGTGGCGGCTACCGGGCCGCTCGGTTGCTTTTGGTCTGTCGCACTGCCGCGATTTGGCCCTGGAGAGCCCCAGCCGTCGCGTTCTAGCGTGGGAAACGGCCCGCGCTTGGACGGAAGGAATCTGATGGGAACGACTCATGGTCGACTTCATCACCTCGCTTGACGGCTACGGGGCCGCCGAGGGCTGGCCGGGTTGGTGGGGCATGGAAAGCCCGGAGTATCTCGGCTGGCTGGGCGAACAGCCCGAGCACACCGTTTTGATGGGAGCGACGACCTACCGGCTGATGGCAGAATTCGCCGCAAGCGGCGAGGAAGGAGTCGACCAGGCGCTGACCCATGTGTCGAAGGTGGTCTTTTCCTCGACTCTGACCGAGCCGCTGGGGTGGGCAAATACCCGACTAGTCACCGGAGACGCGGTGGAAGCCGTGCGAGCGATGAAGGCGGAAAGCCAAATCGAGCTGCGCACGCTCGGCAGTGTGAGTCTGTGCCGATCGCTGATCACGGCCGAACTGGTCGATCGCTTCCAGGTTGTCGTCTTCCCGGTCGTCACCGGTGCGACCGGCCAAGATCGGATCTACGACGGATATCCCGACCTCAGGCTCGACCTTGTCGAGAGCCGCACCTTCGAGGGAGGGCTCCAACTGCTGGAGTACGTGCCCACCGTCCTCGACGGTCCGCCGGGCACCACGGGAGAGCCGGGCTGAGCGACGCCACAGATCGCGCTGTGCCCCGAGTGTTGACCTCGATCCTCCGGCTGATGCCGATTCGGGCACCACATGAGCGAGGCTGGTCCGCAGCCTAGTGGTGTCGGGCGGGGCAGAAGCGGATGAGTGGCGTCTGTGCCGGTGACGACTGGTAATCGTATGGTCAGTCGAGGTGGACGACGGTGGACGTGAGTCGAGCTTCTTCGGCAGCCCAGGTGACAAGGTGTGAGGCCAGGCTCTCCTCAGGGCTCGTGAGATGGTCCTCGGGCCGGCTGGAGACGAGGGCCTCAATGAATGCGTGGACGAGGCCGGTGTCGCCGCCGGCGTGCGGGTCATCTTCGCTGGAGCTTTCGCTGAGGTGCCGCTCGCGTTTCCCGGTGCGGAAGTTCAGCACCTCCACCTCGCGGCCGTTGCCGTCGAGGCATCCGTGCGTGCCGAAGATCTTGGTTTGACGGAAGGCGAAGTCGGTGAACGCGGTCATCGTGAACGACGCGGTCACGCCGCCCTCGTACTCGAGGTTGACCACCTGGTGGTCCACCACGTCGTTGTCGCAGTGGTAGACACAGCGACCGTAGGGACCTGTCCGCAGCGCGTCCAGCACACCTTGTTCTGTGCGGGCGGAGGTGACGGTCTGCAACGGCCACCGCTCGGCGGCGGGGTTGCCCAAGCAGCCCAGATAAATCCTCTTCGCTGAGTATGGACAATCAGGCTCGATCGCGCAGTCGACGCAGCGCTCACCGGCACCCGAGGGGCGTTGCTCGGGACGAAAGTGGTGGAGGCCACCGAACGAGGACACCCGACGCGCCGGCCGCCCAACCAGATGGTTGAGCCAGTCGATGTCATGCACGCTCTTGGCCATCAACATAAACGTCGACTCGTCGGTGCGCCGCCAATTGCCGCGTACGAAGGAGTGCGCCTGATGCCACCAGCCGACCGGCTCGAGATGCTGCACCGACACGATCTGACCGATGACGCCCGAGTCGAGGAGTCGCCGCAGGACCCGGGTGTATGGGGTGTAGCGAAGGACATGGCACACGGCGAGTGTGACCCGAGCCGCCCGCGCCGCTTCGACAATTGAGCGGCACATGGCGGGCGTCACGGCCATGGGCTTCTCAAGCAGGAGGTGGTAGCCCTGTTCGGCAAGCGCCAGCGCCGGTTCATCGTGCAGCCGGTCGAGCGTCGCGATCACAGCGGCGTCGGCGATCCGGGGCTGGTCGATGACGTCTCGCCAATCCGAATACCGGCGCATCGATGGCACGGCGTGCCGCTCTGCAAGGGTGGTCCGGCGGCGTTCGTCGGGGTCAGCGACGGCGGCGATGCGAACACGAGGGTCGCGGGCGGCAAGGTCGGCATACAACTGCCCGCGGTTGCCGGCGCCCACGATTAGGAGGGAGATCTGGCGGGCCATGTTGATCCTCTTCAGCTTGAGCTAGTTCGCCAAAGCCGGTGTTGAGCGATCGAGCTTCACGGCTGGCTTGAGTGTCGGACCTTCGTTCCGTTCGCGATACCGGTCGAGTGTCGATGACTGATCTTCTCGACCCCGCCGACGTTGCTGACCGGGCCTGGGCACCCCTGTCAGCGCGCGTGCTCCACGGCGCAGGCCAGGGCGTCGTCGGCGATCTGTTCCCAGCCCTCTTGGGCGGGCAGCAGGTGGGCGTAGCCGGGGTATTCCTTGACCTCGGTCACGGTGTTGGACTTGTAGTAGCTGCGTCGTCGTCGTCTTCGTTGTTGATTGAGCGTTCACCTAGCTGCGAAACAGCGTGAGCGAATGGACCCAACCTAGTGGCCACCCAAGAAACGCCCCGCAGATGACGTGCACTTCGGGCGTGGTCGTCCGTCAGCTACCAGTGTGCAGCTTGTCGACGTGAGGGAAGTCCGGTCGATGGGTGTGCGGCCGGTCAAGGTAGAACAAGGCCGTCGATGCGATGTCGTCGTGCAGTGGCAGATATCGGCCGCCGGGTTGCCAGCCGAGGGCCTGGATCTCGACACGCAGGTCGTTGGCGAAGTGGATGGGATCCAGAACATGCCAGCGATAGAGACCAAAACGCTGCTGGCTCTGGTAGAGGCCGTCGGGCTTGATCACTTGGGGCATGCCGAGGTACGGCGTGGTGTATTCGGTGTAGCCGCGACCGGGGACGTCGAAGTTCCAGGCACCGCCAAAGTAGTCCTCAGTGCCAGTGCCGCAGATCGTCGGGTAATCGTCGTCGCCATCGTTATAGACCTTGAGCTCGCCCTCGCCCCACCAACCGGGCGCATTGACGGCCCAGGCGAGGTAGGTGCCGACATAGTGGCCATGACCTGAGACTCCGTCGAGCAGAATGTGTGTGTTGCCGGCGGGAAGCGGGTTGTTGCGGCGGAACTGTCCGTGGAGATAGCCGAGCCCGGTGACGTCGAGATCGGTCTCGTAGGTCAGCTGGTAGTAGAGCACCGCGTCGGCGCCACCGAGGTTCTCCACAGTGAGCTTGGCGTGGCTTTGGAATGGCATCGGCCAATAGGAGTTGAAGCCGCCGTGCGGGTTGACGGCGATCATGCTGGAACTGACCTGCGCGAATCGGCCCCAGCCATTGGCGAAGAAATCGCCGACGGGCACTTCAACAGCTGGATCGGATCCGCGGTCCCAATAAGCCCGCAGCACCAACGTCCGCCAGTGATCGGGATGAGTGGTGAGCCAGACGTGAGTGATCACGCCGGAACCGTCGATGCCAGCCATCGGAAACGTGGTGCCAGGTGCGATGATCACCGAGGGAGAGACCTTCCAGCCAACCCCAAGGTCCCGGGCGGCGTATGCTCCGGTGCCCTGAGTGGCCCTACCGCCGCCGCCCTTGGCGCCGCCGAAGTTCTCAGCGCTGATCGATCGCGTCGTCACGTTGCGCAACCGGGCGATATTGCGGCTATCAAGCGACATAGGGCGAGCTTCCCATGCGCCAGACGGGCCGTCGGACTGCGGTTTACTCCGGCCTAGAGAGAGCCGAGAATCACGATCGCGCAAAGGCGACTCAAAGGAAAAGTGGCCAAGCGAAAGGAGGCACCGTGCGGTCGCGAGAGCTCCAACGCCGGCGCTCTTCCGCCGGGCAACCGGTCACAGAGTGTCAATCAACGCGTCGCCGCCAGGGAGCGGGCTGTGGTGTCAAATTCAGTTCCAATTGGGGCGTGGCGCAGGGTGACGGCGGTACCGCGCCAGGCGCGGGTGACGTTCCGCTGAACTATGGTCACTGCGGCGGCCATGATCATCCCAGCCAGCAGACAGCCGGCGACGACAAGGAGTCGCGGCAGCGCGAGCCGGTCGAGCAGGAGGGGCCAGACGACCCAGTGGGTGAGATAGATCCACAGGGATGCTGCGGCTAAACCACGCAACAGAGGGGCGGTCAGCTGCGGTACAGGCAGTGTGGGCAGCCAGATCAGCATCAGGAGTCCGACCTGTACGACGAGTCCACGTACAGGTTCATCTGGGAAGTATCCGGTCAGGGTGACAGCCACTACGACGCTGATTGCAACCTTTTGCCAGGTCGTTTGGGTCCGCTGGGCGAGCCAGCCGAGGGTGAATAGCCAGAAGATCATGTGCGGGCGGCCGTAGCGCATCGCCACGTCGCCCCAGTTGAACACGTCGTACCGGACCAGCAGGCCTGCCGCGAGCAGCAGCGCTGGCATGAGCACGCTGTGCCGCCGCTCGAATCGACGGACTGCCGGGATGGCGAGTAGGGCCAGCATCGCGAGCAGGATCTCGACCAGTGCCTCAACGAACCAGAAGTTCCAGGTTTCGGTCCATCGGGGTGGTCCGAAGTAGTGGTTGGCCAGGAAGATGTTCGCGATGCTGTAACCGCCGGTACTCACGACGACGATGGCGATAAACAGCACGCTGGGGACCGCTAGCCGGGTGATCGAGCGTGCGAGCCCGACGATTCGATCGCTCTGCCGGGAGGCGCTCAGTGGGAAGCGGGCAAAGGTGAATCCGGCGATGCCCAGCAGCAGGTGTGCCCCGCCGCGGACGCCCCAGATCTCAAGGTGGACGAGGACGACCATGGTGATGGCCAGCGCCCGGAGCACGATGCTGGTGTCGAGCCGTGCCAACCTTGGTTGGGGGGTTCCGGTGGACGGCGCGGGTTTGGGTTCATTCGCGGGCTTGGGGACCGACAAAGCGGTTGCAGCCAGCTCACGGATGCTCAGGTCGGGCCACCTGTTTGGCAGGTCTCCGAGCAGTTCCTCCAGTCGGACGGAGAGTTCGACAAAGCTCAATGAGTCCCCGCCGAGCTGCACGAAGGTTGCGGACTCGGCGACGTGGTCGTAGCCAAGTGCCTGTCCGTACGCACGTCGTAAGGTATCGACCAGATCGCCCACCGGCTTGAGGTCATCATCGGGCGACGCGGTAAGCGCGGGCAGATCCGGTTTTCCATTGGGCAACCGCGGGATCTCGGCATACTGCCGCACCGAAACGAGCACCGGCGGCAGGCCGGTCAACCGTGAGACTGCCCGCCGAGTCAGGGTCGGATCGGCCTGAGTCACTGCGACCACGAGCCGGCTATCGTCGCTTGTGCAAACCAACTCGGGATCGTAGCTGCCTAGCTTTCCCTGGAGCTGGTCGAGATCGATTCGGTGCCCCAGCAGCTTGGCGAATCGGCTTGCTCGACCGACGATCGCAAAGCGATCCGCGCCGTCTCGGCGGGCTAGATCACCGGTCCGGAGCTCGGCCAAAGTGCCTGGCTGGGCTAGATCTGCTGGCTTGCTTGCATAGCCGAGCATGACGTTCGGCCCGCTGTAGACCAGCTCCCCGACTCCGTCCGCTCTGGGCCTATCGATCCGCAGCGTTCCGCCGGGGATCGGCCGTCCGACGCTGTGGGGGTGTTGCTCTGCTTCACGGGGCTCTAGGTAGGCCATCCGGGCGGTTGCCTCGGTCTGACCGTACATCACGTATAGGCCCCATCCGTAGCGTCGACCTAGACGGCTGATCCGCTGGACCTCGGTGGGGGTCAGTCGCCCGCCGGCCTGCGTAACGTATCGCAGCGTTGGCAGCGAGAACCATGGCTCGCGGGTCCGATCGAGCAACGCGAAGGTGTGGGGAACTCCCGCAAACGAGCTTATGGCGAGGTCCTCGGCCAGCCGCCAGAACTGCGGATCGATCACCGACAGGTCCGTGAGCACGATGCTGGACCCGGCGGCAAGGTGGCTGTGGACCACTGAGAGGCCGTAGCAGTAGGCCATAGGCAGGCTGCTGATCGCCCGGTCGTCGGGGGTCAGCCGCAGATAGGACGCGATGGACTCCGCGTTGCTCTGCAGGTTGTCAGCCGAGAGGCGGACTAGCTTCGAGGAGCCCGTCGATCCGGAGGTGGACAGCAGCAGCCGCAGGTCGGGGTGCAGCTCGTGTTTGGTGCCCGCATGCCGCTCGCTCCACCCGTTTGGGCCGACCATGAGGTCGGGGTCGAACGTGTGGACGATCTCGGAGAGCCGATCCCGCCGTCCGCCATCGGCCAGCAACACTGGGTGGTTCCCTCGTAGGGCGGCGAGGTAGGTGGTGACCGCGGACACGGTGTTGGTAGCTTCCAGGAATATCAGGCGACGCTGGTCCCCAAGGCGTTCCAACGTTTCGTTGACTCGCGAGTCCAGATCGCGATAGGTCACGACCTCGGAGCTGCTCAGTAGTGCGGGCCGGTCCGCATGGGAAGTGAGCTGGTCGACAAAGCTGACCCCCGAGGTGCTCATCCCACCCCCTTTTGTCCCGTAGATTAGGTAAGCCAGAACTAAGTATGCAAAGGCTAACCTAAGATCTGCTAGTAACCATGAGCACTGCGGAGGTCTCAACGTGCACGTAGGACGCCTGCTGGCCGTCGCCGGAACGGGGGTTGCGATGTTCGCGCTGGCCGCCTGCGGTGGGGCCGCGGGAGGCACGGCCGAAGACAACCCGAATGCCCTCGTGGTCTACAACGCTCAGCATGAATCGATGACAACGATCTGGGCTGATGCGTTCATCAAAGAGACCGGGATCGAGGTCGTGCTCCGCCACGGCAAAGACTTCGAGCTGGCAAACCAGATCAAGGCCGAAGGTGACCGGAGTCCGGCCGACGTCTTCCTGACCGAGAACTCACCGGCGATGGCGGTCGTGGAGAACGCCGGCATGTTCGCCGATATCGACTCGGCGACGCTGGCCCAAGTGCCCAAGAAGTACTCCACCAGCACTGGCAAGTGGGTCGGTATCGCGGCCCGGTCGACAGTCTTCGTGTACAACACCGATCGGCTGCGCACCGAGGAACTGCCGGAGTCGATCATGGATCTGGCCAAGCCCGAGTGGCAGGGTCGCTGGGGAGCCGCACCTGGCGGTGCCGACTTCCAGGCGATCGTCAGCGCCATGCTTGAGCTCGAGGGTGAGGAGAAGACTGAGGCCTGGCTGCAGGCCATGAAGGTCAACTACAAGAACTACAGCGGCAACAACACTGTGTTGCAGGGCGTGAACAGCGGCGAGATCGACGGCGGGGTCATCTATCACTACTACTGGTACCGCGACCAGGCGAAGACCAAGGAGAACAGCAACAACGCAAAGCTGCTGTTCTTCACTGGAAAGGATCCGGGCGGCTTCCTGTCTGTTTCCGGTGGCGGTGTGCTGGAGACCGCCAAACACGCTGACGAGGCCCAACAGTTCCTGAAGTTCATTACCGGCCCGACGGGTCAGCAGGCGCTCGCGGACAGCGCCGAGTTCGAGTACACGGTTGGCTCGAAGGTGCCGGCAAACCCAGCGCTACAGCCGCTGTCCGAGCTCGACCCGCCGAAAGTCGACCCATCGAAGTTCAACGGACCGAAAGTGATCGAGTTGATGAGCAATGCGGGGTTGATCTGACCACGTTAACGGCGCCGGTTGCGGCGTCGATTCAGCAATCTGGTGGTACCAGCAAGGTTCTCTACCTGGTGGCGGTACCAGTCAGTCTGCTCGGCCTGATCCCGATCGGTTACATCGTCGCCGAGTCGTACGCACTCGGCTGGGCCGGGGGCCAGGAAGCGCTATTTCGACCCCGAGTGGCCGATTTGCTGGGCAACACGCTGGCGCTGGTAGGAACCTGCCTTCTAGGTTGCGTCCTGCTTGGCGTTGCAGCGGCTTGGCTGGTCGAGCGCACCGACCTCCCCGGCCGGAGAGTCTGGGCGGCCATCCTTGTCGCGCCGCTGGCCGTGCCAGCGTTCGTCAACAGCTACGCCTGGGCCTCGCTGTGGCCGCAGTTCGAGGGACTACCAGCAGCGACGACGATAACCGTGCTCTCCTACTACCCGTTCGTGTACCTGCCGGTAGCAGCCGCATTGCGCGGTCTCGACCCGGTGCTGGAGGAGACCGGTGCGGCGCTGGGGCTTGGCCCTGTAAGACGATTCGTACGCGTGGTACTACCGCAGCTACGGGTCGCCATTCTCGGGGGTGGCCTGCTGGTCGGGCTGCACATTCTCGCCGAGTTCGGCGCCCTGCAAATGATCGGCTATGAGACGTTCACCACCGTGATCCTCGTGCAGTTCCAATCAACGTTCAACGGTGCGGCGGCGGTCATGCTCGCCGGAGTGCTCGTGGCATGCAGCCTGCTGTTCGTCACGCTTGAGCTTCTTGCCCGGGGCGGGGCGCGGTACGCGCGGGTCGGCGCGGGAGCTGCACGCCCGGCCGTGCCAGTCCGCCTGGATCTGGCCCGCTGGCCGGTAGTTGCCGTACTCTCGGGGCTCCTCATAGCGGCCGTGGGCGTGCCTGCGTACGCAGTCGCGCGCTGGTGGTCCTACGACACGGGGATCGATTCCGAGTTGGTCGCGGCACTTTTCAGCACGCTGCGGTTCGGGCTCATCGGTGCGGCGGTCACCACTCTGGCGGCGCTGCCACTGGCCTGGCTCGCCGTCCGCCGGCGCAACCTGACGAGCGCGGCCCTCGAGCAATGTGCCTACCTGACGAGCTCGCTGCCGGGTGTCGTGGTCGCACTGGCGCTGGTCACACTCACAGTGCGCTGGACCGATTCGCTCTACCAGACGACAGCCGTCGTGGCGGCGTGCTACCTGATGCTGTTCCTGCCTCGGTCGCTAGTCAACCTGCGTGCCGGGCTTGCCCAGGCAAGTCCGGACCTGGACGACGCGGCCCGCGCCCTGGGGTCATCGGAGCTTAAGCGGCTCGTCCGGGTCACCCTGCCGCTGATCGCTCCCGGAGTGGCCGGCGGTGCAGCGTTCGTCTTCCTCGCCGTCTGCACCGAGCTGACCGCCACCTTGCTGCTGGCGCCGACCGGAACGACCACGTTGGCCACCCAATTCTGGGCCCACAGCGACAGCCTGGACTATGCGGCAGCCGCGCCGTACGCCGCAGTCATGATCGCCATCTCGGCTCCACTGGCCTACCTGATGCTCGAACAATCGCGGAGGTTACGACGACGATGACATTCGCGCTATCGATCCACGGTCTGCGGCACGCGTACGGCGCGGTCGAGATCCTGCACAGCCTCGACCTCGACGTTCCGGCCGACAGCACCCTGGCCGTACTGGGGCCCTCGGGGTGCGGCAAATCGACCCTTCTCCGGCTGGTTGCCGGGTTTGAGCGCCCAGCGGCCGGGCAGGTCGACATCGCCGGAGTCACCGTCGTCGGACAGGGTAGTTGGGTGCCTCCGCAGCATCGCCGGATCGGCTACGTGGCGCAGGAGGGCTCGCTGTTTCCTCACTTGTCGGTGCGACGCAATCTCGAGTTCGGCCTCAACAGACGCCGGCGCGGTGACCGAGTGCGGGTCTCTGAGCTTCTCGATCTCGTCGCGCTGGACGCGAGCTTCCTCGACCGCTACCCCCACGAACTCTCCGGCGGGCAGCAGCAGCGCGTTGCCTTGGCCCGTACTCTGGCCCGACGCCCGGCGCTGGTGTTGCTGGATGAACCGTTCGCTGCTCTCGACGCTGACCTTCGGGCGGCCACCCGTGCGGCAATGGCGGCGGTGCTGCGTAGCGCTGGTGTGGCGACCGTGCTGGTCACCCATGACCAGGGTGAGGCGCTGTCGTTCGCGGATCAGCTGGCTGTCATGGTCGCCGGCTGCTTCACTCAGGTGGGTTCCACCCGCGATGTCTACGAGCGCCCCGCTGATCTGGAGACTGCTCGCCTCGTCGGCAGCGCATTGGTGGTCCCGGGAACGGTCTTGGATGGATATGCGGAAACTCCGCTCGGCCGGATTCCGCTGCGTGTGCCGTCGCCGCGGGGAGCGGCTGAAGTCATGTTGCGGCCTGAGCAGCTCAGCGTACGGCCGGCGGAGGACGGGCCGGCCATCGTCGAACGGGTGCACTACTTCGGTCACGACCGGCTGCTCGATCTAGTCTGGCCAGGCAGCGGTCTACGGGTTCCCGCGAGGGTGCCCGGCCATCTGGACTGCGAGACTGGGGAACGGGTCGAGATCGCCGTCAACGGTGCCGCCCTTGCCTTTCTCACAGCAGCGGGAACCGACACAGCTCGTGATTCGCGGCCAGAACCGGATCTGCCAGCTCCCAACGCCGGCGCCTTTGCCCAGTTGGGGAAGCTGCCGAATGACGAGGTGGATCCACGACAGGACCAGCAAGCTGCTGCTGAGGTGCAGCCAGTTGGTCGGAAACGTGACGGAAACTCTCTGGTCGGCCTTGATTCTAGCTACTGAGACAAGGCGGACGCCAGTCAAGATCACGAACGAGTCAGAGCAGAGTGCGCAGTGCGCTAATCACCCGAAGCCCTGTGGACTTCCTCCCCGGCATCGAGATGCGCAGCTACCTGCGGGAGTTTGTCGACCAGCGCGTCGAGGGTGCGGTCGAACTGGGCGTGCACCGAGTCGGCATCGGGCTGGTCATAGAACCCCGGGTGCAGCAACGCTTTGACCCAACCCCAGGTGTTCTTCGGTGTGGCCGACATCAGGTTCGCCCGTAATGGGTGCGGCTTCGCTGCCAAGCGGCGCCGGGGAGAGTGGCGCCGATCGCCTCGACCAGGCCGCGGTGGGCGTCGAAGGTCACCAACCTGACACCGGTGAGGCCGCGGGCGGTCAGGTCGCGGAAGAACACCAGCCAGCCGTCACGACCCGCCGTAGTCTTGCAGGCCCTGCACGATGCGTACCGGCCCATAGCGCGGCCCCGCCGATGTGGGGTGCCCAACGATGACGTTCTCGCCCACCGGGAAATCCTCGGGCGAGTGGGGTAGCACGTCACCGCAACCACCGCGTACCGTTAGTGATCATGAACCACGGCAGATCTTGGGGAAAAAGAGGAATATATCCAATGAGC
>Ga0126304_10000924_pt1 | contig 13035 bp, 9 predicted proteins | sample Plot25_FD_92538 | JGI IMG/M metagenome (GOLD analysis project Ga0126304, IMG submission 92538) | Serpentine soil microbial communities from UC McLaughlin Reserve, CA, USA - Plot25 | ecosystem: Environmental > Terrestrial > Soil > Grasslands | place: USA: UC McLaughlin Reserve, Lake County... | reverse complement strand
TCGAACGGCGTCACCATCGCGGTTATCACTCCAGAGATCGTGGTCATCGTGCCTCGCAGGAAAGTATCGCGGAAGGACCGGCAGGTCGCGGTCAAGCAATGGTGCGGGCTCTCAGGCGGCGACGGCGGCCGGCGCCCGGTCGGCCCACGGACGGGCCTCCTCGAGCTGGGCGGCGACGCGGAGCAACACGTCCTCCTCGCCGAAGCCCGCCACGAGCTGGATCCCGATCGGCAGGCCGTCATCGCTCCAATGGAGCGGAAGCGAGATTGCGGGCTGGCCCGTGACGTTGAAGATCGCGGTGAAGGTCGCCGTCTGCGCCCCCCTCATCAGCGCCGCCACGGGATCGTCCCCGGAGTCGTCGAAGCTTCCGAGCGGCGGCGGCGGCTCGCCCAGGGTCGGCGTGAGCAGCAGGTCGAATCCGGACTCGTACCAGCCCGCGATCATCCGCGTGATGAGCTGATGCTGGCTGACCGCGGCGAGGTAGCGCCCCGAGTCTCGCCGCCTCCCCTCCTCGGCTAGCGCCCAGGTCAACGGTTCGACGTCGTCGGGGCCGATCTCGCGCCCCACGACGAGCTCGAGCTGATCGAGCGTCGCCGTCTGTCCCGCCATCCATCTGGTGAGGAACGTGTCCACGACGTCCATGTCCTCGAAGCCCCCCGGGCTGCTCTCCTCGACGACGTGCCCAAGGGACTCCAGGAGCCTGCCGGCGTCGCGAGCCGCCTCCGCCACGACCGAGTTGGGCTCGGCCTCGAGCACCGGCTCCGTGACCAGGCCGATCCGCAGCTGCCCGGGATCCGCCCCGACCTCCTCGGTGTAGGGCCGCGCCGGCGGCAGCGCCACGTAGGGGTCGCCGGGGGCCGGGCCGTGGACGGCCTCCAGGATCGCCGCGGTGTCGCGTACCGACGTCGAGACCACCAGCTCCGCCGTCAGGCCAGACATGTTGTCGCCGATCAGGGGGCCCTCGGAGATCCGCTGCCGCGTGGGCTTCAGCCCCACCAGCCCGCACTCGCTTGCGGGGATGCGGATCGAGCCGCCGCCGTCGTTTGCGTGGGCGACGGGGACCATTCCCGCGGCGACCGCTGCCGCGGATCCCCCGCTTGAGCCGCCCGTGGAGCGGGTGACGTCCCACGGGTTGCGGCTGGGTCCGTACGCACGCGGCTCGGTCGTCGGAAGGATCCCGAGCTCCGGGGTGTTCGTCTTGCCGATGGTGACGAAGCCGGCCTGCTTGAAGCGAAGCGCCAGGTACGTGTCCACCGGTGAACGGAAGTCCGCGTCCTTCAGGTACTGCATGCCCATGTGGAGGGGGTCGCCGGCGAACGCGGCGCCGAGGTCCTTCAGCAGGAAGGGCACGCCCTTGAATGGCCCATCCGGCAGCTCGCCGGCCGCCGCCTCCCGCCCCTTGTCGTAGAGCTTGTGGATGACGGCGTTGATCTCGCCGTTCGCGGCCTCGATGCGTTCGATCGCGGCGTCGACCAGCTCGACCGGGCTCGCCTCGCCCCGCCGAACGAGCTCCGCCTGGGCCGTTGCGTCCAGTCGCGCGAGGTCCTCGCTCATCGAGCCGACTCTATCTTCCCCTCAGGGCTCATCGCCTCCCGAGTCAATGGATCGCGAATCCGGGCCGGAAGCATCGCCGCCAGCCGCGCCTTCGCGTACTCCACCGCCGGGAAGCCCAACCGCTCGCGGCGCTCCAGGGTCGCGAGATAGATTCGCTCGGCGGCGTCGCGGGGCTCGACCGAGTAGGTGTGCTTGAACGCGTTGCCGCGGAACATGGGCGTGTCGACGAAGCCCGGGAAGACCGCCGTGAACGTGATGCCCCGCGGCTCGAGCTCCGCCCGCGCCGACTCCGCGATCGTGGCCAGCGCGGCCTTGCTGCCGCTGTAGGGGGCCTCGTACGGCATTCCGACGAGACCCGCCAGGCTGACGATGGCGGTGACGTGCCCTCGCCCCCGCCGCGCCATCGCCGGCGCCAGGTGCGAGAGGAGCACCAGGTTGGCCAGGGCGTTGACCGTGAAGTCCTCCTGCGCCTGGCGCCAGTCGAAGTCGAGCATTGACTGCGCGCGGTCCAAGCCGGCGCCGGCGACCAGGAGGTCGATGTCGGGATGCTCGGCCACGAGCTCCGCGGCTGCGGTGTCCAGCGCCTCCAGATCCGCGAAGTCCACCTCCCGGATCCCGACGTCGATGTCCGCCGGGAGCTCCGAGGCCCGCTCCGCCAGAGGGGCGCCCGGCCGGTCCACGAGTAGAAGCGACGTTCGGTCCTCGGCGGCCAGGCGCGCGATCTCCACCCCGATACCGCCGGCCGCCCCGGTGACGAGGGCTTTGCCGAACCTGCCGTCCTGCCGCACCCGCGTCGCCGGTGTGCGGCCTACGAACGGCGCCAGGCGCGGCGTGGCCCGCGGGCGAAAGCCCATCTGCCCCTCGTACCACGGCTCGACGTGGAGCAGCTCGACGCTGAAGCCCTGGTCGTCGTTGATGTAGATGACCGACCACGCGCCCAGCCGCACGGGTGGCCCGTTGCCCTCGTGCCCGGCCTCGCGGCAGCGACGGCATGCTGATTCGAATTCAGCTCGCTCCCGGAAGCCGAACGCGATGTTGAGGAGGCCGATGTCGCTGATCCTGTAGCCGTCCGGCGGGGGTCTGCCCGCGGGATCGGAGTAGGAGACGAGCTCGACCAGGAAGTCGTCCGCCCACATGCAGATGCGATCGCGCTTCGCCCCATCCAGCCCCCACAGCCCCTCGTGCTCCGGGCGGTGTAGCTCGACGCCCTCGGCGACCGTGAGTCCCAGCACGTCGCCGAAGAAGCGCCGTGAGCGGTCCAGATCGGGCACGGAGAGGACCACCGCCCGCGCCACGGCGGGAATCTCCGGGCGCGGCCGTGGCCTTGCAGACGTAGAGCGAGGATCGTCCTCCATCAGCTCCACCAGCACGCCATCCGGATCGCGCAGGCAGGTGCGTCGCTCGCCGGCCGCTCCCATCGGGTCCGTGAGCGGCGGGCTTCCTGCCTCGTGGGCCCGCTCGATGGCGGCCTCGATGTCGTCGACGGCGAAGGCCACGGTCGTGTACCCGATGTCGCATGGCCGCCAATCGGGCGGCATCGCGCGGACCAGGGGGCTGCGGAACTCGAAGAGCTCGACCTGGAAAAGATCCTGGCGATCGACGAGCCACCAGCAGGTTGAGGCCGAGCGCGGTATGCCCTGCACCATCGAGGCGAGGGGCCCGGCGAACAGGTTGGTCCCGCCGCCCGGCTCCAGGCCGAGGACGTCGCGGTACCACCGCTGGGTGCGGCGCAGGTCGCTGACGCTGAGCGCGATCTGAGAGAGGCGCAAGGCGCGGTGACTCTACCGTCGGCGGAGCTCTTGGCGGTGGAATAGCATCGGCTCGTGGGGAGTGCACGGACGCGATGTCTGGCGGCTTTGGGCGGAATTGCGGCCACGGTGGCGTACGCGGTCACCCCGGCTCAGGCCCGGACGATCGGCACGCCCTACATCCAGGCGCATCGTGGCGGCTCCGTCGTCAACGGCAAGCCCACGTACCCCGAGAACACGATGCCCGCCTTCCGCCACTCGGCGGACAAGGGGTTCGTGCTCGAGATGGACGTCAAGCTGACCGAGGATCGCGTGCCGGTGGTCGTCCACGACGCGACGCTGGACCGGACGACGGACTGCGACGGCCAGGTGGACGCCAAGACCGTTAAGCAGCTTCGCCGCTGTCGCGTCGACATTCTCGGGACCGAGGGGAACTCGATCCACATCGGCCCGCACGATCCGCGTGCGGCGCGGATTCCGACGCTGGCGCACGTGCTCGAGTTCATCAAGCACGAGCGCGCCGCGGCCAACATCGAGATCAAGAACGTCCCAACCGACCCCGATTTCGATGCCACCGACGGGTTCGCGACCACTGTGTCGAAGGCGATTCGCCTGAGTCGCGTCCCGCAGTCGCAGCTGATCGTCCAGAGCTTCTGGCCCCCCAACCTCAGGGTCGCGCAGGCCCTCCTCCCCCACGCTGAGCTCTCGTTTCTGACCCTGTCGGCGGCCAATACCGGTGGCGTCACCTACGCGTCGGCGAACGGGATCCAGTGGGTATCGCCGCAGTGGCCGGTGGACGCTGCCTACATCGCTCATGCGCACTCCGCGGGTCGCGAGATCGTGCCGTACACGATCGACACCAAGGGCGACATGGCCGCCGCAGCCGCCAACGGCGTGGACGCCATCATCACCAACGACCCGACGCGCGCTCGACGCGTCTTCCATCGCACGACTCCGGCGGCTGCCCCGATCCCGGGCTCGCCGACCAAGCGTGAATGCCGCCCGACGATGGCTCGGCTTCACGCGCCCCCGATCAAGAACCTCGATCCCACGCCGGGCGCGCCGCGAGCCTTCGCCATGCAGTTCAAACAGGAGGTCGCGAACGTCACGAGCTACCGCGCCTTCAGGACCAAGATCGAATGCATGATCCGACGCTACGTGGTGCCCCACCTCGCGCGCCACCGGCCCAACATCGTCGCCTTCAACGAGGACATCGGCCTCATGACGCTGGGGACCGGCTCGCGCGGCGCCGTCGCGCGTGAGACGATCGGCAACCCCGACAGCGTCCCAAGCTGTGAGGGAAAGCCGGCACCCTGCGTCGCTGCGGTCGCCCTCGGGCAGATCACCGCGGCGTATGGGGCACAGATCGCCGCCTACCGTGGGCGCTTCCCGGAGATGGGTGCCATCGCTCAGAGCTTCGTCGCCCCCACCGACACCTTCGGGCGGGGATGGATGCAGACCTTCTCGGACATGGCCCGGCGCTACGACGTCTACATCCTCGGCTCGAATACGCAGGCCCCATTCCGCGAATCGCGCGACCCCTCGGAGATCGAGACGTTCCGCGATCCCGACCTCGCACAGCCCGAATCGGTCTACGTGGCAACCGGGCCCGAGATCTACAACGAGGTCTTCATGTGGGGCCCGCACACGGTCCACAAGGAAGGACCGCTGCCGCTGCGCAACGTAGTCGCGACGAATCGGAAGGTGCCGCTGACCTCCTTTGAGGAGACCCTGCAGGTCTCGAACGGCCCAACCGGCGGACCGGACGGCCGGGCAAACCTGCGGCCCTTCCACGTCCCCCACACTCGCGCGAGGATCGGATTCGCCACGAGTCTTCCGGCGTTCCAGTTCGGATACGACTACGGCGACCCGCCGCCGGATTCGCCTCCGTGCGCGCACATCGCCGAGCAATACATGCGCTGCCTCTCGAAGCTGGGCACCAATGTGGTGATCCAGGACGAGGCAAACGACGGCCGCTGGGCAGGCCTCGGGGGCGCCGGCGCCTGGCAGCCCCTGGAGTGGATGGGCTCGAGCTGGCGGGACGTCACCGACGACGGCGTCGACATCGACTACAACGTCACCCCGTTCATGGTCGGCAACCTCGCCGATCTCGTGTTCGACGGACAGAGCTCGATCGCTCAGGGCCGCAGGGCGCGCGGAAAGGGCTGCGCCTACATCGGCAACCGCCACTTCATGCCCGACCCGCCGGAGAACGACCCGGCGGAGTTTCGGCCGTACGCCGGCCGCAAGCGCCAGTTCCTTGCCCTTGCCCGTTGGGTCGTGCCCGGATCCTCCGACCGCGACCGGCTGCGCGCTACCGCCGCCGAGCTCGCTCCAGGCTCCGGGAGCCCGCTGGAGAACGACTACCTCGAGACGGCGCTGGTGGCCGACCTGCCGTTCCCGCTGCACAGGCACCGCCCGGCGTGCGCTCGCGGCGCGCCCGTGGACATCACGAAGGAGGGCAAGTAGGGCAGCGCCCAGCTGGTCCGCTCGCCCCCCGCTCGCCCTGCTTACTCGAAGGGTTTGGTGGTTTGGGGACGCTATAGCGACTCCAGACCACCAAACGCCGTCCGAAACGGCCGTTGCGCCCCTCCTTGGGTGCCTGTTTTGCTGCCGAGCCACGACCCCGCCCGGGGTGCCCGCGCTAGAGCTCTGAAAGCACCTCGTCGGCCGCGCGCTCTCCGGACTGCACGGCCCCGTCCATGTAGCCGTTCCACTCCGTCGCCGTCTCGGTTCCCGCCCAGTGGATCGGCCCGACCGGGTGGCGGATGGCGTCGCGATACCCGGTCAGCACGCCGGTCGGGAGATAGCCCACGTAGCACCCCCTGGTCCAGGGGTCCTCCGCCCAGCTCTTGTCGAAGTAGTCCCTCGCGTCGGTGCGGGCCGCGGATCCGAAGTAGAGCTCGAGCGACCCAAGCACCGCCTTGCGCCGCTCCCGCTTCGACTTTCGCGTGAGGTTGCGGGCTTCCTGCCCTTCGATGAAGCCCAGCATCACGCCGGGCTTGCCGCTCGGCGGCGAGTTGTCGAAGGTCACCTTGACGGGGCCTGTATCGCTGGTGGCCATCCCGCTGAGCCCGTCCTCGCGCCAGAACGGCCGCTCATAGACCGCCATGCACTTGATGACCGAGCCCATCGGCACCCGCTGCGTGAGCTGATCCCGAGGGCCGGGCAGGTGCGGCTGATACTGGATCCGACCGGCCAGGGTGGGTGGCACCGTCACGATCGCCCGCTTCGCCTCCCATGTGCCGCGCGGCGTATGGACCTCGACCCGACCGGCCCGATGCTTGATTCGGTGCACCGGGGCGTCCAGGACGACGCTGCCCCCCAGCCGCTTGGCGACCTCGATGGAGATCTTCTGCGAGCCGCCGACGATCCTGCTGTCCTGGGCACCGCCCGCGGTGTTGATCAGGTTCTCGAAGCTGCCCCCGGAGTGGATGTAGAAGAGCACGTGGAGCAGTGAGAGGTCACGCGGCTCGGCCGCGAAGACGGCCTCGATCCCGAGGTCGATGAGGTCCCGGGTCTCGTCGATCGTGGTGTTGTCGAGCTTCCAGGTCTCGAATGTCTGTCCGTCCCACGCCTTGGCGCGGGCCGCATTCCAGGGCTCCTCGAGTGGCACCTGCGCGGCCATCGTGTCGAGGCTGTTGAGAGCCTTGGCGAGCTCCGCCAGGGATGCGGGGTTGGCGGGCGGGATCGTTCCCGTGTAGGTCTGGCGCTGCAGTGGCGGCGGGTTCGCCTGGCGGTAATAGACGTTCTTGCCGTCCACATAGGTCTTGAACGTCTTGAGCCCCAGGTCCTTGATGAGCTTCAGCACCCGGTCCTGGGTAGGCCCGACCCACTGGCCTCCGATCTCCGCGACTTTGCCGTGACCCAGGTGGTGGTTGAGCGTGCGGCCGCCGACCCGGTCACGGGCCTCGAGCACTGCGACGGACCTGCCGTGGCGCCGCAGTCTGCGCGCCGCCGTGAGCCCGGCCAACCCCGCCCCGACGACGACCACATCGGCGTGATGCCGACTCGCCGCGTGCGCCGCGGCGGGGCCGGCGACGGACGAGACCGTGTATCCGGCGGCACCCGCGGCGGCGGTTCCGACGAGCCGCCGCCGGGTGAGGCGTCGTGACTCTTCCTCTCCGTGCGCCACGCGCCGCCTAGTCTCGCGATTGGCGGCATCCGGCGCAAGCCCGGGGCTACAGAAGGGCTTCGAGCCCCACGGTGAACCGGTCGGGGAGCTGGCCGGCGTTCCGGACCGCGAGCAGCACACCGGGCATGAATGACCGCCGATCGATCGAGTCGTAGCGGATCGAGAGGGTCTGCCCCTCGCCGCCGAAGATCACTTCCTGGTGGGCGACCAGGCCGGGAAGGCGAATCGAGTGGATCGGCTCGTGGACGTTGCCCCCCGCATCGCGGATCAGCTCGGCGGTTCGCTTCGCCGTTCCGGACGGGGCGTCGAGCTTTCGCTCGTGGTGCAGCTCGACGATCTCGCACTCGGGCATGAGAGGGGCGACCTCGCGCGCCACTCGCATCATGAGTACCGCGCCGATCGCGAAGTTGGGAGCCGCGAACACCTGCGCCTCGCCGTCCGCGGACTCAACGTCGGCGCGCAGGCGATCCAGGTCGAATCCCGTCGTGCCGACGACGGCGTGCACACCGGCGCGGACGCACTCCAGGACATTTGCCGGCGCGGCCTCGGGCGTGGTGAAGTCAACGACGACGTCGCTGCCGTCGAGCACGTCCGCGAGCGGCACGTCCAGCGAGGGATCCGCCCGCCCCGCGAGCTCCATGTCCTCCGCTTCGTCGACCGCCTCGCACACGGCCTGGCCCATGCGGCCCGCCGCGCCCGAGACGCCGACGCCGATCACGCCGCGGCCAGTGCCTCGCTGACCGAGGCGCTCGCCTCCCGGAACCGCTCCTCCTCGGGCCCGATGCAGGCCGCCGACAGGCGCTCCGGGTCATAGAACTCGGCGGCGAGCGCCGCCACATCCTCGGCCGTGACCTGCTCCACGCGCTTCAGCATGTCATCCAGCGAGAGCAGCGGGACGTCGAAGAGGATTGATCGGGCGAGCCGCGTCATCCGGGTCGCGGTCGCCTCGAGGCTCAGGACCATGCGGCCCTTGACGTGCTCCTTCGCGCGCTCGAGCTCGTCTGCCGTGACGCCCTGGTCCCGGAGACTGCCGAGCTCGCGGCCGATGATCTCGCACGATTCCCGCACGTTGTCAGCCCGGGTGCCGACGTACATGGCGACCATGCCGGTGTCCGCGTACTGCTCGGTGTAGGAGCCGATGGCGTAGGCAAGGCCTCGCTTCTCGCGAACCTCGCGAAACAGCCGCGAGGAGGTGGAGGCCCCGAAGATCGCATCGAGCACGGCGAGCGAGAACCTCCGCTCGTCCGCGCGCGCGATCCCGGGACCGCCGAAGCAGATGTGGTACTGCTCGGTGTCCTTGGGCTGGAACATGAAGCGCGGCGCGAATCCGTTCGCCTCGCCCTCCGGCGGCAGCTGGTTTCGCTCACCGGCCGGCGCGCCCAGGTGAAGCCGAGCCAGCTCCACGATCTCCTCATGATCCAGGTGTCCGGCCGCCGCGACGACGATGTTGGCGCCCGTGTATCGGGCATCGTGGTAACGGGCGATCTCGGGCACCGGGATCGAGCCGATGACGTCGGCGTCGCCCAGTATCCGGCGGCCCAGCGGATGGTCGCCGTGCACGGCCCTGGCCAGGACGTCGTGAACGCGATCCTGGGGCTCGTCCTCGTACATCGCGATCTCCTCGAGCACCACCTCGCGCTCCGAGTCGACCTCGTCCGGAGGCAGCGACGGCGCGATCAGCATCTCGGCGAGGAGCCGGAACGCCTCATCGGTGTGCTCGTCCAGGAGCCGGGCATGCAGATGGGTCGATTCCTTGCTCGTCGCGGCATTCGTTGCCGCACCCATGCCGTCGAAGAGCTCCGCGATCTCGATCGCCGAATGGCGCTCGGTGCCCTTGAACAACAGGTGCTCGAGGAAGTGCGATACGCCGGCCTCCTCGGGAGCCTCGTCGCGCGACCCGGTCCGCACCCAAAGACCGAGCGCAACGGAGCGCACGGAGGGCACCGACTCGGAGATCACCCGAAGGCCGCCGACGGGCTCGCTGTAGCGGACGCCCTCGGGCAGCTCCCCCGAGGCGCCGGCGCTGACCGGGGATCCGCTCAATGCCGCCGGCGCCCGCTGCCGCTGCGGTCACGTCCGCCGTCCAGGCGCTCGCGCCGGCCGCCTCCGCCATCCCGGCCACCCCCGCGGGGGCCGCGATCGCCGGAGCCGACGTTCGCGAGCTCCGCGGGCGACTTGCCCGCGACCGCGGGATCATCGGAGAGGCGCAGGCCGATGCGGCCGCGCTCGCGGTCGACCTCGACCACGGTCACGTCGAGCTCCTCACCCTGCTTGAGGACGTCGTCCACGGAGTCGACTCGCTCGCCTGGCTTGACGTTCGAGATGTGGAGCAGCCCGTCCGTTCCCTTGGTGAGCTCGATGAACGCCCCGAAGGCCGTGGTCTTCACCACCTTCCCCTTGAACTGGTCTCCGACCTCGGCCTCCTTCGTCATCGCCTCGATGCGGGCGATTGCAGCTTCCACCAGAGCGCCGCTGGGCGCATAGACCTGAATGGTGCCGTCGTCCTCGACGTTGATGTCGGCCTCGAACTCCTCCGACAGCCCGCGGATCGTCTCGCCGCCCTTGCCGATGACCGCCCCGATCTTGTCGGTGTCGATCTTGATCTGCTCGATGCGGGGAGCGAACTGCGAGAGCTGCTCACGCGGATCGGGGATCGCCTCCTTCATCTTGCCGATGATGAAGAGCCTGCCCTGACGCGCCTGCTCGAGCGCGTCGCGCAGGATGTCGAAGGTGACCCCGGAGATCTTGATGTCCATCTGCAGGGCGGTGATTCCATCGCCCGTGCCGGCGACCTTGAAGTCCATGTCGCCGAGGTGATCCTCGACGCCGGCGATGTCGGTGAGCACGACGTGGTCGTCGCCCTCCTTGATCAGCCCCATCGCCACGCCAGCGACGGGGGAAGAGACCGGGACGCCGGCCGCCATCAGCGCCATCGAGGAAGCGCACACGGAGCCCATCGACGACGAGCCGTTGGACTCGAGCGTCTCCGAGACGACCCGGATCACGTACGGGAAGTCCTCCTGACTCGGGATCGTCGCCACGAGCGCTCGCTCGGCGAGCGCGCCGTGGCCGATGTCGCGGCGCTTCGGCCCGCGCATGAAGCCCGCCTCCCCGACCGAATACGGCGGGAAGTTGTAGTGGTGCCAGAACGTCTTCGACTCCACCAGGCCGAGGTTATCGACCCGCATGTCCATGCGGGTCGTCCCCAGCGCCACGTTGGAGAGGATCTGCGTCTCGCCGCGCGTGAACAGCGCCGAGCCGTGGACTCTCGGGGAGACGTCCACCTCGCACTCGATCGGGCGGATCTCGTCCTGGGCCCGCCCGTCGGGCCGCTTCTTGTCGACCGCGATGCGGCGACGGATGATGTCCTTCTCCAGGGCGTCGAAGGCCCGTGAGACCTCGGTGCGCCGCCCGGGATCGATCTCCGTCCCCTCACCGGCGCCCGCGTACTGCTCGAGGACGTCCTCCTCGACCGCCTTCGCGGCCTCCTGGCGGGCAAGCTTCTCCGGGATCTGCGTCGCCTCGTCGAGCTTCGCTTCGTGAGAGGCCTTGATCTGCTCGAGCAACTCCGGGTCGACCTTCGGCTCGACGACCTCGAGCTTCTCCTTACCGGCCTTGGCCCGAAGCTCCTCCATCGTCGCGCAGATCTTCTTGATCTCCTCGTGCGCGATGTCGAGGGCGTCCAGGACCTCAGCTTCGCTGACGCCCTCGGATCCGCACTCGACCATCAGAATCGCGTCGCTGGAACCCGAGACCACGAGGTCCATCTCGAGCTCCTCATAGGTCTCCTCCGCGGGGTTGACCACGAAGTCCCCGTGCAGCTTCCCGATCCGCACGGCGCCGACGTGCGTCGGTACGGGGATCTGGGAAATGGCGACGGCCGCCGAAGCTGCGTTCATCGCCAGGATGTCGTACGGGTGCTCGAACTCCACCGAAAGTGGGGTGCAGACGATCTGCGTCTCGAAGTGCCATCCCTTGGGGAACAGCGGCCGGATCGGCCGGTCGATCATTCGCGCGGTCAGCGTTGCCTTCTCGCCCGCACGGCCCTCGCGGCGGAAGAAGGATCCGGGGATCTTCCCGGCCGCGTAATGGCGCTCCTCGACGTCGACGGTCAGCGGCAGAAAGTCCACGTCGCGCAGATTGCCCACGGTCGCGGTGCCGAGCACCATCGTGTCACCGGAGCGCACGACCACGGACCCTCCCGCCTGGCGGGCCAACTTGCCCGTTTCGAAGGAGATCTCCTCGCCGCCTATCTCCACCGAAACACGGCTCACATCAAACATGCTCATGTAATTGTCTTCCCTTCGGCCGTCCGGATGACGGCCCAATCGTTCAGAACTTTTCGTTCTCGTTACGAAGCGATGTTACAAGGCAAGCTCCGAAGCGAGATCGCCGCTGACCGGGCGGCCGTCGACGAACGCGGCCGGGGTGCCGACGACGCCCGCGCGGACACCGTCGTCGAAGTCCCGCCGTACGCGCTGGATCACGGCCGCGGTGCGCCGGTCCCTCTCAAAGCGCTCCAGGTCGAGGTCGAGCGTCCGCGCGCGCTCCCACAAATGGGGGTCCTCCACCCTGCCCGGATCAGCGTAGATCGAGTCCACCAGTCCCCAGAACGCCGGCTCCCCGGCCTGGAGCGCGGCCGCCTCGACGGCGGCGTGCAGCGCCGGGGCGCGCGGATGCTTGCTCGCGACCGGGAAGTGGCGAAAGGCGATCTGCAGCTGCAAGCCGGACAGCCGCACCCAGGTCGCGGCGCAATGAGGGCAGGCGAGATCCAGGTAGACGATGGTCTCGGTGCCGTCGCCCCGGACGTGATCCTCGGGCCCCAACGGGGGGACCCCGGCACTGGTCAGATCAGTCAGAGGCGGCCAGAGCGTCGAAGATCAGATTGGCACCGGGGATCTCAAGCGGTGTCGGCGACTCATGCACCCAACGGACGACGCCCTCGGGATCGATGAGGACCAGCGACCGATTCGCGGTCCCGTAGTCGTCGAGGTAGGCGCCGTACCGGCTGGCGACCTCCCCCTTGGGATGAAAGTCGGCGAGCAGCGTGAAATCGAGATTGAGGTGCTTCCGGAATGCCCTGTGCGCCCACGAGTGATCGATGCTCACTCCCAGCAGCTCCAGGCCGGCGGCGTCGAGACTTGGCTTGACCTCCTGGTAGATCGAGAGCTGGTCCGAGCAGACCGGGCTGAAGTCGTTGGGATAGAAAACCAGCAGAACCTGGCGGCCCCGGAAGTCCGACAGAGAGACGTCCTCGCCCTTGTGGTTCGGGAGCGAGAACCCGGGCGCCCTCTCGCCTACCTGTATCACCGAAACATCACCTCCAACAGCACCAACTCGCGTCGCCTAACGGCAACGCGCCAACACCACCTACCGGCGCAGGCCCAGGTCCGAGACGACTTTCCGGTATCGGTCGATGTCCGCCCGCTCCAGGTAGCGCAGTAGGCGCCGACGCTTGCCGACCATCATCAGGAGGCCGCGCCTCGAGTGGTGATCCTTGCTGTGCGCTCGCAGGTGCTCGGTCAGGTGGTTGATGCGCTCGGTGAGCAGCGCGACCTGGACCTCGGCCGAGCCGGTATCACCGTCCTCGCGGCCGTA
>Ga0126304_10000923_pt1 | contig 13039 bp, 10 predicted proteins | sample Plot25_FD_92538 | JGI IMG/M metagenome (GOLD analysis project Ga0126304, IMG submission 92538) | Serpentine soil microbial communities from UC McLaughlin Reserve, CA, USA - Plot25 | ecosystem: Environmental > Terrestrial > Soil > Grasslands | place: USA: UC McLaughlin Reserve, Lake County... | reverse complement strand
TTCTGGCGCCGCATGACATGGCATCGATTGCGGCCAGGATCCCGGGGCTGTGGCCTCCGGGTCCGTATGCTCTCGGGTCCGCTGCGGCGCGATTGACCGAGGCACTGGTGCTCGGCTCGCGGCGCCGCTTCTCATGCTTCGTGGACCAGGGCCGTGGCCGGATCATCGCCCTTCCCGTCGAACTCGAACGAGGCGGGATCAAGCGCCTGATCCAACCCGTCCTGACCAGTCTGGAACGGACGGCGTTTGAGAACGCCCTGGACGGGGCCTGACCCCAATTTCACGTCCTTGGACAGAAATTGGGGTCAGGCCCCGTTTCCGACGGCTTGGACAAAAATCGGGGCCTGACCCCCGTACGTACACGGGGGTCAGGCCCCAATTTAGGATTCGAAATTGACGTTAGTGGATTTCGCGCTCGTGGAGCGTGAGCGCGCCGGCGAACTCGGCCATGTGCTGGCGCAGGATCAGCCGTCCGCGATGCAGCCGGGATTTCAGCGTCTGCGGCTTCACCCGCAGGACTGCACTCGCTTCTTCGGTCGACAACCCTTGGATATCCCTCAGAATGACCGGGACGCGATACACCTGAGGGAGGTGTCCCAGCGCGTCAATCAGCCGCTCGCGCATCTCCGTGCGAAGGACCCCGTCGTCGGCGAGCGAGCTCCAATCCGCCGGTTCGCTGGACGGATTGGTCGTGTTGTCGCCCGTGGGCTCCGGCGCCTGCACCTCATTCGGACGGCTGAAACGGCTCGTCCGTAGCCGCGACATTGCCGTGTTGAACGTGATCCGGTAAATCCAGGACGACAGCGCCGAGTCACCGCGGAACAGCGCGATCTTGCGGTGGACCTTCAGCAGGACGTCCTGGGTGACCTCCTCGGCGTCTTCCCAGTTCTTCATGTAACGGAACGCGAGCTGCTGGATTCGTGGACCGTACGTCAACGCCAGCTCGGTCACCGCCCCCACGTCCCCCGACTGCATCCGTCCGATCAGTTCCTGTTCACTCCCCGCCTGCCGCATCTGCGCCTCCGTATACGGTCAAAACACCCGATGGAGGCACGTTATTCCGAACACTGTTCAATTTTCCTAAGTTGCTGTTAAGTAAAGACTTGCTTGAACGATAGAACGGCGGCCTCTTCCACCTCTGCCATAGCAATCGGACGGTCCAGGATTCGCTCGAGCGAGGTGACGCCCTTGTCCGTGATCCCACAGGGAATGATGAACTTGAAGTGGTCGAGGGGAGTGCTTACGTTGAACGCGAAGCCGTGACTGGTCACCCACCGTGCGATCCTCACGCCGATCGCGGCCAGTTTCTCGTCACCGACCCAGGCTCCGGTGAGTCCCTCGATCCGGCCGGCCTGGACGCCAAACCTCCCGGCAAGCGCGATCATTACCTGCTCGAGATCGCGCACGTAGCGATGCACGTCGCAGCGATCCGGCTTCAAGTCGATGATGGGATATCCGACCAGCTGCCCCGGCCCGTGATACGTGACATCACCGCCGCGCCCCGTTTCGAATACCTCGACGCCCGCGGCGTCCAGGTCCTCGGCCGGGGCGATGATGTGTGACCGATCGTTGCGAGCCTTCACACCGAGCGTGATGACCGGCGGATGCTCCAGCAGCAGCAGCTGATCACCGATCACACCCGACTTACGCTGCTCGACCAGTGCCTTCTGCAAGTCGAGCGCGTCGGAGTAGGGGACGAGACCCAGCCGTCGTACCTCCAGATCACGCATCAGTTCGTCAGAGCCAACCGTCCTCGAAGTTTTCGAGTCTCTCCTTGATGTAAGAGAGGAACCGCCCGGCCTCCGCGCCGTCGATCAAACGATGGTCATAACCCAGGCTCAGGTTGCACATCGGACGAATCGCAATCGCATCATCTATGACGACCGCCCGCTTCTCGATGGTCCCGACGCCAAGGATCGCGACCTGCGGCTGGTTGATCAGCGGCAGTCCGTAGAGCGCACCGAAGATCCCCGGGTTCGTGATCGTGAACGTTCCGCTCTGCACTTCATCAGGATTCAGCTTCTTCGAGCGGGCGCGCGCCGCGAGATCGTTGATCGCGCGGCTCAGACCAAGCAGGTTCTTCTCGTCCGCCCTCCGGATCACTGGAACAATCAAGCCATTCTCGAGCGCAACCGCAATCCCGAGATTGATGTCTTTCTTGTAGACGATGTTGTCGCCGTCGATCGACGCATTCACTGTCGGGAACTGCCGCAGCGCATCGACCACGGCCTTGGCGATGAACCCGGTGAACGTGAGCTTCGCACCCGCGGCGTCGTATTCCGCCTTCCGCTTGTCACGCAGCGCGCTGACGCGGCCGAAGTTCACCTCGTAGACCGAGTAGACATGGGGCGAGGTGTGCGCGCTCAACACCATGTGCTCGGCAATCTTCCGGCGCATGATGCTCATCGGCACGATCTGGACGTTTTCCCCCGGCTTGTAGACCGGACCCGGCGCGTGGCCGGGAGCTGCTGGCGCACGCCCGGCCTGCCCTGGAGCGCTCCTGGCTGAAGCCGGAGCCACTGCCCCCGACTCGATGAATCCGAGGATATCGTTCTTGGTTACGCGGCCGCTGATCCCCGTACCTTGGATCTGCTGGATATCGACGTCGTGCTCCTTCGCAATCCGCCGGACGAGCGGCGAAGACTTCTGACGGCGCAACTCTTCTTTCGAGAGCGGACCGGAGGGGCTGGCCGATTCGGCTGGCGCTGCGGCATCCGATGGACGTGCGGCACCGGTGCGCGCGGCAGGATCGCTTCCGGTCGAAGGGATCGTTGTCTCGGGCTGCCCGACCGCTGCCTCCGGCATGCCACTGCCCCCGTCAGTTTTCGCCGTCGTGACCGGCGCCTCTCCAGCAGCACCAATCACAGCGACGACGCTGTTGACGGGAACCGTCTCGCCTTCCTTAACCTTGATGTCGGTGAGTACGCCGGCCGACGGTGACGGAATCTCCGCGTCGACCTTGTCGGTGGAGATCTCGAAGAGCGGCTCGTCACGATCGACTGAATCGCCGACCTTCTTGATCCAGCGAACGATGGTGCCCTCGGCGATCGACTCACCCATCTGCGGCATTACGACGTTGGTTGCCATAGTTTCAGTACTCCACCAATTTCTTCGCGGCTTCGACGACCTTTGTTACGCTCGGCAGGAACGCGGTCTCCAACGGTGGAGCGTACGGCACCGGCGCATCCGCAGATGCCACCCGCACCACCGGCGCGTCGAGATACTCGAACGCGTGCTCCGCAATGATCGCCGCGAGCTCGCCGCCGATGCCTCCGGTCAGCGTCGCCTCGTGCAGCAGCAGCGCCCGGCTCGTCTTCGCGACGCTCTCGAGCACAGCGTCCTTGTCGAGCGGAGCAAGGCTGCGGAGATCGATGACTTCAGCCTGGACGCCTTGTTCGTCCAGAGTCTTCGCCGCTTCCAGAGCCGTGTAGACCATCGCGCCGAATGTCACGATCGAGAGATCCTTACCTTCCCGGCGGACGGCTGCCTTACCGAGCGGAACGATGTAGTCGTCGTCAGGCACTTCGTCCTTGATGCGGCGGTAAAGGAACTTGTGCTCGAAGTACAGCACAGGATCATCGTCACGAATGGCTGCCTTGAGCAGTCCTTTGGCATCGTATGCGGTCGACGGCTCGACCATCTTGAGGCCAGGCGTGTTCAGGAAGAACGCCTCCGGATTGAGCGAATGGAACGGACCACCGGCGACGCCGCCACCACACGGTCCGCGTACGACGATCGGCACGCCCGCGCCGTTGCGATACCGGCTGGTCGCTGCGAAATTCGTCAGCATATCGAAGCAGCACGCGATGAAATCGATGAACTGGATCTCGCACACCGGGCGCATGCCCGTGTACGACGCGCCGATGGCGGAACCAACGATCGCCTGCTCCGAAATCGGAGAGTCGATGACACGGTTCTCGCCGTATTTCTCGATCAGGCCCTCGGTGACCTTGAACGCACCGCCGTAGGGGCCGATGTCCTCACCCATGACGAACACGCGCTCGTCACGAGCCATCTCATCGAACAGGGCCTGGCGGATGGCTTCGAGATACGTGATTACCGCCACCAGTCCCCCCGGCTGTCGTTTTCAGCACCAGGATCACAAAGGGCACCAAGAGCACCACGAAACGTTGGCCTTGTGCTCCTGGTGATCTTCATGTCCTTCGAGCTTGAACTCGGGAGTTCGGTCATCCCACCTCGGCAAATGGCGACTTCACGAATTCGAGCTTGGGTTCAGCGTAGTCGTCGCCTGCATAAACCCCGCGAGTGACCGTGGAGGGATCCGGCATCGGCGACCGGTCGGCGGCATCTGCTTCTTCAGCCGCGTAGCTTTTTGCCATCTTGTCGATTTCGGCGATCCGCTTCTCGTTCACTCCCGCACGATCGAGCAGCACCTGCGTGAACTGCGCAATCGGATCCCTCTTCTCCCACTGCGCGAGTACGTCTTTCGGCACGTATCGCGCATCGTCATGCTGCGCGTGTCCCTGCATGCGCATCGTATCGACGCCGATCAACGATGCACCTTCTCCCGCGCGGGCGCGATCCACCATTCGCTTCGCGACGTCGTATACGGCGAGCATGTCGTTGCCGTCTACCATCTCGTGCGGGATCCCGTAAGCGGCAGCACGCTCGTCGATGCGCTTGATCGCCATCTGCTTGGCAATCGGGGTCGAGTAGGCGAACTTGTTGTCTTCCGCGACGACCACCAGCGGCGCCTTCTGGACCGCTGCGAAATTCAGACCTTCGTGGAACGCCCCGGTGCTGGTCGCACCGTCGCCGATCCATGCCATCGACACGAGATCCTTGCCGCGCATCCGGGCACCGAGACCTATGCCGGCGGCAACTGGAATCGAATCGCCGAGCATGCTGATAGGCCCCACGACCACCGGCTCAGCGCCTGATCCGCCGGAAGCGGCGTCAATCGGCCCACGCCCGCGAGTCCACGCGGGCATGTTGACGAGGTGGATGTTCAAGTCGCGTCCGCGGGTATTCGACTCGCCCCTGGCCATGTACTGCAGGAAGATCTCGCGCGGACGGATCCCCATCGTCATCAGCGCGCCCATGTTCCGGATCAGCGGCAGGATCGCGTCGGACTTCTCGAGTGCGTACGCGGTGCCGACAGATTCCCCTTCCTGGCCGAGGCTGCGATACAGGCCGCCGATCACCTTGCTCTGGCGGAACAGGATGACGAGCCGCTCCTCGATCTCGCGCGCAAGCCGTGCGAACCAGTACATCTCGAGCAGCTGACTCGAGCTCAGTGCTTCGGACGGCTTCGTGGCTTTAGTGGACGTCTTTGCCATTCTTCAACGGAGATCAGTCATCGCTGGGAGCTGGAAGCTGAAAGCTGGAAGCCTCTTAAGCATGAATGGCCGCGCCGTGAGCCGCATGGGCCGCCTCTCCGACCGCCTCCGACATCGTCGGATGTGCGTGGATCGTGCGGATCAGCTCTTCGACGGTGCATTCGAGCTTGAGTGCTACGGTGGCTTCGGCCACCAGCTCGGTCGCGCGCGGACCGATCATGTGGATGCCGAGGATCTCGTCGTACTTGTTGTCGAACACGATCTTGACGAACCCTTCGGTCTCTCCGGCCATGCGCGCCCGCGCCAGCACGCCGAATTTGAAGGATCCGATCTTGACGTCGTGGCCGCGCTCCTGGGCCTGCTTCTCGGTGAAGCCGACGCTGCCGATCTCGGGGGCGCAGTAGGTGCAGCCTGGAACCTGGTCGTAGTTGATCGGACGGTATTCCTTGCCGGCAATGCGTTCGGCAAGCACGATGCCTTCGGCCGACGAAAGATGGGCCAGCTGCGGATGGCCCGGCTGCTCGAACGTGATCACATCGCCAATCGCGGAGATGCCGGGAACGCTGGTTTTGAACTCCCGGTCCACGCGAACGTAGCCGCGGTCCATCTGGATTCCGGCTTCCTCGGCGCCAAGACCGGTCGTCACTGGACCGCGCCCGATGGCGACGAGCAGATACTCCGCGTTGATCCTGGAGGTCTTGCCGTCAGGCGTCTGCGCTTCGATGTCGACGCCGGCGGGGCCGGCCTTGGCGCTCGTCACCTTCGTGCCGGTCAGGATCTTGATGCCCTGCTTCTTGAATGACTTCTCGAGCTCCGCCGACACGGCTTCATCTTCGACCGGAACGATGCGAGGCAGAAGCTCGATGATAGTGACTTCGCTGCCGAAGCGGCGGAAGATGGATCCGAATTCGACGCCGACGGCTCCGCTTCCCATGATGGCGATCGACTTCGGGATCTCCTTCATGTGGATCGCTTCATCGCTGGTGATGATGCGCTTGCGATCGATTTCGATTCCGGGCACGCTCCGTGGAGTCGAGCCGGTGGCGACGATGATCTCCTTCGAGGCGTTCAGGGTCTGCCTGGCCCCTTCAGTGATCTCGACTTTTCCGTTGCCGGCGAGCCGTCCGCTCCCCTTGATCCAGTCGATTTTGTTCTTCTTGAACAGCAGTTCGATTCCGCCGGTGAGCCCCTTGACGATCTTGTCTTTGCGGGCGTGCACCTGGTTCATGTCGATGCCGATCGCGGCCTGGCCGATCGTGAGACCCCATTCCTTCCAGTCCTGCGCGATCTTGAGCGCATGCGCGTGCTCGAGCAGCGCCTTGGTCGGGATGCATCCCCAGTTCAGGCAGGTGCCGCCGAGCACCGGCGCCCGTTCGACCACGGCGGTCTTCAGCCCGAGCTGAGCCGCCCGGATCGCGGCAACGTATCCTCCGGTTCCGGAACCGATCACAACCACGTCGTATTCGTTAGCCATTCTTCTTTTTCATCGATGACAGCGGGACGAATGTCACCGCGGAGGGGGCGGGCGGCGGTTGCTCGGCTTCCGGGGAATCAGGATCGAGACGCGAAATCTGGGACCGGATGCGCGTGTAATCGTAGCGCAGCTCCCAGTATGACTGGTTCAATGCTTCGAGCTTCCGAGCCAGCCGGCGCGCGACCACCAGCGCCACAACCGCCAGGAGCAGGGCTATACCTGCTATTCCCCACAGGACCACAACCGCCGTACCTTACCTTGAGCCGCATCACCTCTGCAACGTACGGCGGGCCGCGTGGCACGCAGGAAATGATCTAAAATCGCGGCCCAATGGCCTCGGCCAAGACAATCCTGATTTGTGACGACGACCAGGGGATGCGCGACACGCTGTCGGCGATCCTCAAGCGGGACTATCGCGTCCTCGCCGTGTCGAGCGGAGAAGCGGCATTGGTCCTGCTCCGCGAAGAAGACGTCGACCTGATGCTGCTGGACGTCCGGCTACCCGGAATCGGCGGGTTCGACGTGCTTCGGATCGTCAAGGAGAACTACAGTCTGGTCGAGTGCATCATGATCTCGGCGATCAGCGAGGTCGAGACGGCCGTGCAGGCGATGAAGCACGGGGCCTATCACTACATCACCAAGGACTTCGACTACGACGAGCTGCGCTCGCTCGTGCGCAACGCGTGCGAGCGCCAGGATCTGAACCGGCAGGTGATTACGCTCAGTGCCCAGGTCGCCGAGCAGGGGGAGCGGGAATTCCTGATCGGGCCCAGCCGGCAGATCCGCGACATCGTCGACCTGGTCCAGAAGGTCGCGAGACTGTCGGCCACCGTTCTGATCCTGGGGGAGAGCGGCACCGGCAAGGAGCTGCTCGCCCGATCCCTGCACCGGGAGTCGAAGAAGGGTGATGCTCCATTCATCGCCGTCAACCTGTCGGCTATCCCGCACGAACTGGTAGAGAGCACGCTGTTCGGTCACGAGCGCGGGGCCTTTACCGGCGCGCACAAGCAGCAGCTGGGGAAATTCGAGCTGGCCACGGGCGGAACGCTGTTTCTCGATGAGATCGGCGACCTCAGGTTCGATCTTCAGGCGAAGCTCCTGCGCGCGATCCAGGAAGGAGAGATCGAACGCGTCGGAGGATCCAAGCCGATCCGCACCGACTTCCGGCTGATCGTTGCGACCAACGTCGACCTGGAGAAGGCGGTGAAGGAAGGGCGCTTCCGCGAAGACCTGTACTACCGGGTGAATGTCATCCCGATCAGGATGCCGCCGCTGCGTGACCGGATCGAAGATCTGCCCGAGCTCGCCCGGCTGTTCGTCCACCGGTATCGCACGAAGTTCAGAAAGCCGGTGAAGGGCATCTCGGCATCAGCGTTGAAGATCCTCGCAACCTACTGGTGGCCCGGTAATATCCGCGAGCTGGAGAACCTGATCGAACGGCTGGTTGCGGTGACCGACAAGGAGTGGATCACCGACGAGGACCTGCCGCTCGAGTATCACTTCGCCAAGCTGGATTCGAATCCGCCCGGGGGAGAAACCCTGTTCCAGGAGGCGTGCGACACCTTCGAGCGGAACTTCATTCTGCGCGCGCTGGAGAAAGGTGACTGGAACGTCACCGCAACCGCGCGCTATCTGGGGCTTCCGCTGAGCACGCTCAAGCACAAGATGTCGCGACTGGATCTCCGCGACATCGCGCGGAAGCTGCGCGGCTGACGTCGGGGGCACACCTACGGCTAACCAATTGACCGGACCGGCCAATCAGTTGTCCAATTCTTCCCATTACTGCGCGAAATAGCCTACTTTCGCGCTGCTAAATAGTCCCAAAGAGTCCGTTCAAAAAACCCTTAAACATTGGGCGGCGATCGACAACCGCGAAACCGCTGGGACTCCAGCGACAAATCGCACATTCAGCGGAACATCCGTTGCACTCAAGCCCGATGCCGCGGAACCGGGTAAAGCGGCTCACCACACAACCGAACACCTTGATTCGAAGGAGCACGCATGCAGTCCTCCCAATTCAATGTACGTGTGCCTCTCAGCGGAACGTCGAGCGGCAACGACGTGTTCCTGATGAACACGTTCACGGATGCGCAGCTCGTTGTGTCGCACGACGTCGCCACCTTGCTGGATCGGCTGGAAGAATCCGATACGCGCACTCTCGATCCTGATCAGGCGGAAACATTGGCCACGCTGGCCGAGCATGGCTTCGTCGTCGCGAGCCGCGCCGAGGAGCGGGCGCGCCTCGATGCATTTTTCCATGACGTCCGGGAGGGCGAGGGTGAGCTTCGGGTCACGGTGCTCACGACGCTGCAGTGCAATTTCGCCTGTGACTACTGCTTCCAGGGGGATCACGGCGACTACAACAGGACCGCCGCAAAGATGACACTGGCCACAGCGGATCGCGTGGCCGGCTGGTGCGAAGCGCGAATGGACTCGCTCAGGGCCGAGCGGTTCGTGATCACGTTCTTCGGCGGGGAGCCGCTGCTCAATCTTCCAGTCATGTACTACCTGGCCGAACGCCTCTGGCGATCCTCACAGGAGCGTGGGCTGGAGATGATGATCAACGTCATCACCAACGGCCTGCTGCTGACCCCTGACGTCGTCGACCGGCTGCAGCCGTTCGGGTTGAACGGCTTCAAGATCACACTGGACGGGGATCGCGAGACGCACAACCGGATGCGTCCGCTGCGCGGCGGCCAGGGAACATTCGACAAGATCATCGCGAACATTAGGAGAATTGCGGGCCGCTGCCGGCTGTCGATTGGCGGCAACTTCGACGAATCCTCGGCGGCGTCCTATCCAGCGCTTCTCGAATTTCTGTCTTCACAGGAGTTCGCTCCGCATATCGGGCGCGTGGCCTTCAAGCCGGTCATCCGGGAGCAATCGGCCAAGGCGGCGGTGACAGCTGCGGGGTCCGCCAAGTTCATCGGTCTCTCGCCGGTGGATCCGAGCGGCGGGTCATTGAACGGAACCTGCATGACGTCGGCGGGCTCGGGCGCATCGTCGGGCGCGTGTGACACCTGCCACTTCGCGGATGACCAGATGTCTTTTCTTCGTGACGAAACGAAGAAGCACGGGTTCGCGACCTCCGACGGCGTGCACATGGGACCGTGCGAAATCCACCGCAAGCATGCGTACACCATCGGTCCGGACGGGGACCTTTATGCGTGCCCGGGATTCACCGGCGAGCGGTCGCTCTCGACCGGACACATCGACGGCACGTCCAACGACCGCCGTTCCGCGGCGGCACGCAAGTTCGACCAACTCGCGGCCTGGCAGGCATGCGATCAGTGTGCCTTCATTCCGGTGTGCGCGGGCGGATGCACGGTTGCGGCGCACACCGAGCGCGGCGACATGAACGCACCCAGCTGTCACAAGAAGAGTTTCGAAGCCGGCGTCGCCTCAATGGCCGGCGACGCCGCCGCCAGCCTTATGGCACTGGCGAACTAGAGGCCGGTTCAAGGAGACGAGATGAAGAAGACTGCGACGAAAACCGGCGAGACCAAGAAGAACGGCACGCTGAAGCCATGGCTGGTTGATGTGGCGATCGAGCACCTCCGGTAATGACGCACCGGGCGTCGTCACGACCGCATTTCACAAACCCGTCAATGTTGGATTTGCAGGAGACAGTATGAAGATCACGATCATCAAGAAGGCCGAAGTGAAGAAGGTCCCGACCGCCATCTGCCCATGGATTATCGAGGACATGTCGCCGGGCAAGAAGTAAGCTACGAACTCACTGGTGGACCACCCCAGCCCAAGGAAGGCAACGACCCCGTCGAGAGGGGCAGGAGCGTGCGTGCTGCTGCTTCTCTCACTCGTCGCGACCGCTTGCCGGGCACCTGATCGCGGCGGCGGAGGGCCGGTGGAACTTCGTATCGGGTTGGGCACTGCCGTCTCCAATCGCGAGGCGGCACTTGAAGGAATCGGTGCGCTGCTGTTCTCCGAGTCGCTGCTGGTCCGCCAAACCGATGGCCGGACCGTTGCTGGGCTCGCCGCCTCCTGGAAGTGGGAAGATGGCGATCGAACCCTTCGCCTCGAGCTCAAACCAGGCGTCCGACTGCACGATCACTCGGAACTCACCTCGGACCTCGTGGTGGAGGTTCTGCAGAGCAACATCGATGCAGACGATCAGCAACCAGGGTTCGAGTATGTGACGGGTGTCAGAGCGGCGAGCGCACACACGGTTCTCATCAGTCTGTCGAAGCCTGATTTTTTTCTCCTGCCGGCGCTGACGGGGCTCAGAATAGTCAGCCCCTCCGCACCGGACGTGGCGACCGGTCCATTCAAAATCGTGAGCCGTTCGCCTGTATTCGAGGCAGTGCGCTTCGATCAGTATCACGGGGGCACTCCTGCAATAGAGCGGGTACGAGTGTTGACGTACGAGAGCCAGCGAGCCGCCTGGGCGGCTCTCCTCAGAGGCGAGGTCGACGCCCTGCAGGAGGTCAGCCGCGACACTGTGGAATTTGCGTCGCGCGCAACGAATGTCAGGACCTATTCGTCGATGCAGTCCTTCTATATTCCTCTCGTTCTGAATCACCGTCATCCGCTGCTCAAGAACGTCGAATTGCGCCGGGCTCTGAACGAGGCGATCGATCGTGAAGCGATTGTTACGTCCGGAATGCGCGGACATGGGCAGGTTGCGCAGGACCCGATCTGGCCGTTGCATTGGGCTTACAAGCTGCCGACGACCCCGCAGCACCACGATCGAGGGAGTGCCGAGCGCCGAATGGACGCGCTTGGACTACGGCCAACCGCAGGTTCCACACCTGGCGCCACCACCCCGCGCTTTTCGATTCGATGTCTATTCTTGACCGACGAACCGATGTACGAGCGCATTGCACTCATCATCCAGCGGCAACTCTTCGAAGTCGGAGTCAACCTGGTTCTCGAACCTGCAGATCTGCGAGAACTGCGAAAGCGCGCGAGCGCCGGAGATTTCGACACTCTCCTGGCCCGGGCAAACGCCGGCCGATCACTCGACTTTACCTATCGGTTCTGGCACTCCGGCGACTCCCGGAAGAGCGTGATGTGGAACACGGGCTACACCGGAGCGGACGAGCTGCTGGACCAGCTCCGAACGAGCACGACCGATGATCAGGCGCGAACCGCGATCGCGGAACTCGGCCGTCGATTTCGAGATCAGATGCCGGCAATCTTTCTCGCCTGGCCCCAGGTCACTCGGGCGATAGACAGCCGTTTCGTAGTCGGCGATGCGAACGAGCACGACCCATTCGCGAAGATCTGGGAATGGCGGCCGGCGGAGGCCGCGGTCCGGTGAAGATCACGTCCCGGCTGGTCCTGCTGATTGCGACGGCTGCTGTCGCGCCGCTGGTGGTGTTCGGGATGATCGCGGTCAGCTCACTGCGAGACGCGACCAAACAATCCGTCACCGCTGGAGACCTCGCAGTCGCTGCGCAGATCACGGAGCGGATCGAGGTCTATTTCGCCAACAACCAGCGCATCCTTCGATCGATCGCGGCGCAGCTGCATGGGACGCAATTAGCCGCCTGGCAGCAGGAGCGCATTTTACGAAATCACGTCCTCGATTTTCCGGAGTTCCGGGAAATCTCCTTGTTCGACGCCAACCGATCCGTGATCGCCACCAGCCGGGCGGCGCCACCCGCACTCGCGCTCCCGCGACTCGCGGGTCTCGGTACGGCCGGCGTCTACATAGCCCCGGTCTCCACCGACAGCGACGGCCTGCCAACGACGACCATGGCATTCCCCGTGAGCGAAGCCACCGGGCAATGGATCGCGGCAGAGATCTCCCTCGAACAACTCTGGCGGACAGTCGACGGCATTCGGGTCGGCAGGTCCGGATTCGCCGTGCTCGTGGATGAAAGCGGCCGGGTGATCGCCCACGGTGGGACCGACGCAAAGAATCTCGTCGCCTCCGACGTCAACTCGACACCGGAACAGCGTCTGGCAACTGCGCTGCGCAGCGGCAGCGAACCTACCCGCGCCGGCCAGTTCCAGGGAACCGGCGGGAAAAACTACCTCGTGGTGGCGGCTCGCATGAGCGTTCCTGACTGGACGGTCATTGTCGAGCACCCGCAGGCAGAGGCCCTCGGGGTCGCACTCTCGTTCGAGCGGCAGCTCCTCGCCGCAATCTGCGTCGCGTTGCTGGTCACCGTCGGAGCGGGGTGGCTCTGGGGCCGTTCCTTCATCCGGCGCATCTTCGCGCTGACACGCGTTACTCGCGCGCTCGCCTCGGGCGACATGGAGGCACGCGTTCGCCTCCGCGGCAAGGACGAGATCCGGC
>Ga0126304_10000921_pt1 | contig 13048 bp, 12 predicted proteins | sample Plot25_FD_92538 | JGI IMG/M metagenome (GOLD analysis project Ga0126304, IMG submission 92538) | Serpentine soil microbial communities from UC McLaughlin Reserve, CA, USA - Plot25 | ecosystem: Environmental > Terrestrial > Soil > Grasslands | place: USA: UC McLaughlin Reserve, Lake County... | reverse complement strand
CATGAACTATCGTTTGTATCCAAATACTATAAAATTCAGGCCATGAGAAACAAACTGTTTTCATTTCCCTTCCTGATTCTGATCTTATTTTCAGCTTGTAAGAAGAATGAAAAAAATAATGCCATCCCGACCGGTGCTATAGATATTGACGTGAGGGTTCTCACCCGAAATCTTTCTTTTCCATGGGAAATCATCTGGGGACCAGATAACATGATCTGGATGACTGAACGCGGTGGCAGAGTTAGTAAAGTGAATCCTGCAAATGGAGACGTGATACCATTGTTGACTATTCCAGATGTGAAGTCGCAGGGAGAAGGCGGACTGCTTGGTATGGCTTTACACCCGGATTTCAATGCAACGCCACACGTTTTCGTGGCATACAACTATGACCGCAGTGGTGATTATCGTGAGAAAATAGTAAGATATACTTATACTGGAAATACACTTACAAATCCTCAAACCATATTTGACAACATCGATGCAGCGGGTATCCACAACGGTTGCCGCCTGCTGATAATTGATCAAAAGTTATATGTCACCACAGGTGATGCTGCAGATCAATCGCTACCGCAAAAAACTACCTCAGTGAACGGAAAAATATTAAGACTAAACCTTGACGGTACCATCCCTTCTGATAACCCAATACCCGGCAGCCCTGTTTGGACGTATGGACATCGAAACGCCCAGGGACTCGTTTTTGCGAACGGCATTCTCTATAGCTCCGAGCACGGTCCTGACACAGATGACGAAATCAATGTCATTGAGAAAGGGAAAAATTTCGGTTGGCCTGATGTTAAAGGATTTTGCAATACGGGCAGCGAACAAAGTTTTTGTTCAGCAAACAATGTAAAGGAACCAATCCAGGCATGGTCACCTACAATTGCCGTATGCGGATTAGATTATTACAACCATAACCTGATTGCAGGCTGGAAGAATTCGCTATTACTCTGCACACTTCGTGGAAGCCGTCTTGTACAACTACAATTGAACGACTCACACACAGCCGTTACCTCAAGCAGCGAATACCTGCGAGATGATTATGGAAGATTAAGAGATATTTGTATTTCGCCTGATGGAAAGGTGTATGTGTGCACGAATAACGGGAATGATTCAATTTTGTGTATCACGAATTATCACTAATTGGAGCTAATTAACGCGAAATGTTTTTGTTAACGCGAATGTTTTTGCGGATTCAGTCCTTTCCTTTGCGTATTCGCCTCTTGGAGCGAAAAATTTATTGAAATGACTTTGCTAAATTTTCAATCTCCGCGTTGCTAAGCCTTTTATTTCCTGATGCGATTACAACCCGGTAACGGAATGTTACGGATTGGTTTTTTTGTAACGTTAGATTAAGACTGTCTTTTCCGTTGCTGAACACTTTTTGTCCAAGAGGATTGGCAGCGAACAAGCCATATCCCCGCGCATGCCAGTAAGTTGGATAACCAGGATTGTTGGGATGATCGATGATCCCGATGCTGATTTCAGAATTATTTTTTGTTCCGTACAACAGGCACCATCTGCCTCTTGTTCCCCAGGCACTATCTCCCTGTTTGCCTTCGCTCGTAAGATAGTTGCCCGTACTCCTGACATCTGCTTTTACATTGGTAACATTATTTTTGTCGTCTTTGAACGATGCATCCTGTTTTGACGGAATCTGAAGTTCAGGTATCACGCGAAGCCCTAAAAAACCGTCCTTTACATCGGGAAATGTCACTGTATCCATTACGGCTGTGAGTGTAGTCACCCGGTCGATAATCCTATAATTCTTGTCTGTAGAAAATGTGAAATGCGTGATTTCTTTTAGTAAGACATTTTTTTTCTGATCGTGCCAACTGCTGCTGACCTTTAATTCCCCTTTTTGTCCCGATTTCATTTCGAGTATTGAGTCGACTCTTATCCAGCCGTATAAGTGCTTTCGATCCGCTTTGATATTATAGGAATTGTTCCAAAAATCCAGTCCGTTGACTTTTTCATAGTTGAGCCACAGCCCGAGATGATGTGGATGATCCGTGGGATCACCCGGCTGCGGATTCACAGGGAACCCTCTTGTGATTTTTTGTCCGTCCGGAGCGTAGATGGGATAGAGCGTATATTTTTCTAAGCTGTCAGGATAAATAAATTCGGTAAATGGTTTCCCACTAACAGCTATAGTGATCTTCTTCTGATTGGCTGACTTCGTAACTTCTATTACATTTCCTTTTGCCTGTGCCTGCACGCAGGAACAGTTACACAACACAACAAGCAAATTCAAAAATAGCAGATAATTTCGCATGGTCGAGTTTATTGAATAAAAAGCTAAAATGATGTACTTATCTCTCGACCCTAATTTATAACTTTAAGTTGTCCCGCTTCGATAAAAAAATATATTTTTCTGACTGCGTTTACGATGCATTATTGTGAACAACCATTTTAAAAAAATTTACATGACCAACTCCAGAAGAGATTTCATTAAACGAACTTCAATGGCCGGTGTCGCTACCTATATGGGAACACTTGGCATGAGTGCGAAGAGCTACGGCCGAATCATCGGTGCAAATGATCGCGTGAATGTAGGCGTACTCGGATTTTCCGACCGGTTTAAAGATGCATTACTTCCTTCATTCCTCGACGCTTATAAAACAACCGATTTTGATATTATCGGGGTTTCGGATATCTGGAAAAAAAGAAGAGAGGAGGGCCAGGGAATTCTTAAGCAAAAGCTCGATCACGATATCACTCCCTATAGGAATAACGATGAATTGTTAGCTAATAAGGACATCGATGCCGTATTCATCGCTACCTCCGATTTTCAGCACGCCACCCATACCATCGAAGCCGTAAAAGCAGGAAAGGATACATATACAGAAAAGCCGCTTGCAGAAACGATGGAGGATAACCGGGCTGTACTGAAAGCGGTAAAAGACACCGGGAAAATTGTTCAGATCGGATCACAACGGCGTAGTGGTGCGAATTATAAAGCTGCGGCCGATTTTATCAAAGAAGGAAAGTTTGGACCGATTGTAATGGTTGAACTAACGTGGAATGTTAACCAGCCAGGCCGTTGGAGAAGGCCAGAACTGGTGGCTCAATTGAAAGAAGAAGATACAGACTGGAAGAGATTCTTAATTAACAGACCTAACGAACCGTTCAACGCCAGGAAGCATCTTGAATACCGTTTGTTCTGGCCGTATTCTTCCGGTATTCCCGGTCAGTGGATGAGCCATCAAATAGATACGGTGCACTGGTTTTCCGGTTTGCCACATCCGCGGAGTGTATCCGCAAATGGCGGAATTTATGTATGGAAAGACGGAAGAAAAAACGCAGACACACTGACTGCTGTATTTGATTACGGACCACTCGATGATATGTCGACAGGTTTCCAGGTGATGTTCACTTCAAGACAGACCAATTCAGCTGGCGATGTTAAAGAGATTTATTACTCAAATGGAGGAACATTGAACTTAGATACAAATAAAATTACACCGGATGGCGGATTAGCTGAAAGGCATGCCAAGGCGATGGGTATGGAAGCAAACCTCTTACCTGAATTGTCACTCAAACAGCTCGCCGAAAAGGTTTCAACCGAAGCGTCAACAGGTGGAGACACCCTTACAAAGGCGCACGTGCGTAACTGGATGGATTGTGTCAGAAGTCGTAAACAACCTAATGCTCCTGTAGAAGCGGGATATAATCATTCCATCGCAACTATGATGACCAATGCAGCGTATCGTACAGGGCAAAAGGTTACTTTCAATGCAAAGACACAAGAGGTAATGGCTGGAGATAAAGTTTTTAAGTACTAGCTTGATGTGATGATGTGATGATTAGCCGATCAGCCGATTAAGGTACTCTTCTCAAAATAAAAAAGCATTATGATTTCGTCATAATGCTTTTTTATTTTGCACAACCTGTTATGTTGGAGATATCGCGCAAAGACGAGAACGCGCCAAAGGTCAATCCGTGCTAATCCGTGGAATCCGTGGCAACAATTCTTCTCGTCAATAGAAACGATGGATTAGTCTCTTACTGCAGCGATACCTGGCAACTCTTTTCCTTCGAAGTATTCGAGCATGGCACCTCCGCCGGTAGAAACATAACTAACCAGGTCGTTATAACCGAACTGATTTACTGCTGCCACCGAATCTCCTCCGCCAACGAGCGAAAATGCGGCTTTTTCAGTAGCTGCCGCAATCGCTTTTGCAACTGCTTTTGTGCCCGACTGAAATTTTTCCATTTCAAAAACGCCCATCGGCCCGTTCCATAAAATGGTTCGAGATTGTAAAATCACTTCAGTAAATTTCTTGATTGCGTGGGGGCCTATATCGAGACCCATCCAGCCGGCCGGGATCGACATATTATCGGCAATTTTTGTATTGGCGTTCGCGTCGAATTTATCTGCGATAACGCTATCTTTTGGAAGATGAATTTTTACACCTTTCGAATCGGCCTTCGTTATTAACTCCTTTGCCGTATTAATCCGGTCTGCTTCAACCAATGAATTTCCTACGTCGCCTCCCATCGCCTTGAAGAAAGTATATGCCATCCCGCCGCCAATGATAATGTGGTCTGCTCTCTCCAGGAGATTTTCAATAATGAGGATCTTATCCGACACTTTTGCCCCTCCCAGAATTGCGGTAAAAGGCTTTTGCGACTTATGCAAAACTTTTTCAGCGCTTTCTACTTCCCCTTCCATCAGCAAACCAAACATCTTTTTATCCGCAGGAAAAAATTTCGCGATTACAGCAGTTGATGCATGCGCCCTGTGTGCCGTTCCAAATGCATCGTTTACGTATACATCTCCCAGTGAGGCAAGTTTTTGCGCGAAGCCTTCATCGCCTTTTTCTTCTTCTTTATAGAAACGGAGGTTTTCCAGGAGCAGCACATCTCCTTCTTTCATGGAATTTGATAACTCGTGCGCCCTGGCGCCAATACAGTCGTCCCCGAACAAAATATCTTTATTCAGCAACGAACCCAGGTGTTTTACGAGGTGCTTCAACGAATATTTTTCAGAAGGACCCTCCTTAGGTCTTCCAAAATGACTCATCAGGATGACTTTGCCACCGTCGTTAATTATTTTTTGGATAGTAGGAATAGTAGCCGTGATACGGGTATCATCGGTGATTTCATATTTGTCATTCAAAGGAACATTAAAATCAACCCGAACCAACACTTTCTTACCCTTGAAATTGTGACTCGCAAATTCTGACATAGCAACTAGTTTAAAGTAATACCTATTGAAAGATCGATTGGTTTAAGATCAATAGCCTGACATTTCTTATAGAAGTCTGGCGTAATATTTTTATGCCACATAAGCCTGAAATCTCTATATGCGGGACTGTTTAGACACGACATTAATGAACTCTCATATACATTCCCAAAATTTAGCTCCATAGGGAATGGTTTAGCACAACAGGGAGTAGGCCATCCATCCCAACTTATGTAAAAATGATTCCATAGGAGATGACATTTTTTGAATTCGTTTTTGGTTTTTACATCCCAGATCGAAAGCTCAACATTTTCCACGTCCGTGGAAACTTGAAAGGCTTGTTCTAACCCGCTAATGAAGCTGTCGGAGGAAAAAAAATCATAATAGGAACTGTTGGATGCGGTAATAGAGGCAAGATTGACTGGCGTAATATTTACAAATTGTACTTTCATTTCGGACGCAAGTCGCACCACATGCTTCGACGCATACTTAAAAAAATTCACGCCCTTGGGAAGGCGCCTTAGGCGATTATAAATTTTCCTTAGCCGTCTTGCATTGACCTTGTAAGACATTGTAAAAGATTTGCTATCATACTTCCATAACTTACCTCATCGGTGCAAGTTCCTCCGTTCACTTTATGAACACACGATCTGAAGCAATCTCCCTACTTCGTAATCAGCCGGGCGAAATAATCAACCGTTCTGACCAACTGACTAACGTAGCTCATTTCATTATCATACCAACTAACCGTTTTTACCAGTTGTTGATCACCCACCTGCAAAACTTTTGTTTGAGTTCCATCAAACAATGAGCCATACCTGATACCGATCACATCACTGCTCACAATTTCATCTTCGGTATAGCCAAAGCTTTCATTCGTGGCGGCTTTCATAGCACCATTTACTTCGTCTACGGAAACTTTTTTACCGAGAACAGTTGTCAACTCGGTCAATGATCCTGTAAGCGTTGGTACACGTTGTGCCGTACCGTCGAGTTTGCCCTTGAGATTAGGCAAAACAAGACCGATCGCTTTAGCAGCACCGGTACTATTGGGAACTATATTTTCAGCAGCAGCTCTCGCTCTGCGAAGATCACCTTTGGCATGAGGAGCATCCTGTGTATTTTGGTCGTTGGTATATGCATGAACCGTGAGCATCAACCCAGCTTTGATACCGAAGGTGTCGTCGAGTACTTTCGCCATCGGAGCGAGACAGTTGGTGGTACATGAAGCGCAACTAATAATCGTTTCGCTACCATCGAGGATTTCATGGTTCACATTAAAAACAATTGTTTTCAAATCGCCTGTTGCGGGCGCAGATATGACTACTCTCTTCGCTCCGGCTGTTAAGTGAGCCGCTGCCTTATCTTTATCCGTAAAAAATCCCGTACACTCGAGCACAACATCAACATCATGATCTTTCCACGCTATTTCAGCCGGATTTTTTTGCGCATATATCTTTACCTCATCTCCATTCACAATAATCGAACCTTCGGTGGATTTCACCTCCGCGTCAAAGCGGCCCTGGGCACTATCATACTTTAAAAGATGGGCTAATACCTTAGGACTGGTCAGATCATTGATAGCTACTACGTCAATTCCGTCCATTTTATAGATCTGGCGATATACCAACCGGCCTATACGTCCGAAACCGTTGATCGCAACTTTAACTGTACTCATAATCGATTTGAGATTTTAAATTTTGAATTTGGGTGCGAAGGTACAATATTGAGATAAAAAAATTTGGCAATAAATAACCGTGCGATTTGGTGTCCAACAGGCTTTTAGAGTACTAAATCACTGTGGAGGATGGCACTCCATAAGATTTTGCATCAAACTCCTAAAAACAAAAAACCCCGGCAAACCGGGGATAGAGCTAAGGGATGGGAAATCACATGGACGCCTGTTTTGAAACAGGCGTTTTTATTTTTTTTGACGGTCGACCGTCGACCGAGGAAAATTATATTAGTGTTGGTTCGCTTTTGCGGCTCAAAGATGCAGGATTTGAAAAGTGTCTCCAGTTTAGCCAGTGAGATAAAATTGGATTTATGATTTAGTCTGTAGAGTGAGTAAGAGTTTTTTTATAGCGCATGTTTAGGCGAAGAATAAAATCGATAGCAGGTAAGTTCCCGCTGTATTCTTTGTGTCTTGCGTTGGGTTCTTCATGAACTGCTTGATTATCCACTCATAGGGTTCAGGAAGAATGCAACAGAAGACGCAAGTCTAAAAGGTTAATTTTATATTGTTAAGCAAATAATCCAGATCAGTTTAGTGGCTTGAAGATTTTATGGGTTTTCGCAACTGTTGAATACAACTCGAAACTGCCCTGTACTGGTGATATGTTGCTTTCCAAATATGCCCTTTTAATGCCGTTTTCTTCTCCGGCTGCTTGTCCAGTCCACCCTCATACCAATCACCGAACGTATGGTCGATGAGGTATGTTTGTGCATAATTCCAAAGCTGTTTAAACTTCTGGAAATACTGCATCTTATCATGAGGAAACATATCTGCCATCAGTAGCAGTGTATTTAATCCTTCTGCTTGTGCCCACCAGTTTTTCGTATTCCGGGTAATAGTGATGCCCTTCTTATTTTTGAAATAATAGCCTTCATCAAAAAAACCTCCTGTTTGAGAGTCCCAGCCATTCTGCAAGGCATGATCTACCATCCTCTTACCAATGGTTACGGTTTTAGAATCGTTCTTTAACCCTAGGGCATGTGAAGCCTCGATCATCAGGAAAGCAGTCTCAACATCATGGCCAAACGAAACGTGGTCAAGGTTGTGATGTGCCAAAATGCTCTTCTCCGTCGAATCGGCAAACGACACTGGCTTCCATTCGGGATAGAAGAATAGCGTTAAATATCCCTTTGAAGAAGTGATTGTATCCCTGATCAATTCGAGCATTTCCCGAAGCCGTGTTTTTACTAATTCATCGGGCCAGACAGCATACAGTTCGGTAAAAGCTTCAAGCAGGTGAATAGAACTGTTTTGATCCTTATATCCTAGGTCAGACGTTGATGGAATACTGCGGCCCCTTTGTATAGGTTTGCCCTGGAAATTTAAGTGTTGATAATACCCTTTATGAACTGGATCATGGCTTGAATTTTCCAACCATAAAAAAGCCTGTTTCGCAAGATTCAACGCGGCGGTATCGCCAGACGCTGCGAAGTATGCGGCAAGAGAATAAATGCCGAACGCATTTCCGTAAGCAGTTTTTATTGTATCACCGCTCTTTAGGTTCCCGTAACGGTCGACCAATGTGTAAAAGCCGCCATTGGTTTTATCCCACATGAAATTTTTTAAGAATTGAAACCCATGTTGCGCCCCGGTTTTGAAGTAAGTGATGCCTGGATAAAGCTGCGAAGCTTTTGCATTTGTCCAGATATGGCGGGATTGCGTCACAATCATTTTGTCCTGTGTACCGGTCGGCTTGAAATCGTATGTAAATGCTGTGAGAAATCCGCCAGCAAGAGTGTCTATTGACTGCGGATACCATTTATCCAGTAATTCTTTTTTAAGGGAGTATTCCATTTCTTTGGCGATGCGCTCCCGTTCATCGTTACCCCTGAAAGACAGGAATAAAAAGATCGCTAAAATGCCAAAAAATGAAGCAGGCGTGGCAACTTTTATCTGTATCATATCATAAGCATTGGAACCAAGTTACTGTAAGTCTGGTAATCCACAATCTCCCGATGGCTACCCGCCATCCAAAAGGCTCGATCGTGAGCAATTGAAGTGGCCCTATCTACCTCAATAGAATGCGCATCCAATAAATTAAATGCGTTGAAAACACAAACCCTGCAATCATTTTGCAGGGTCATGTTACTCAGGAAAGCCATTGTTGTCATTAGGATCTCTACCACACACTTTGGAAAGTCCCTGGTTTTTCAACGCAATTTGAGTAAGGTTCTCAATTCACCGCCGCCAATAACCCGGTAGATGAATTTGACAATGGCGCGTAAAAATAGTTTACCACTGTTCTGGTCTTCTTTCCTTTTTTGCCAATCACTTTATAAGCGTATCCATCAGCATCTTTTTGATATTCATAATGAAGAATATATCTCTGTTTTCCACTTTTTCCTGTACTTACAATTTTTTTAATCAGGTATTCACCCGAACGTCCTACCAACCTGTTGATATTTTTTCTAAACTTAAAGTTCTCTGGCAAGCCGGGCGTAAAATCGTTTTGATAATATTCGAATTCTTTTGTGTTATATAACTCACCGTTGGAATACGTGAATGCTTTTTTCAATTGATTATCCTCGTATTCATATTCAATCGAAAAACTGTCTGACGATGTGGAGATACGTTCTTCCCAGGTAAGAAAACCGTCTTTGTTGTACTCGAAGCGGTGATATACCGTATCAGGTGCACTGGTGATATAAGAAGAATTTGCGACGCCACTCACTAAGCTTTTGTTTGTATCCAGGCGACCCCTGAACTCGTAAACAAACCGGTTCTCATCCTTGCTAAATTCTTTGATAATGACGGAATCTTTCAGGAATTCATAAGAAGAGATTTCACTGCCGGATTCCTCTTTTGTGACATGATTAGCCTGGTCAAAAAAATACTTGGTTTTATCATCCGCGTTGCCGGAATCCATCCAGCCGCTAACCATCTTTTCGGGACGAGGAATTGGTTTTTGGATTGAATACTTATTACACCCTATGTAAATGAATCCTATTGCTAAGAAGGATATGACTAAAATAGCGAAACGCATAGAAAAGGTTTAATGGTTAAAGGATTTGAATAAGTAAAGTAATGATGGAAGGCGTGGTTGTTTTTTGCAAGGCTTCATCAACGTGTGAATAAAATACTCCTGCAGCAAGGTGACCCGGGGCAGATTGGTATCCCAGGTAAATATTTGTAACAATCAACAAAATGATGAAACTGAGAAACTTTTTCATACCAGGATTTTTTAAGTGATTTTAATTTGCAGGTCAAAAATGGGGAGTAGAGAGACCGAATTAAAAATTTATCATGGTTATACTACCCGATCTTGAATTGAAGCGTATTAATTGTTAAATGAAGTCGAAAAGACGCTTTAAATACATCCACTACGGAATGTCGATCGTGCGAATACTAACATCATTCACAATCTTACCTTGTCCCCATTTATCCCAAAAGACGACATGGACGTTGTACTTTTCTTCCCATTCCATCGGCTTCCCTGTAGATACAATGCATTTTAGATACTTCGCTTTTTCAACATTGATTCCATTTATATTTTTAAACAGGTCCGGATCCTTTAACAGGACGTTATTCTTTTTATCCGTGATCACGAGGGAACAACCAACTGAAACTTTTCCAGCTTTCGTGACAAGACCCCTGACGCCTTTATTCACAATGATAAATTCCTCACCCAATGGAATATCCGTATGTTCAATTACTTCTCCATTCATCACCATTTCAGTTTCTCCTGGTACCAGGTTTTCGTAGGTCGTCCGAAGTCCGGTGTTCAAATCCTTTTTAACACCCTTTAGCGTTTGCGCCTTGCAGGAGGAAGTGCATAGTCCAATGGCGATAATCAAAATGATACGCAATAAACTGCTTCCGCTAAATTGGATCTTTGAAAGTTTTCTCGAAATGTGTTCTACTAACACCGACAGCGGAAATATGCTGTACAGGCCGAGGGCCGAAACGCTGCTTATCAACATGACTTTTAAAAACAGAATCATCTCAAAAAGCATGGTGAATTGGGCCTGTGGAAGTGATAATCTTAAGAATGCATAAATGATTGAAGCCGCACCATTGGTCCAAAAGAAAAAGAGTTTTAGGATCCTGACATGATCCGTTAGTTTTAAAGATTTGGCATGAAGTATAGTTGACATAAAAAAAATTTTTGGTTAAGAATGGGATGCAAAGTTGTTTAGCTCTATTGCCGTTAAAAAGAATTTCTATCCAGCGTGCAGTAGTTTTAAAACAAAACGTGGTAAAAACTGATTGGAGGGGTAATGGAGGTGATTCAGAGAAAGGCATAATCTTCCCATTTCAATTTTAAATGAATCTAGCTACCGTTTACAAAGCCGTAGCCACACTTGGGACATTTTAATTATATCGTACGGAAGGATATTTGAGCTTTGCAAAGTGAAAGTCATTAAACCATCCTGGACTTCCTGGCTTGCAAAGCGGAAAGAAACAAGGCTAAAAAAGCTTCTGCATAAGAGAGCGATTATTATGCGGGAGGGAATTCTTATTTATGCAACTATCCTGGATTGCTATGACACAGGAATCAGACATGCAGATGACAAACTGATCCGTCTCAGACTCCAAATAAACTTAGCAGGCAATAAGTCACTGTTCCCAGTCTGCTACACATTTTTAACAGGCAATTGTATGGGTCTTAAAAGTGTGCGTGTAAGAGTACAGTTTTTGGTCGGAGATTTTTCACTAATTGTAATTCGTGTGTAGTCTTTTTTAAAACCTGGCCCTTTTATCGAGTCGGGAGTCAGGAGTCGCGAGTCATATGCATAGACTCCAGACTCCAGACTTCCAACTGATACATACGCTTCATTAGAATTTTGCTACCATTCAGCTAAAAATAATTTCCTAATTAAATACAAAGAGTAAAATTGCAAAAGTGATAAATCATCAAATTCAACTCGTAAAAAAATGACGGTTATCGGAAGCCCTGGAGTATCTGTTTTACGAGTTTATGGGCTGTTATAGTTTAACGCAGGTATTTACACCGAGCAAAATGTTTTGTACTAACAATTGGATATGATGACTGAAAGGCAAATAGCGATCGTTAAGAAAACCTGGAAAATATTCCGGGTAATCGACCCGGTGTTGATAGGAGATGTGTTTTATTCAAAGCTATTTAGCGATGCTCCTCACTTAAAATCGATGTTTACAACGGCACGCCCAGTACAATCAAAGAAACTGGTAGATATGTTATCCCTGATCCTGGGCAGGTTGGATAAGATGGACGAAGTGACGGAAGAAATCAGGCAGTTAGCGCTTCGTCACAAAGGCTATGGTGTAAAATTGTCACATTATGACCTGGTAGGTGATGCATTGATTTGGACATTACAGCAAGGGTTAGGACGCGATTGGAATGAAGAAGTGGCAGAAGCGTGGAAGCTTTGCTATGAGACCTTTTCAGGTGTCATGCGCAAAGCTGTCTCATAAATTTGTTTGATAGGTTGATTGTTAAGGCCTGTCACCTGACACGCTTTTCTTGAGGTAACAGCCAATAAACACGGTTCACTGCGCATCATCTGAAATTTACAACGCCTCATTTAAAAAATTTCATGCTCCACTTTTTTGTAATTATTTTCAAGTATGCAGGGGAAGAGTTTCATTTTACTCGTTTTATTTTTCCTGTCTCTTTGTTTTCAGCCCGAGGCACAACTTAAAGAGCTTACTTTTCGACAGGTGACTGCGTCCCAGGGGCTCGCAGACGGAGTCATACGCGCAATCGGACAGGATAAGTATGGATACATCTGGATGGGCACCCTCAGTGCATTGAACCGGTTTAATGGATATTCGATCCAATCATTTTTTAATGATGCGAAAGACAGCACATCTCTTCCTCCTCATACGGTGCGATCAATCCTTTGTGACAAATTAGGCAACTTATGGATCGGTTATAACCGGGGACTTTGCCGGTTTGACTATTCGACTTCAAAATTTTTACAGGTTGAAAGCTTTAAAAACATCGGTGTCATGAAAATGATCCAAAGTGCCACCGGCGAAATTTACCTGGTCACGAACAAGGGGCTTGCACTTTTTGATCCCATCCGCCGAACTGCTGCATTTTATGCCGAACAGGTGCAACACCCAAATGCGAGACTTTTGCGCCTTTTCCCCAATGATGCATTTTTGAAGAACAATAATTTTTATATAGCTACTGATACCGGCCT
>Ga0126304_10000920_pt1 | contig 13052 bp, 10 predicted proteins | sample Plot25_FD_92538 | JGI IMG/M metagenome (GOLD analysis project Ga0126304, IMG submission 92538) | Serpentine soil microbial communities from UC McLaughlin Reserve, CA, USA - Plot25 | ecosystem: Environmental > Terrestrial > Soil > Grasslands | place: USA: UC McLaughlin Reserve, Lake County... | reverse complement strand
TTCGCCGGCGGGATGCCTTCCGGGCACGCGGCAGTCGCGTTCGCAGGATGGGTCGCAGCGAGCTTTATCTCCGTCGAGGGTGGCGCGGGAACCTCCGCCGGGCTCGTCTCCGTGATCTCACTCCTCATGGCCCTGCTCGTCTGCCAGAGCCGCGTCGAGAGCGGGCTTCATAACGTCTACCAGGTGATAATGGGGGCCGTAATAGGCGCCCTCGTCACAACGGCGGCCTTTCAACTCTTGTGAAGGAGGGAACCCTGGAACCGGAGACCGTGATGGAGGCCGCCAAGACGGCCGCGAGCAGCGCTTACGCACCCTACAGCCACTTCCACGTCGGCGCGGCGATCCTGACGAAAGGTGGCACCATACACTCGGGCTCGAACGTAGAGAACGCCTCTTACGGGCTCTCGATCTGCGCGGAGCGCAACGCAGCCACGACGATGGCTTCCGCAGACGCCGAAGACAGGGAGATAGAGCTGGTCGCCGTCTTCAGCCCGGACGCCTCGCCATGCTTCCCTTGCGGGGCCTGCCGCCAGGTCTTGCGGGAGTTCGGATGCAAGGAGGTCGTCGTCTACGATGGCCAGGGGCTCCGACGCTACCCGTTCGACCAGATTCTCCCCAATTCCTTCGGACCGGAGAACCTGTGATGAATTTGGAATCATAAATTGGGAAACGGCTACGTGATGGACGATTCCAAGTTCGAGAACAACGGTTTCCGCAGCGGCTTTATCGCCGTAGTAGGGCGGCCCAACGTCGGTAAGAGCACGCTCGTCAACAGGCTCGTCGGCCGGAAGGTATCGATTACCTCATCCCGCCCCCAGACGACGCGGGGCCCGATCCGCGGCGTCAGCAACGGGCCTGGATACCAGGCGATCTTCGTCGACACCCCTGGTTCCCAGAAGCCCCGCGACACCCTTCGGGCAAGGATGCAGCAGCTGGTGGTGGACAGCCTCTCCGAGTCAGACGTCATCCTGCTGCTCTTCGACGCGCAACAGGCCCTGGAAGGACTTGGAAATGGTGACAGATACATCGCCCGCCTGGTCGCAGACTCGGGCACCCCGGCAATCGTCTCCATCAACAAGACCGACCTTCTTCCCACCCGTGAGAGCGTGTTGCCGATAGTAGCGGAGGTTTCGGAGCTGGGGGACTGGAATGAAGTGTTCCAGATCAGCGCCACCAACGGCACCAACCTCGAACCCTTGATGGAGTCGGTCGTCGAGCTACTGCCACACGGTCCCCGCTATTTCCCGGAGGGGACCGTGACGGACTACCCCGAGTCCTTGATCCTCGCCGAGTACGTGAGGGAGAAGGCCCTGAACGTGCTTAGAGAAGAGGTGCCTCATGCCGTCGCCGTGGAGATCGAAGACCTAGAGCGTAAAGAAAACGTGACCGTAGTCTACGCCGTCATCCACGTCGAGCGCGCCACGCAGCGAATGATCGTGCTCGGCAAAGGCGGCAGAACCATAAAGCAGATCGGCACCGAAGCCCGCCGCGACGTCGAGCGCCTCCTCGGCACCCGCATCTATCTCGACCTGAAGGTGAAGGTCAGCCAGGGATGGAGAAGCGACAAGCAGTTTCTGGAGCGGTTGGGTTTATAATCATTCTGCTTGTAAAATCGAGATAGGAGCGTAGCGTTTTGGCGATGAGGGTGCGCGAGTTCGCGAAGACTGTGGACCATACTCTCTTGAAGCCAGATGCGACGGAGCAGGAGATCTTACGTCTCTGCAAGGAGGCTTCCCACTATCACTTTGCGGCGGTGTGCATCCCGCCCTCGTACGTCCCACTGGCCGCCAGGGAGTTGCGTGGGGCCGACGTGAAGGTGGCGACGGTGATCTCCTTCCCTTTCGGGTACGAGGCCACCGCGGTGAAGGTCGCGGCCGTCCGCGAGGCGGTCACCAGGGGTGCCTCGGAGCTCGACGTGGTCATGAATATCTCGAAGTTCCTCTCAGGGGAGTTCGGCTACGTCGCCGACGAGCTCGCAAGCCTCACCCAGGAGGTCAGCGCTGTAGCCATGAACAACGGTCTTAACGACGTGGTCGTCAAGGTCATCCTCGAGACGGCCTACCTCTCGGACAAGATGAAACGGCTCGCCACCCAGATCGTGGCCGCGAGCGGCGCGGATTTCGTGAAGACCTCGACAGGCTTCGGCCCACTAGGAGCAACGCCCGAGGACGTAGCCCTGCTCAGGGAGGAGGCTCCAGAGGGCCTCGCGGTAAAGGCCTCGGGTGGTATAAGTACCCTCAGGGAAGCCCTTGACATACTCAACGCAGGCGCTTCGCGGCTCGGCATGAGCGGGAGCGTCGCCGTGATGGAGGAGGCCGAGGGTGGCGGTCTACAAGAGTAAGGGGATAGTGCTGCGTTCGATCCGCTACTCTGAGGCGGACAGGATCCTGGACCTCTACACCAGGGACGCCGGACTCGTCTCGGCCATCGCGAAGGGCATCAGGCGCACGAAGTCCCGCTTCGGTGCCCGCCTCGAACCGCTCTCCTGCGTCGACTTCGTCGCCTACCACGGCAGGACGCTCGACACCGTAACCCAGGCGGAGACACTGCGAAGCTTCCACGGCGTCAGGGAGGATCTCGCGCGCTTGGAGACCGCAGCAGGCATGGTCGGCAGCGTACGCGCCCTCTCGGGAGGCGACGAAGCCGACCGCAGGGTCTTCAACCTGCTCTACAACGCCCTCGACACGCTGGAATCGTTCGACTCTGGTTTCGAGGCCATCGAGGCGGCCCTCGGCATAAAGCTCGCCATCCTTGCCGGCTACGCGCCGCAGCTGGACGTCTGCCTGGTATGCGGGACTGACCTCGACAGAGCATCGGAGCCGCTACACTTCGCCCCCGACCACGGGGGCGTCCTGTGCCAAGGATGCCGCTCCGCGACAGGCGACGCGTTCCCGCTCGCCCCGGGCGCGCTCAAAGACCTGAGAACGCTGGTCGAAAAGCCCATCCGTCAAGCGCCCGATCAAACAGGACCAAAGGAGAGCGTCCTCAGGGTGGTCCGCTCTCACGTCCTCGCCCACGCTCCCGGAAATACCCTGGTCGGCCCCACGCTCACCGGCGCCGGACGTCGGGCATGAGTTCCCCCGGTCCCGGAGTCGGTCTCAAGCGAGACCCTTTCTCATGGGCAGTAGAGACTAGCGCAGGACGTCCGAGGCCGGAGCCTCCCGACGGCGTCCGCAACGAGTTCCAGCGCGACAGGGACCGCATAATCCACGCCAAAGCCTTTCGCAGGCTCATGCACAAAACCCAGGTCTTTATCTCCCCTGACGGCGACCACTTCAGGACACGCCTCACGCACACCCTGGAGATGATGCAGATTTCCCGTACCATAGCCCGCTCCCTCGGCCTCAACGAAGATCTGACGGAGGCGATCTCGCTCGGGCACGATCTCGGTCACACCCCGTTTGGACACACCGGAGAAGAGGCCCTCTCCCGCGCCCTGGCGGCCCACGGACGCGCCTTCCGCCACAACGAACACTCCTTGCGTGTCGTCGACCACCTCGAGAGACAGGGAGACGGACTGAACCTTACATTCGAGGTCAGAGACGGGATACTTAACCATACAGGAGAGAGACATCCATCTACCAGAGAAGGTGAGATCGTACGCGTCGCCGACAGGATCGCCTACGTCAACCACGACGTCGACGACGCATTGCGCGCGGGAATCATCTCGGGCGATGACCTCCCGAGAGTCCCTATCTCGGTTCTCGGAGAGCAGATGAGCGCCAGGATCGACACCCTCGTAAGAGACATGATTTCCAACTCCAAAGTGAAGGGTGAGATCGCTCTCTCGGATCCAGTCCACAAGGCCCTCATGGAACTCAGGGCGTGGCTCTTCCGGTACGTGTACAACAACAAACTGGGCTCTCGCGAGAATCAGAAGGCGGCCCGCGTAGTCACAGCCCTCTTCAAGTACTACGTGGAGCATCCGGAGGAGCGGGTGGCCAGTGACCCCGACCCGATAACCGACACCATAGACTTCGTGGCAGGTATGACCGACAGATACGCCCTCGCGACCTACAAGCGCCTGTTTTTGCCCCGCGGCGAGATCTTCGCGTGAGAGAAGTTGTAAGGAAACCGGCCCGAAAGATTCCTGATCACCGGGTCCGTCTGAACGAGATCGCGTTCGCGCTGCGGGCACGCATGGGAGGCCGTCCCTCACCCGTCGTTCCCGCGAAAGCGGGAATCCACTTCCACGAGGAGAAAGCCCGTGCCCCTTCCGCGTCCCCAGCCGTGGCGTTGGCACTCGCCCTGACACGGTATCATCCCGTGTTCAACATCCCTGAGGATACGCCCGAGATAGAGAGCAACAGCACGTTCAGTACGTCCTCCCTCTCCGGGGAATCTTCGCTGAGGCCGCGGAGTCGGCGCAAAAGCGTGACCTGGATGTAGGAGAGCGGGTCCACGTAGGGATTGCGCAACCGTATCGATCTCTGGAGCACGGGACTGTCATCGAGGAGGTTCGCGTTGCCAGTGATGGCAAGCAGGGCTTCCACACATGCGGCATGTTCGCCGGAGATCCTCCTCCAGAGGCGGTCGCGAATGCCAGGGTCGGACACAAGCGAAGTGTAGTTCTCGGACACGCGTAGGTCGCTCTTGGCCAGGGTCATCTGCATGAAATCGACCAGCGTCCGGAAGAAAGGCCAGCCCTCGTACATCTCGCGCAGGAGAGCCAGCCCCTGCTCATCGCCCGCGTAGTCACCGAAGGCGGTTCCTGCCCCGTACCAGGAAGGGAGCAGGAAGCGGTTCTGGGTCCAGGCGAAAACCCAGGGTATTGCCCTGAGGCTGCCGACCTCTGGATTCTGGACCCGCCGCGCGGGACGGCTACCCATGTTGAGCAGCGAAAGCTCCCCGATAGGAGATGCCTCGGAGAAGAAGGTCAGGAAGTCCTCGTCTTCGAAGACCAGCGCCCTGTAGCTTTCACGGGCCATCACCGACAGCCCTTCCATCACCTCGATCCAGCGGGGGTCCGGTTCGCCGGGTGATCTGTCGGCGCTCGCTTCGAGGACGGCTGCGAGCACCGTGTCGAGGTTGCGCCGTGCCAGCCCACGCATGCTGTACTTGAAGGAGATCACCTCCCCCTGCTCGGTGATGCGGATCCTACCCTGTAGGGTATGCGGGGGCTGTGCCATGATCGCCTGGTAGCTCGGCCCTCCTCCTCGTCCTGCGCTGCCTCCCCGACCGTGGAAGAGTCTTAGGTTAACATCATGCCTGCGGGCGACCGACGAGAGCAGGCCTTGAGCCTTGTAGAGTGTCCAGTTGCTCGTGACGTATCCGGCGTCTTTGCCCGAGTCGCTGTAGCCGAGCATTATCTCCTGCAGGTCGTCGCTCTCCCGGAGCGAGGACCTGTAGAAGGGGTCGTCGAGCAGGTGTTCTAGTACTTCGGGGGCCCGCCTGAGGTCGTCGACCGTCTCGAAGAGGGGCGTGACCCTGAGGTAATTGGCCGTGCACCTTCCGCTCTCATCAACTTCCAGGAGTCCGGCCCGGCGGGCGAGCAGCTGCACACTGAGGACGTCGCTCGCGTTGCGGGCCATGCTCAGGATGAAAGTCTCGACGGGGGTTCCCGCGTGGTCCTCTTTCGCGCGCCGGATGCGTGCGAAAGTCTCGAGGACTCTGCGAGTCTCTTCAGAAAGGCCTTCAGGTTCGAATAGCGAGAGGCCGGGGTCGGTCAAGAGCGTCCGCAGGTGCGCGGCGCGCGCCGCTTCATCCATGTCGAGGAGGTCTTCACCCGTGCCGGTGGAAACCAGCTCGGCGACGGTCCTGACGACTTTCGAGCTCTCCTGGCGGACGTCCAGCTTCGCCAGGTGGAAGCCGAAGACCTCGGCCTGGCGGATAAGGTCCCTCAGGCCCCCTTCGGCGACACGCTCGCCGCCGTTCTGCAGCAGGCTGCCGCGGATAGTAAACAGGTCGTCTAAGAACTCGGTCACGCTAGCGTAGGCGGTGGGCGACCCGGGTTGCTCAAGAGAGCTCTTCAGGCGCTCTGCCATAAAGAGCAGCTTGCGGCGGTAGATCTCGTTTGGATCAATATTCCGGTATCGCTCGACCATCTCCGGCAACTGTACTTCATCGTGCTCGACCGAGCGGCGCAGATCTTCTGAGACCCGGATCATCCTCGATGACTGGCTCATGTGATCCGCCATCCACATTACGGAGGCGAGGTGGCGCTTGAGTATAACCTCGCGGTGAAGACCCAGCGCGGTGGTGATCATCTCCGGCTCGACGAAAGGGTTGCCATCCTGGTCCCCACCTACCCACGAGCCGAACTCGAGGACGCGACCCAGCCTCGGAGTATCCTCGGGGAACTGACGTGCTAGTTCATCCTCGAACTCCCTGTACGCTTCGATGGTCGCAGAGATGAGGGGGTTCTCGAAGAACAGAAGCGTCCGCTCTATCTCCTGGGCGACTTCCGGGCGACGGACCCTCAGCTCATCGGTCTGCCACAGAACGGTGATCTCCTCTGCGAGATCCTCCTCCAGACGCCTTTGCTCCTTCCACGTTAGGGTGGGCGACTCCATAGACTCGAGCATCTCCCCGATCCTCACGTGCTTGCGCCTGACACTCCGCCGCATCGCCTCCGTCGGATGAGCAGTCATGACGAGACCGATAGCCATGCCGTCGAGTACTCTCCGCAGCTCTTCCTGCCCGACACCTTCGCTCCTGAGCCTTGCGAGGGCGCTAGCGACGGAGGCGCGCTGTGGAGGGTTACCCGCCGACGATTCGTACTGCCGGCGTCTTCGCACCCGATGGTAGCGCTCGGCGATGTTCACCAGCTGGAAGTACACGGAGAACGCGCGCACGATTCGTCTCAGGTACGCCACGCTCATGGCGTCTATCCGTTGCCTGAGCCTTTCGTCCAGTTCGGGATCGTAGTCGAAGCGCAGGCGCTTGGACAGGAGCCTGACCTCCTCCTCGGTCTCGAAGAGGCCCTTCCCCTCTTGCTCGATGAGAACCCGACCTAGCACCCGACCAAGGAGGTTGATGTCCCTCCGCAGCGGCTCGTCTTTCGGTTCGAAGCCGATCCCGGGCGGGAGGTCCGCGTACCCGGCGCTCGGCACCGTCGTAGATTTATCGCGGATATCCACCCCCGGTAGAGTAACATTACCCCTGGTCCACACAACCAGGTAACACGAATATTTGTACACCGGTACAACGGGGGTCCGAGCTTGAGGATCTCGCAACACAGCATAGAGGAGGTCAGGGAGGCGGCCAACATCCTCGAGATCGCCTCCGAGTTCACCGCCCTCAGGCGCCAGGGTGCCCGCTTTACAGGCCTCTGCCCCTACCCGGACCACCAGGAGAAAACCCCATCCTTCAGCATCGATTCGGCCAAGGGCTTCTACTACTGTTTTGGCTGTTCTCGTGGTGGGGACGCAATCAAGCTAGTCATGGACCTCAAGTCTCTGGAATTCGCGGAAGCGGTCTCCTACCTCGCCGACCGCTCCGGCGTCGAGCTGCAGTTCGAAGGTGGGGGAGACCCGGGCGCAGCCAGGGAACGTGCCTCACGCCGACGTTCGATCCACAGGGCTCTCGCCGCAGCCACCGTCTACTATCACAAGTACCTCCTTACCTCCAAAACCACAGAAGCACAGAGGGCCCGCCGCTACCTCGACGACCGCCAGATACTCCGGTCTACTATAGAAGAATTTCGTTTGGGGTATGCTCCGCCGCGGGGAGTTTCGGGGTTTGTGGCGGCGGCTGGGAGGTTGGACCTCGACCGTGGCGTCCTAGATGCGGCCGGGCTTCTTTCGCCGCGAGGAGGGGAGCGTTTTGCGGGTAGGATCACGTTCCCCATCTCAGACCGGCGGGGCAGGATCGTGGGTTTCGGGGCGAGGACACTTGGTGACGCCCAACCCAAATACCTCAACTCTCCCGAGACGGAGATCTTCAACAAGCGGGACCTGCTCTACGGCTTCCCACAGGTCTCCGAGGCTATCCGTAGGGAACGCTCGGCACTCGTTGTCGAGGGCTACACCGACGTGCTGATGCTCTACCAGTCGGGCATAGAGAACGCAGTTGCCACGTTGGGCACCGCGACCACCCCGGCGCATCTCAAGACTCTAAGTAGGTACGTCGATACGGTATACGTGATTTTCGATCCGGATGCTGCTGGGTTCAGGGCCGTAGAGCGTATTGTAGACACTGATTCTGTTGTAGCAGTGGCGGTCGAGACGCAATTAGACCTCCGTTTCCTTGAACTTTCCGAAGATCCAGCTGATTGGCTCCGGAAGCACTCCCCAGATCAGTTTCAACGGCTTCTCGCTGGTGCCGTTCCAGTGTTGGAGTTTATTATCCGTCGTATAGGACAAGAGCATAGAGGAACAGATGCCATGAACCGTTCCCGGGTTGTTCCTCGAATAAAGTCGCTGATTGAACGAATAGATGACTCGGTACTGAGGCATGAAGCCATTCGCCTTGCGACTACGAATCTAGGCGTAGATGCGAGCGTGTTCCAGGCGTCCAGCAGACGGACTCAGGTGCCTTCAGCTACGTTTCGAATGCCGTCAACGTCGGAGCCGGTCGACTCACTAGCAGATGCCGGCGCCGCCGTGCTCACCCTCATTCTCACAAGGCCCGACCTTACGGCCACCGTTCTCCGAGAGGGCATTGAGATCGCGGATCTCCCCGAGCCCTTGACGCTGGGAACCGAGGATTTTCGTGATGACACCCACGCGCGGATCTTCGGCCTGCTCGGAGAACACGCAGGCAGGGATCTCGATGCCGTGCTCTCGGACGAAAGGGCCAGACCGTTAATGGACCAGATCGGTGCCCTCGCCTCCCAGGGGGAGAGGCTCTACCCGTCCGAGACCTCCGTGCGCGAGGCCTGGTTGCGGCTGGCAATACTGAGCCGCGAACAGAGAAAGCGTGAGACCCCGAATTATGACCAGAAGGAGATGCTGCAGGCGGAGATCCAACATCTCAAACAGGCCCTGCGCTCGTCCGCCGCTGGAGCTTGAAGCCGCAAGCCCCGAACCGTATAATCCACCCTTGTAACGTTCCCCTGTAGCTCAATTGGCAGAGCATTCGGCTGTTAACCGAAGGGTTGCTGGTTCGAGTCCAGCCGGGGGAGCTAGGCGGTACCGACCAGGTTTCCCGCCAAGGGCCCATAGCTCAGTTGGTTAGAGCATCCGACTCATAATCGGACGGTCCCAGGTTCGAGTCCTGGTGGGCCCACAAGCCTTACAGCTCCAAACCAGCCGCCCAATCCCCACAACTTATTTCCATGCCCCCAATATGTTGGGGGTTCGTCTTGTGTACGGCCGACATGTTACACCAGAGTTTCAACCCCACATCGTTAGAAAATCTCCCATATAGCAGCAAATCACGCCACTATCATAGGGATCCTTACCCCTGGGGTAGAGGGATAAAACCCATATTTCGGACTGAGCGCAGCCTTCTGGGGCCTGTTTCGGCCGCTCAGATTGCGAATTTTCCGTGCATATGCAAGAATTTCGCTGTTGTGGGTCAAAGTGGAGCGTAGTGGGAGGACACGGCCCTGGCCCTCTTAGGCGAGTACGAGCACACGCTTGACGAGAAAGGGCGCATGACCCTCCCTTCGCGTCTCCGCCCCTATTTCGAGGGTGGGATCGTCGTGACCAAGGGGGTGGACAGGTGTCTGTTCGCTTTTCCGCCAGAGGAGTGGGCGACGTTCAAGGCCAACATAAAGGCCAACGCCGATCTCTCGGCCAGGGGGCGCCAGCTCTCGAGGATGTTCTTCTCCATGGCTTTCGAGGCCACGCTCGACAGACAGGGTCGGGTTTTGATCCCCACCAAGCTCGCCAGTTATGCGGGCCTGCGGCGCGACGTGACCATTACAGGTGTGGACGACCGGTTGGAGATCTGGGACACGGAGGAGTGGGACCGCTACGTCTCGGGTGCGGACGACTCGTTCTCCGAGATCGTCGAGGAGTTCGCGGGAAGGGATCTCGGCGGGTGATGGTGGCCGGACACCGTCCCGTGATGCTGGAGGGCGCCGTGGACGCCCTCGCGCTGACCCCCGAGGACACTGTCGTCGACGCCACCTTCGGCGGTGGCGGACACTCCAGGCTGATCCTCTCTAGGCTTGGATCCGGCGGTTGCCTCGTCGGCATCGACCGCGACCCTGAAGCGGCGGGGCGGGCATCGGATCTGCTAGAGGACCCGCGTTTCGAGTTCATCTCGGGCGCCTACGACAGCGTGTTGTGGGCGATGGTCGAGGAGGGTAGGACGGCGGATGCGATCCTCTTCGACCTTGGGCTTTCCAGCTTCCAGATCGACGACCCAGAACGTGGGTTCTCCTACGTCGGCGAGGGACCGCTTGACATGCGGATGGATCCGCGCTCGGGGACGACCGCCGCCGATTTCCTCAACACCGTCGACGTCGGGGAGCTGGCGAGGATGCTCTCGGAGTATGGCGACGTGCCACGCGGAGAGGCAGGGCGTGTGGCGCGGGAGATCATCCGGAGGAGACCGGTCGCGGTGACGACGGATCTCTACGAGGCGGTGCGGGCGGCGGTGGGCTGGAAGGATAGGGGCGGCAACCCGGCTAACAGGATCTTCCAGGCCGTGCGGATCAGGGTGAACGACGAGTTGGGAAGCCTCGGCAGGGCCCTGGAGGCCGCCGAGAGGCTTCTCGCGCCCGGCGGGAGGTTGGTGACCATCACGTTCCACTCGGGAGAGGATCGCCTCGTAAAGCGGTTTATCTCGGGGCGGGAGGGGCGGTGCGTCTGTCCGCCGGAGCTGCCCGTGTGCGTGTGTGGCGCAAGGCCGGTCTTCCGCCGGGGTACGGTTCTAACCCCTTCGCAGCGTGAGGTAGAGGAGAACCCGCGCAGCGCCTCGGCCAGGTTGCGGGCTGCGACGAGGACGGCCGAGCCTCCGAAGGACGGTACGTGATGCCCGCGTCGCAGCGCAGGTACAGGACCACGCTTCCTACGGAACCGGCGTGGCCCGTAGAGTGGCCAGCCTCGCACCGCCCGCAGGATCCCACCCTCGAGCGAAAGGCCGCGGGCCGCCGGCGCCGGTTCGCGATGCTCGTCGTGGTGCCGGTGCTCTTGATGCTGGGGAGCGTCTATCTGCACACGGTCGCCGCGGGGCTCGAAGCCAGGGCCGCAGATCTCGATGTCAGGCTCGACAGGGCAAGAGAAGAAGGGGAGAGGCTTGAGGTCAGAGTCGCGGAACTCTCGGGCGCTGGGAGGATAAGAAACCTCGCGTCGGAGAAGCTCGGCATGCACGAGCCAGAGAGCGACACCTTGAAGGTCTATGGAGACAAAGCGGAGGATGGGAATAAAAATGGGACACCAGAAGGAGGGGGACGACCGCGGTAGCGTTGACCGGCCAGAGCCTCGCAGCGCAAACGTTCGCCGTGGCACGAAAAGCCCCCCTCGCACCAAACAGAGAGGCCGTAGGAGCACTGGTGGCAATGTCATACCGCTCTCCAGGCATGGCGCAAGGACAAAGCCTCGCCCCTCGTCGACCAGCGGCGAAACGAAGACCACCGTCGGCCACAGGAGGTTGTGGATGGTGGCGGCGGTGTTCGCGGTGACGGGACTCCTCCTCGGTGGGAGGGCCGTGCACATAAGCCTCACTGAGGACGAGAGTTACAGGGCCTTCGCCGATGAGCAGCGAGGTCTAGGGACGCAGGTTGCGGCGCCGGTCCGGGGCAGCATTGTTAGTGCCGACGGGAGGGAGCTCGCGACCAGCCTCGAGGTCGCCCGCGTGATAGCGACGCCGTACCAGATCGAAGACCCAGAGGCAACTTCTCGGGAACTTGCGGACGTGCTCGGCGAAGAGGCGGACGCGAAGGAAATAAAGGCCGCGCTCTCCAGGCGCGATGCCGACGGCAAGCTTGTGGGATACAGCGTGGTGGCCACGGGGGTGAAGCCCGAGACGGCGGCGAAGGTGCACGCTTTGGGTATCGAGGGCATCACGACCTCCCCTGATACCGAGAGGGTCTACCCGGACGGGACCATAGCCAGCCAGCTACTCGGACACCAGGGAGACTACGGCAAGGCCTTCGGCGGGGTCGAGGCCAGTTACGATAAGACCTTGAAGCGCGGCCACGACGTAAACCTGACGGTCGACTCGGCGGTGCAGCAGGAGCTGCAAAAATCCCTGGAGAAGGCCGTCGAGAAGAGCAAGGCGAAGAGCGCCGTCGGCGTGGTAATGCGCGTGGACGACGGCTCCATCGTGGCGCTCGCCAACACCCCCGAATACGACAATAACGACTTCGGCGACGTTCCCGCAGAAGACCAGCGGGATCGGGTCCTCACCGACCCTTACGAGCCGGGCTCTACTTTCAAAGCCTTCACGGTCGCTTCGGCCCTCCAGGATGGCGCGGTCGAGCCGTCGGACAAGTTCGTGGTACCCGATCACATGACCATCGCCGGCCAGGTTATCAATGATTCCCGGCCGCACGCGACCGAGATCCTGACCCCCGGTGGCGTGCTCGAGCACTCGAGCAACGTCGGGGCGACGAAGATCGCCAGGGAGCTCGGCGGTAAAGAGCTCTACGACTACATGTGCGCCTTCGGTTTCGGCAAACCAACCCGGGTGGATCTGGGGGGTGAAGACCAGGGTCTCGTCCCCGAATACAAGGACTGGAGCGGGGTCTCGATAGGGAACATCCCCTTCGGTCAGGGCTTTAGCGTTACGCCCTTGCAGCTCGTCTCCGGTTACGCCACCCTCGTCAACGGCGGGCGTGGGGTAACGCCCCACGTAACCGAAGAGGAGACCACAGGCAAACAAGGACCCAGGGTGATAAGCAGCAAGACCTCGGCTATAGTACGCGGGATGTTGCAGGGCGTCGTCGACGACGGGTCGGGCCACTTCGCCCAGATCTCCGGTTACACCGTGGCCGGCAAGACGGGGACCTCTCAGAAAGTGGACCCGAAGACAGGGACCTACGGTGATGAGTACGTGGCCTCCTTTATAGGGTTCGCGCCGGCCACCGACCCGGAGTACGTCATGCTGGTCGCCGTCGACGAACCGCAGACCTCGTACTGGGGAGAGTTGGTCGCGGTCCCGGCCTTCCGCGAGGTGATGACCTTTACGCTTGGCTACTTAAACGTCCCGCCCGACCG
>Ga0126304_10000918_pt1 | contig 13067 bp, 9 predicted proteins | sample Plot25_FD_92538 | JGI IMG/M metagenome (GOLD analysis project Ga0126304, IMG submission 92538) | Serpentine soil microbial communities from UC McLaughlin Reserve, CA, USA - Plot25 | ecosystem: Environmental > Terrestrial > Soil > Grasslands | place: USA: UC McLaughlin Reserve, Lake County... | reverse complement strand
TCCGTATTCACGTTAAGAGCGAATCCATGCATAGTAATCCAGCGGCTGCATCGGACTCCGATAGCGCAAATTTTTCTTTCCTTACCACGAACATGAGGATCGAGCCATACACCCGTTTCACCGGGTGAGCGCTGACCGTACAGCCCGTATTCCGCGAGAGTGAGTATAATAACTTCTTCAATGTTCCGAAGGTATCTCCCTATGTCGGTGTAGAACTTTTCCAGGTCAAGTATCGGGTACCCGACAACCTGGCCTGGTCCATGGAAGGTAATATCTCCTCCTCTATTGATTTTAAAGAATTGGATTCCTTTTGCGGTTCGTTCTTCCTCGCTTATTAAAAGATTTTCAACATGTCCGCTTTTACCTAATGTGTATACGGGTGGATGTTCAACAAACAATAAATAATTTGTTGTATCAGTGTCATCGGCTTTAGGCAGTCCCGTATTTATACCCTGGCTTTTAAGCTGGGAAGTCCGGGCGCCAGACTTGATCTGCACGTTGCTGTTCAACAATTCTTCCTGGTAATCCCAGGCTTGCTGATACTCGATTATTCCTAAATCCTGATATATTATTTGTTGATTCTTCACCATTCAATAAACGACAAATATAACTCAAGTATGGAAGAATGATGATAATCGTCATCATAGCGTAACATTCCCCACTCACAATCAGTATTTTTGCAAAAATTCTTTTATGTCCAATGATAATGGGATTCATGGTTCTGTTGCCGACGAATCTTCCGACGTTTCGGAGGAGCTTTATGAACGAATGAATCTTATCGTTGATAAGGGTCAGGAGCCTATGCGGATTGACAAGTTTCTCGTAGCCAGGATCGAACATGCATCCCGTAACAAGGTACAGCAGGCGATTGAATCAGGACGCGTACTGATCAATGGGAAACAGGTTTCTTCGAATCATAAGATAAAGCCCGGCGAAGAGATCATTGTTTATTCGGATAAAGAGGTACAGGGTGAAGAAATCGTTCCCGAGAAATTGCCGCTGAATATCGTATTTGAAGATGACGAAATACTTATCATCAACAAACCCGTTGGACTGGTTGTGCATCCGGCAAGCGGAAATAGAAGCGGCACCCTCATAAATGGCGTTGCCTTTCATCTGCAGCAACAGAATCAATCCATCAATGAGAGTTCGCTTCCACGTTTCGGACTTGTGCATCGGATAGATAAAAATACCAGCGGATTGATGGTTCTCGCAAAAACGGAAAAAGCGGTAGCGAGTCTGGCGAAGGAATTTTTCCATCATACGATTCACCGTTATTATATAGCACTTGTATGGGGTGATGTTGCAGAAGATAGTGGCACGATCAGGGCACATGTTGGTCGTCATAAACGTTTCCGCAAAATGTTCGACGCTTATCCTGATGGCGATTCAGGGAAAGATGCGGTTACACACTACAAAGTGCTCGAGCGTTTCGGATATGTAACCCTAATCCAATGTGTACTGGAAACGGGCCGCACACATCAGATACGTGTACATATGAAACACCTGGGACATCCATTATTCAATGACGAAATTTATGGAGGAAACAAAATTGTAAAAGGAACAGTGTTTACAAAATATAAACAGTTTGTTGAAAATTGTTTTGCGATATGTCCGCGACATGCACTGCACGCAAAAACAATCGGATTCATTCATCCAAAAACCAGGCAAAAAGTTGAATTCGATAGTGAACTGCCCGAGGATATGCAGCAACTAATAGACAAATGGAGAAACTATGCGAAAGCAAAGAACATTGTATGATGTACCTAAAAAAAGCGACAGGTTTTTTAAATCGCACTATTGTACTACTCTATAAGCTCTTAATAAATGTATTTTACCCGAAATGCATGCAGAGCTTATAGAATTTTTGAAAGAATTTTGAAATGTATTGCTTAAATATTATTTCGTAAAATCAAATAAGGTAGCCGTGAAAGCACCCTGCTCCCTTTTTTTCAGTATAACGTCCCACTTACCGTTGTATCGGAGCACTTTTGGAACCAGCAGATCTTCAAACTTTGTCATTTCAACTTCCATATGTACATCGAAGTCATATACACCAGCCTTATAGCTCAGATCATAATTCCTCGCAACGATTTCCCAATTCGTGGTATTAAACCACGTTGTCATTTCATTAATAACGATCTTATCTTTTTCGCCGCCTCTGAGGTCCGTGCGAGGCACAATGCGAAAAACATAACAAAGATCACCCTTGAAGCTTTCCATATCAATCACAAAATCGTAGAAGTCTGCCACATCTTCATCAAACAGCGCTACTTTGCTTCCGATAAATGGAAGACCGGGAATCCTTTTGCCTGGATTGAAAAATAAGATCTTCAGTTGCTCCTTATGCTTGGCAATTCCAGATTTTCCTTTTGTATTAAACTCGGCGCCTTTTACAATATTAGTCTCGCCACATATAGTATCCACAGCGAAAAATAATCCCGCATACATTTCAGCTGTATAGTAGTTCAACTGGTTATGCTTATTATAGATATCGCCGGTTGCTTTTTCTTCAAGAACCTCCATCCATCGGCAGTGGCCGTCTACCGATTGCTTTGTTTTGCTGTTGAGAGTAGCTTTGACCACTTCCTTTTTATTCATCATCCTGATGTCGTTCAGAGCGGTATATCCCAGAACTTTAAGGTTCCGAAACGCTTTATAAAAGGTTGTATCGTCTTTTACCCTGTCAATGAATGCGGGAACATTAAGGTTATTTCTAACCACCACCTCTTTGAGAGTGATTACTTTCTTGTTAACCGTTACGATACTGTCAGTTTGCGCCACAAGGCCATTGCATACGATCAATGCCGGCAAAAAAACAATCACTTTCATTCGTGCAAAATAACCTTATTCGGGAAAAAGAATTGTGAAAATGAATTCGGAAATATGCACGATTTCTGATGTACGTTGTATAAAGTCCGAAGCGCGAAGTATGACGTGCAAAGAGGAAGAAATCCTGGGGGTTTAAAGTTTTTTAAGACGAGGTAGTCGTACAGCACTCAGTTTTAAACTTCGTGCCTCGTACCGCTCACCGCACACGTCTTACATCTTACATCACAAATCCCACATGTCGCACTTCTCACTTCAAAAAAGCCATCTTATAATCCACCTTTATTTTTCCTTTGGAGATATCATCAAGCTTTCCTTTCAAAAGTTTTCGTTTTAGTGGCTTGAGATAGTCGATGAAAAGTTTTCCTTCAATATGATCGTATTCGTGGAGAATGATGCGGGCAGTGATACCATTGAAGGTCTTTATTTGGGGACTGAAATGTTCGTCGACATATTCGAGTGTAACCTCTTCGTTACGCGGAATATCCTCGCGGATTTTTGGAATGCTAAGGCAGCCCTCATTATAAACCCATTCCTGGCCATTTAACTCCTGGATCTGGGCATTTATAAACACCTGTTTGATTCCGGGTTCATCGGGATATTTTCCTTTATCTTCCTCCTCCTGGTTTCCGAAAATCTGTTCGCTATCAATTATAAAAAGGCGTATATCACGATTAATCTGCGGCGCCGCCAAACCCACGCCATTGCTCGAATACATGGTTTCCCACATATCATCTATCAGTTTGTCAAGGCCTGGATATATTGGTGTGATGTCTTTACAAACAGTTCTCAAAACCGGTGCCCCGTATGCTACGATCGGAAGTATCATGCTTATCCAAATTATAAGCGGCAAATTTAGTTCAAAACGGGCATTGAAGAGGTATTATCTCACCAAACGCTCGAGGTATTCCTGTAACATGATTGTTGCAGCAATTTCATCCACGAGGGCCTTGTTACGCCGCTGCTTTTTTTTCATACCCATATCAATCATAGCACGTGATGCCATTTTGGAAGTAAAGCGTTCATCGACCATTGTAATGGGAATCCCAGGAAATTCCTTTTTTAACTTTTCGACTATTTTTTTAACAAGCGGCGTTGCATGGGTATCCGAATCATCCCAATTCTTCGGTTCTCCAACGATAATCATTTCAACTTTCTCGTTCTTAAAATATTCTTTTAAAAAGTTAATCAGCTTTGGCGACTCGACAGTCGTCAGACCATTGGCAATGATTTGCAAAGGATCTGTTACAGCAAGACCAGTTCTTTTCAAACCATAATCAATCGCGAGAATACGAGCCATATTTGACGTGGGATTTTTAATGTACGATGTATGAAATACGAACTGCGAGGTACGAAGGTAGAAGTTAAGAGAAATTTGTAATGAAGGTTTTTGAAGTTACAGACGTCTATCGGCGAGAAACGACTTTGTGCTCGTTGTGTCTTCCGTTGTGTTCTTCTTGAATCCTCTGGTTGTGTGATCAAGGAGTTCATGAAGAACACCGAGGGACACGACGTAAAAATCAGGCGGCAACATGCCTTAAAAAAAGATCAGCGATTACGAGTATCGCGAATACCACACTAGCGATTCCATTGGATGTCATAAACGCGAGGTTCACCCTGGTAAGATCGTTTGGCTTTACGATTGAATGTTGATAAAACAACATGCCGCAAAATACAATCACGCCGATCCAATACAACCAATGAAATTGGCCTTGGAAACCCGCAACTACGATACACGTGGCACTTAAAACATGAAGCAACTCCGACACCCTCAGGGCCTTCGTTTTCCCGATTGCTGCCGGAACAGAATACAAATTTTGAGATCTATCAAACTCTTCATCTTGTAGGGCATAAATAATGTCGAACCCACTCACCCAAAAAATGACTGCAAAAGAAAATAACACTGGCAGTAATGCAAATGCGCCTGTAACGGCAAGATATGCCCCAATAGGGGCCAGGGATAATCCAAGGCCCAGCACGAGATGACATAATGAAGTAAAACGCTTTGTGTAACTGTACCCTAAAACGATAAACAGCGCAACAGGCGATAATACGAAACACAAAGGGTTAATAAAAAGAGTACAAATTACGAACGCTATGCAGTTTGCAATTACGAATCTCAGCGCGCCGCCTGAAGAGATAATACCGGCGGGAATTTCCCTGATAGCTGTTCTTGGATTTTTAGCGTCAAAATTTTTATCGAGATAGCGGTTGAAGGCCATCGCGGCACTTCGTGCAAACACCATACATGAAATAACTAATAGCAACCTGATCCCAAGTTCTGGTACTGTAAGTGGGATGTTACGATTGATAAGATGATCGGGCAGGATAGGCACGTGCCACCCGGGGATCACCGAAAGAGGTTGATCGATGGCCATAAGGCCCAGGAAGAACCCAATCATTGCAAATGGCATTGCAAAGATGGTATGAGAAAATTTTATAAGACTTAAGTAGTTTCTCATTACACCCATAACAGTAATCTATTTGTTTCGATTTTTGGACCTGACCAGCTCCCACAACACAATTCCGGCTGCAACCGATATATTCAATGAATGCTTCATTCCGAATTGTGGTATCTCAATCGACCCGTCACAAAGTTGTAACACTTCCTCTCCTACGCCGCTGACTTCATTTCCCAATACAACAGCCAATTTTTCATATTGTTCAGACTTGAACTCATGAAGAGGAACGCTTTTCTCAACCTGCTCGATAGCAAAGATGCTGTATTCTTCATTTCGCAAACTTTGAACTGCCATAACAGCGTCATGATAATAACACCATTCAACAGTTTCGGTCGCGCCCAGGGCAGTTTTTTGAATATCGCGATGGGGCGGTTGCGGAGTATACCCGCATAAATAAATTGCTTTTACTAAAAACGCATCCGCGGTGCGAAAAACGCTACCCACATTATGCATGCTGCGAATGTTATCCAAAACTACTACAACAGGCATTTTTTCAGCGTCCTTGAATTCCCTGACTGATTTCCGGCTTAGTTCTTCCATGCTGAGTTTACGCATCATACCACTTTTAGAAGTGGCAAAAATACCGTAATCCTCAACTTGTCCACAATAATTGAAAACGACGCCAGGATCGGTGAATCAACAGTGGCAATGCGGGTGTGGTTGATTATTTTTGCCAGCACCACGGTGGCGAACGATATGGCAAAAGTTATCAGTGATACTCCCATGATGCAGCAGCATCGGGCTATTAAACAAAAATACCCCGACGCAATACTGTTATTCCGTGTTGGTAATTTTTATGAAACCTTTGGTGAGGATGCAGTCATCGCATCGCAGGTGTTGGGTATTACCCTGACGAAACGTAATAACGGCGCGGTAGCGTCCAGCGAACTCGCTGGCTTTCCCCATCATGCCCTCGATACTTACCTTCATAAACTGGTTAAAGCCGGTTATCGTGTTGCAATCTGTGATCAGCTCGAAGACCCGAAGCTCGCGAAAGGAATCGTCAAGCGGGGCGTTACTGAAATGATCACGCCGGGTGTTGCTACCAATGATAAATTGCTGGATCATCATTCAAACAATTTTTTAGCCGGCCTTCATTTTACGGATACTAATATTGGCATTTCTTTCCTGGATATTTCCACCGGCGAATTTTTCATGGCGGAGGGAACCCCGGAGTATATCGATAAACTTTTGCAAACCCTCAGGCCTGCGGAAGTTATATTTCAAAGAAGTCATCAAAAACATTTTAAAGAGACATTCGGATTAAAGTTTTATACCTACACACTTGAAAGCTGGGTTTTTGATAAGGCGTACGCGGAAGAAAGCCTTCTTAAACATTTCCAGACACATTCATTGAAAGGCTTTGGGGTGGAAGGATTAAACGAAGGCATTGTTGCTGCAGGAGCAGTTCTTCATTACCTGAAAGACACAGAACATCCGAATCTTCAACATATCACTTCCATACAGCGAATTGACAGAGACGATTATTTGTGGATGGATAAGTTCACAATCCGTAATCTCGAACTGCTCGGAACCGGTATTGAAAATGGAAACAGTTTACTTAGTGTGCTAGATAATACCGTATCGCCGATGGGAGCACGCCTGCTAAAGCGATGGCTTGTACTTCCGTTGAAGGATGCGGACAAGATCAATGAACGGCTTGGATTGGTTGAACACCTGATCAGGGAAGTTGACCTGCGTAATAAGTTAGTACAGCATATCAGGCAGTGTGGCGATGTGGAAAGGTTGGCCAGTAAAATTCCCTCAAAGAAAATTAATCCGCGGGAAGTAATGCAACTGGCTCGTGGCTTACAGCATATAGATCATATCCAGAATATATGCAGAAACGTAGAAAATGATTACCTGAAACGATTGGCCGACGCTCTTAACTCCTGTCAATATATCTTCAACAAAATCACAAAAGAAATATGCGAAAACCCTCCTTCATTAGTAACCAAAGGAAATGTTATTTGCCTGGGTGTATGCGATGAACTGGATCAGCTAAGAAAAATTGCGTCCGGCGGCAAACAATACCTCGTTGAATTACAGCAAAAGGAAACAGAACAGACAGGAATCTCATCACTGCGGATCGGGTTCAACAATGTATTCGGATATTATCTGGAAGTCACAAACACGCATAAGCATAAAGTGCCGTCTAGCTGGATGCGCAAACAAACCTTGAGTAATGCTGAACGGTACGTCACACCAGAGCTAAAAGAATATGAAGAGAAAATAACAGGGGCGGAGGAAAAGATACTCGCAATTGAGATCGAATTGTATGATAAGTTATTGCTCGAACTACAGGATTATATAGCACCCATGCAAGTGAATGGAAATGTGCTGGCTACATTGGACTGCCTGCTTTGCTTCGCACATAATGCGCTTCAGTATAACTATAAGAAACCCGAATTGCATGATGGCCTGGAACTGGAACTGAAAGACAGCAGGCATCCTGTTATAGAGAAAAACCTCGCAGCCGGCGAATCATATATTGCAAATGATATTACCCTCGACCCCTTTGCACAGCAGATAATTATTTTAACCGGACCCAATATGAGCGGTAAGAGTGCCTTGTTGCGTCAAACAGCACTTGTTACATTAATGGCTCATATGGGAAGTTTTGTGCCGGCAGGTTCCGCAAGAATTCCAATAACAGATAAAATTTTTACAAGAGTCGGCGCAAGCGATAACCTGAGTGGCGGTGAATCAACCTTCATGGTTGAGATGAATGAAACTGCGAGTATCATTAATAATATAACTTCAAGAAGTTTAATCCTCCTGGATGAAATTGGTCGCGGTACATCCACCTATGACGGAATCTCAATCGCCTGGAGTATTGCCGAATACCTCCATAATTCGCCACACGCTCCGAAGACACTTTTTGCTACACATTATCACGAATTGAACGAATTAGAAAAGAAATTACCACGCATTAAAAATTATCACATCACCAATAAAGAAATTGGCAACAAGGTCATCTTCCTGCGCAAACTAGCTCCTGGCGGAAGCACGCATAGTTTTGGAATTCATGTTGCGAGGATGGCAGGCATGCCTCCTGGGTTATTACAACGTGCCAACGAGATCCTGAGGCAACTTGAAGAAAAGAATGTTGACGATAGTATCGAGCAACAGGTAGGCAAATTATCTTCCCCGAAACTGCAATTGTCAATTTTTGACATGCACACCGAAACATTCCACGAGATTAGGAAACTGGTCGACAATGTAGATATCAATCGGCTTACACCGGTTGAGGCGTTGTTAAAATTACAAGAGGTTAAGAATCTCCTTAAATAACCTGGCGGAGAGGGATTGTTGCCACGGCTCTGGAGGATCCGGCTTGGTCAAATAAGTTCTTTCAGTTTTTCGACCACGTAATCGATTTCCTGTTTTGTGTTGTGTTTGCAGAAGGAAAACCGTACTGTAACCTGGTTTGGATTATTATTGATTGCCCTGATCACATGGGACCCCTGGTCGGCGCCGCTTGTACAGGCGCTTCCACCACTGGCGCATATGTTGTTAATGTCAAGGTTGAAAAGGATCATTTCAGATTTTTCAGTTTTAGGCAATGACACACTGAGAACTGCGTACAAACTTCGACCAACCAGATCACCATTGAATACGACGCCGGGGATATTTTTAGTCAGTTGTTCAGTCATGTAGGTTTTTAGCTCTCGGATATATTGACTGTCTTTTTCATAATTATTCATCGCAATTTCAAGGGCCTTGGCAAATCCAACAATACCATACAGGTTCTCAGTACCCGCGCGCATATTGCGCTCTTGCGATCCGCCATGGATATAGGGCTTGATCTTCACATTCTCATTAATATATAACAAGCCAATACCCTTTGGACCATGAAATTTATGTCCTGCGCCAGTAATAAAATGCACCGGTGTATTTCGGAGATCGAGTGGAAAATGCCCGAGGGTTTGAACTGTATCAGAATGGAAAATGGCACCGTATAACTTGCAGAGGTTACCCACTGCATGCAGATCGAGCATATTCCCCGTTTCGTTGTTAGCATGCATGAGTGTGACAAGTGATTTGTCTGGGCTTTCAGTCAGCAAGCGTTCGAGGTCCTCCATATCAATATGCCCATTTGGCAACAGGTTAACATAACTTAACGCTACCTCTCCTCGATGATATAAGTTTTCTATTGTGTGAAGAGTTGCATGATGTTCAATGCGGGAAGAGATGATATGCCTGCAATGCAGATCCTGAACGGATGCAGTAATCGCCGTGTTAGAACTTTCAGTACCACCCGAAGTGAAAAAGACCTCTGCAGGATGAGCGTTCAGTAATTTAGCGACCGTTTTCCTTGCTGTTTCAATAGCAAGCCTGCTCTCCCTTCCATAAGAATAGATCGAAGAGGGATTTCCAAACTTCTCCGTGAGATACGGCATCATTGCCTCCAGTACTTCAGGATCAAGCGAAGTGGTAGCCGCATTATCCAGATAAATTCTGTTCATACTCAACCGCCGTGGATTTTTAGTGGCTGCAAAGATAAGTAATAGCAGAAGAGCGCAAGTACTCGATAGTGTGCATCTACTATCCCCGTAGTTGGGAGTCCGGAGTCTGGAGGCGGAGTAAAGAAACGACTTATGATTCCTGGCTCTTGACTCACGACTGCCTGGGGCTTCCGCTAGATGAATTCTTTAATATCCTGCATCAATCGCAGTGCAATATTGTTGGCGGTAGTTTCGAAGTTGCTTTCGGCGTATATGCGAATGATTGGCTCAGTATTGGAAGGCCGTAAGTGAACCCAGTCATTGTCGAATTCTATCTTGATACCGTCTTCCGTATTTACCGGGTGTTTTTTGTATTTCTTTTGAATCTTCTCAAAAATGCTCCTTACATCAATTCCGTTTTCAAGTTCAATCTTATTTTTTGAGATGAAATAATCCGGATATCGTGCGCGGAAAGAGCGGATGCCATTTTTGTGTGAGGCTAGTGAGCTTAAAAACAATCCGATTCCAATCAACCCATCGCGACCGTAATGAAGATCAGGGACAATGATACCACCATTTCCTTCACCACCGATGACAGCCTTCACCTCCTTCATTTTCGTAACTACGTTTACCTCCCCTACCGCTGAAGAATAATATTCTCCGCCGTGCTTTAATGTTATCTCTTTAAGAGCTTTCGTACTGCTCATGTTGCTCACGGTGTTACCCGGGCGCTTACTGAGCACATAATCTGCGACGGCTACGAGAGTGTATTCTTCTCCGAACATTGACCCATCTTCACAAACAAAACAGAGTCGATCGACATCGGGATCCACTGCAATTCCAAAATCCGCTTTGTGTTTTCGCACTGCTGCACTTAATTCAACCAGGTTCTCTGAAAGAGGCTCGGGATTGTGTGCGAACCTGCCGTTTACGTCACCGTTCAGAACAACTACTTCTTCAACTCCCAGTGCTTTCAATAATTGTGGAACCACCAAAGCCCCTGTGGAATTGATAGTATCTACGACAGCCTTATATTTTTTATTTCCAATAGCATCTACATCTACCAAAGGATAATTGACGACGCTATCAACGTGTTTCTGCAGGTATTGATCATTTGTGGTGTATCCACCGAGTTTGTCAACGGGGTTAAACGAAAACTCTTCCTTCGCTGCCTTCTCCAAAACCACAGCACCATCTGCTGCAGTTATGAATTCGCCATTATGGTCAAGTAACTTCAGGGCATTCCACTCCTTCGGATTGTGACTCGCAGTTATAATGATTCCTCCTGATGCCTTTTCCCAGATAACCGCTAATTCAACTGTGGGTGTAGTCGAAAATCCAAGGTCAACAACGTCAATACCCAATGCGATTAAGGTGTTAATAACAAGATTTTGAACCATACTGCCGCTGATCCGGCCATCCCGACCAATCACAACTTTTGGAGAATTGTTATTTCTATTCAGTAGCCAGCTTCCGTATGCTGCGGTGAATTTTACTATATCGAGGGGAGTTAAATTATTGGCAGTGCTTCCTCCGATTGTCCCACGAATACCTGATATACTCTTAATTAACGCCACGGTCTGTCAGAAAGGTTTATGTTCAAAAATAGGGTTGTAATGATCCATCGATGCGATACGTGGCTTAAACAGGATGGATTTCGGGTCGAATACAAACCGGAAAATAGGAAGAAATTTTCAAAATCTCGAAGATTTGTGGGACAAGTTAAGGCACAGAGGCTTATGATTTCATGAGCCGACCTGCCTGCCGGCAGGTGTGATGATAAGCCGATTAGCCGATTTGCAGGTTTGAATATAGTGAATTAGCAAACCTGCCTGCCGCCAGGCCGGGGTGAAAATCGAACGTCCAGAATTCTAAATTCGAAATTGGGAATTTAGAAGTTTGTGTTTTGGCTGCCAAAGCACCCCCCGCGATCAACGGATTCATTTTCAAATTTTCAAATTCTCCAATTTTCTAATTACTTCACTGCCTTTTTATTATTCAACAACAAATATTTTGACGCTTCGTGCATGGCGTCAGTTAGTAATCCGAGTTCGGTTGTGGCTTTTGTGTAGTCACGGTCAGGAATATTTTCATTTCCCGTAATGGAAACGAGCTCTTCATTTCCATTCCGTAAATTTTTCCGATAATAATAATCTCCTTTAACGATGCCAGTCTGGCTGTTATCGGGATCAGATATGAAAGCAAACTGGCTGTTTTCGGGAATTGTCAAAACATTGCGTCCAAGGGTTGTGTTTTGATACGGTATTTTGCACATACCTGCGATAGTGGGTAAAACATCGATCTGCGAACAGATCGCTGTACTTCTTTGTGGGGCAATCAACTTAGGTGCGTAAATCAGGAAGGGCACATGAAACGCAGCGAGTCGTTGTTCGGTCCACGCTTTTGGAAACATGTCATCTGCGTTACCTGGAATACCATGATCACCTATAAAAACAAAAATCGTATTATCGAAATACGGTTGCCTTGAAGCATCCTCGATAAATTTCTGAAAACCAAAATCAGTATATCTGAATGCGTTAAGTTCTGCGAGGTTTTCAAATCCATACTTTATCACCGAGTCGGCAGGAACATTCAACTTTTTGAATTCACCGATGTCCTCTTCTGGTATCGTGTAGGGCCTGTGGTTATCGGCAGTCTGAATAATTGCGAAAAAGGGTTTGGACTGCTTACCAAGTATTTTACTTGATTCGAGCAACAGGTTTTTATCACTTATACCCCAGACATCAATTGTTGGCGATTCAAAATCATCCTGCTCATAAATCCTCAGATCCTTAATATTATTGGTAAGCAGTCCCCGAATATTTGCCCAGCTCGCACTGCCACCCAGAAAGTAGAATTTTTGGTGCGCCTTAAAATCGTTGATAATTGTATGCTGGTCAACTGCGGCCGGATTTCGACTCGCGGTTGCTGGGTATTCGATGTCGGGCGTTCCCGTTATCGTTGCCCAAACGCCGCGAGCGGTTCCATATGTAGGCGTAAAGCATTGGTCGAAAAAGATTCCCTTTTTTGAAATACTGTCGAAGAAAGGAGTGGTGTTTAGCGGATTCCCCCACATCGAGCTTTTATAGGCGCTAAAACTCTCACAGATCACTAACACTATGTTTGGAACAGGACGAATATTACCTGCACCGTTAAATGTCCGCAGAAAACTCAGTCTGCTGGTATCCGCGGAGTTCAAATCGAAATGAGGGACAAGTACCGGGTATAGTTCTCTTATTTTGTTCTCATCGTAAGTATTCTTTCGAAACTTCAAAGTATTAAAAAAGGATTCAAAGGGGTTCAATGCGAGGTTCGCCTTATAATCACT